>JRHI01001541.1_pt1 | contig 18811 bp, 17 predicted proteins | sample 215371 | NCBI WGS metagenome assembly JRHI01 (sample SAMN02929681, study PRJNA255918) | sediment metagenome | biome: cave system; feature: Ice Cave; material: Sediment; isolation source: sediment from deep within a dark volcanic ice cave with no known source of... ...
GCACAGACTTTCCATGGCCCAGACCACGTCGAAACTGGCCTTGGGAAACGATGTGCGCGTGTAATCCTGCTGCTCGAACGACACCTGATCAGCGAGGCCCTGCTCTTGTGCATAGCGGCGTGCGCGAGCAACCTGGCTGGCTACGGGGGTGATGCCCACAACCTCAACCTCGTAGGTTTTCGCTAGCCAGATGGCACTGCCACCGACGCCACAACCGGCATCGAGGATGCGCTGCCCCGACCGAATACCGAGATGGTTTGCGAGCACCCGGTTCATATTGAGCAGGGATTCAGAGTGGCTACGGGTGTGCTCATCCCAATAGCCGAAGTGGATGGCACGATTCTGCGGATTGAGCCAGAGCATCCGGTAATCCAGCCATGTCTCGTCGTAGTAGGCACGGATGCCAGACAAATCAGGCAAGCGAGAGGATGCCGAGCACTCCTCAGGGAGGTTTGAATGCCTGCTGTGGTTCTGCTCGCTCTTCTCATGCGTCATCCTCCCAACTCTCCTTTCGAGTGTGAGAACTTTTAAGTTTCGTGACACTGGGATAATAGCATCGCTCTGGTGGGCTGTCAATGAGAGAGGCGATACCTTGCACGACACTTCGGCAGAGGTTTCATCTCCTCGGCTCCTTTTTCCCCGCAACCCCTCTCCTGCTATCAAAACATCAGGGTGTATCACGTATGTCACGTATATTTTTCTGCACGCTAGCCTATAGTCCTTTTCTTAGCGATCTGGTGAAAGAGCGCTGCCCCATTCGATGTCGCGTGCCTCACGAAAGGCTACTTTGTGCTTGCGGGTTACAATTGAATTCTGCAAGCCATCCGGTGTACAGAGTTCCAGGTGGATGTGTCCGGGCCGAATCTGCGGATGCCTGAGGACACGAGCGCGGATGGGCAAGCCTTTCGTGCGAGACGCCGCAATGTAAGAAAATTTCTCATCCTCGTATGAAAGGGTGGCATGCTTCACCTGGCGCTGCAGCTGGCTGCGTGTTATACGCTGCGCGAAATGGCACCAATCATTAGCGGCCATGGGACAGGGCAGGTTGTGAGGACAGGGCGCAACGATGTTCGCACCAGCAGCAATCAGTTGTTGGCGCGCTTGTAGGATGTGGGAGAAACCGATGGGTGTTCCTGGTTCAATGATGACCAGTGTGTCTATCGTGATCGACCACAGCTTATTGATCACTGTCTCGCGCTGTAAAGCGGGCAACTCGTTGAGCACATAGGCTGTTGTCACAAGGTCTTTTGGCCCGCTTTCCCATTGTCCCAGCAGGTCAACTTTCTGCCAGATGGCTGCGCGTACAGCGGCAGAGCGAGCGTGGGTGGCCATCTGCTTGCCAAATGCGATCATGCCATCATCTCGTTCAAGCAGCGCTATCTGCTCTACATCTGGATATACTTCACTTGCTGCCCACAGCGCAGTGCCTGGACCGGCCCCTGCATCGAGCATTGTATGTGGCTGCCAGTCAGGGCGCCGTTTGCGCGTTTCGTTGAGCGCGGCGTAGATTGCCGCGAATGTTGCGGGCAGTCGGTAGGCAGCATAGGCAATCACGTCCGCGCTTGTATGCAGAAACGTCCCTTCCGCTGGCGGATGGCCGCCGTGGTAGCGGTTTGAGAGCCTTTCAGCCGTGGCAGCGATGCTTTTTTGCGGGATGTTGGCCAATTCATTAGCCAGGGCAAGGCGCAGATCGGTGGGTAAATCCATAACACTTTTTTCCTACTGGGCGTATTGAAACTCGTATAACCTGCGATAGACTCCCTGGCGGTTCAGCAATTCCTCGTGGCTTCCCTGCTCGACAATGCGCCCTTTGTGCAGGACGATTATGCGGTCGACATTACGGATCGTTGACAGGCGGTGGGCAATAATAATCGAGGTTCGATTGGTCATGAGCTTATTCAAAGCATCCTGGATCAATACCTCCGTCTCCGTATCGACGCTGGAAGTCGCCTCGTCCAGGATGAGTAGAATTTCGGGATTGAAAGCGACCGCCCTTGCGAAAGCCAGCAACTGCTTCTGTCCCACTGAAAGTCCTGCACCGCGCTCGCGAATTTCCTCATTATATGTGTTGGGCAATTGCTCGATGAAGTGGGCGGCGTTGACATATTCCGCCGCTTTGCGGATCATCTCATCGCTGATCTGTTCCTCGTGCAGGCGGATATTGCTGGCGATAGTGCCGGAAAAGATAAAAGGATCTTGCAGTACGGCGCCAATATGTTTACGCAGGTCTTGCTGGCGTATTGCGCGTATGTCGATGCCATCGACATAGATAGCGCCTTTTTGGACATCGTAGAAGCGCGACATGAGACTGATAATCGAGGTTTTACCGGCGCCCGTGGCTCCTACAAAGGCTACGCGTTCGCCAGGTTGAATCTTGAAAGAAATCCCTTTTACTATCCAATCGCCGGGATTATAGGCAAACCATACGTCGCGAAACTCGATCTCACCACGCACTGACTCCAGTTCTTTTGGCTTTGCGGTATCCTGAATGGTAATTGGCTCATCGAGCACCTTAAAGATGCGCTCGGAACTTGCCATGGCCGATTGGAGGATATTGTACTTCTCGGCGAGGTCGCGAATTGGCAGGAAGAAGCGATCCACGTATTGCAAATAGGCAACCAATGCACCCAGCGTAAGCGCCCCCAGCAGGATTCTCCCGCCGCCGTACCAGATAATCAGGGCAATTGCCAGTGAACTGAAGAAATTTGTGATTGAGCTGAACAGAATAAAATAGCGCAAGGAGCGAATCGTTTGCTGAAGGTAATCACGGTTCAGCACGTCAAAGTGCTCATAATTGCGCTGCTCGCGATTAAACAGTTGGACAACATTCATGCCGGCGATATTTTCCGCGATGTAAGCGTTGATGCGGGCAAGGCGAACGCGTATAGCGCGAAAATTATCGCGCATAGCAACGCGGAAATAGGAGGCGGTCCACAAGAGCGGCAGTATGACGATAAACGTGACGAGTGCGAGCTGCCAGTTGATGATCAGCAGTGCGATGGTTACGCCAACCAGTGTCAGGACATCACCAAGGATGGAGATGGCTCCAGACGTGAACATCTCGTTCAACGAATCTACATCATTGGTCAAGCGGGTCATCAAGCGGCCCACCGGATTGTGGTCGAAATACGCGAGTGAGAGACGTTGAAAGTGTTCAAACATCTGGGAACGCATATCGAACATGATGCGCTGCCCAACGATACTGAGGAGGAGGACATGCAGATAACGCAGTGCAAAACCCAGCATTAAGATAAAAAGATAGAGGCTTGCCACCATCAGTAAACCAAGACTGCGCTGGTTCGAGTCTAGCCCTTGCACTTTAGGCACGATATAGTGGTCAATGCCGTAATACGTCAAAGCTGGTCCAACAAGGTCGATAAGCGAGACGAGCACGAGCAACACCATCGCCAGCAAGGCCAGCCGGGTATAAGGACGAACATAGGTGAGCAGGCGGCGCATGATACGTGCGTCGTAGGCTTTACCCAGTATTTCATCTTCCTGAAAAAAAGTCGCCATTTTCTGTATCCTCTAGCTCTTCGCCGATCAATTGTCTTCGATACATTTCAGCATAGAGTCCACGCAGCTGCAGCAGCGATGCATGCGTTCCCTCCTCGACGATTCTGCCCTCGTCGAGTACAACAATGTGGTCTACATTTTTGACTGTTGAACAGCGGTGGGAAATAATGATCGTGGTGCGTCCCTGCATCACGCGCTGTAAATGCTTGAGAATATCTGCCTCTGTGTGTGTATCGACGCTTGACATGGCATCATCGAGAATAAGAATAGCCGGTTCTTTGGCGATTGCGCGCGCAAGTGATGTGCGTTGTTTCTGTCCGCCAGAGAGTGTCACGCCACGCTCACCAATCATTGTCGTCACCCCTTCTGGGAAGTCCTCAACATCTTTGGTGAGCTGGGCGCTCTGCATAATCTCTTGCAAGCGTTCCGTGTCGAGTTCCTCTGTCCCAAAGCTAATATTCTCGGCGAGGGGTACTGAAAACAGGAAGGTCTCCTGCGGAACATACCCTATCTGGCGCCGTAAAAGGGCTAGCGGTATCTTTCGTACATCAACATCATCAAGCAGCACCTGGCCTTTGCTGACATCAAACATGCGCGGCAGCAGGTTGACGAGGGTAGATTTACCGGAACCTGTTGGTCCGACAATGGCCAGTGATGAACCAACTTCTACCGTAATGTTGATATCATGCAAGACTTCTCGATCTCCATAGGAGAAAGAAACGTGTTGGAACTCCACTTTTCCCTCTATGTGATCCCATAATGGTTCATTAGTGCTCTTGAGTGAAGGCTCAGGCCCTACAATAGTAGGTTGATGATCCATGACCTCATTAATACGTTTCATCGAAGCAGAGCCCTGCTGAAAGAGGTTAACGACCCAACCGAACGCTATCATAGGCCAGGTAAGCTGCGCTAAATACCCTGTAAATTGTACCATTTGCCCCAGTGTGATACGCCCTTCAATAACATCCAGACCACCGCGCCAGAGTAGAATGACCGCGGCCAATCCAGCCAGAAAGTACATCGCTGGCCACAATAGTGCATAGAACCTGGCATAAATGATACTGCGCCGGACGTACTCCTGATTAGCGTTGCGGAACGCGTGTAATTCATATTCTTCCTGGGTATAGGCTTTAACGGTACGGATACCCGAAAAATTTTCCTGGGCCTGGGCTGACACTTCGCCAAACTGATCCTGGACCGACTTGTAGCTTCGCTCAATTTTACGTGCCAACACAATAAAGACGATGGAGATCAGAGGGAGCACCGAAGTTGAGTAAAAGGTCAGTCGCGCATCAATAGTGAGCATTAAGATAATAGTAGCCGTGAAGGCTACGGTGGTATTCAAGAGATTGCTAATACCTGGACCAAGTAGACCACGAACGGCAGTGAGGTCATTGATTGCGCGTGCGACAAGGTCGCCTATTTTGTTGTGCTGGAAGTAATCAAGTTCAAGTTTCTCAAAATGCTTAAAGAGGTCGGCGCGCAGCTCATACTCAATCCGGCGCGACACCTTTGCTTGAATGAAACGACCGTAATAGCTGAGGATAGCTTGCACTAATCCCACTAAAACGATCAGCAGGCCAAAGCGCAGCAGCACTGCTGAATCGGTCCTAACCTGAAGACTATCCACAGCCAGGCGAATCAGGTAAGGCGAAATGAGCGCGACAGCATTGGCTACTATAAGAAATAAAAAGCCGCCAATCATGGCGACTCTGTACCTGAAAAGGTACGAACGCAGAGCTATTAATGCAGACATACTAATATTCTATGCTACGATTGAGGAATAAAGCAATGGTTAGCTTATTGCAAGTGTCGCGCTACGGAGGACAAATGCGCAGCTTTTTGCCAGACGTGAGGCTAGCGCACGTCTCATTATCACGCTGTTTGATGCTATTTGCAACCTCAAAAGCAGAAGTATTGGCAACAGAAAAAGTGGGATGTGAACGGGAGGGATTACATCAGAGCTTCTTCGAAATCACCTACCAGTCTTTGTATTTCACGCAGGCGGCGTTCGGCCAATTCCACGTTCTCCAAAGCCTGTGCCAAAATACGAGCCTCGATCGACGTGTAGGACTCCTCGATTTCTGGATCGATAGAGCTGCCGAGTAGCTCAAGTGCGCGGTTGAGTTTGTTTTCCATGATTGCAGCGGCCATTGTTGTTACCTCTTGTGGTCAAAGAATTACATCGCATTGCCGACGAGACTATGTAAGTGAGTGATAAACTACTATGAACAAGCACGCGCTATAAACGAAACTACTTTCACTACTCAATACGTTGTCCAATGGCAATTGGTTACATTGAGCAACTACGATATTTCCTGCTTCTTCTACCTACTCTTAACGTACATCTAAGCTTATATTACACTAGACGCAAGAAAATACCAAATCGGGTCTACTACAGCTACCAACAGTCCTATACGAAGGATGATGAGTGAGCTTTTTTGATGGGTGGATAAGACAATGTAGCGAGCGAACTCTTTGTTTTCTCGAACATTGTCCTACCACTGATTGCTCAGTTACTTTACAATAATCGTCAGATTCATATTCACGTGAATCGTACAATAGATATGGAACGTTCCCGCCGTGGTAAATGGCCCAATATCGTGTGTATCGCTGCCCGCGTAATTGACGTTAACAGTTGGTGCGCCCGACTCCTTACTGGGTTTCGGCGTCCCGTTCGCATCGTACATGCCATTCTGAAGAATATGCGGAACCGCAACATCGTCAATAATGGAAAGCTTAGCGCCTTTGGGAATAGAAATGCTGGACACCAGGAAATTCGATGCACCCATGTGCACGGCTGTGCCACCTCCCCCATTTCCTGCTGGCGGCGTATTGCCACTGTTTCCTGAAGTAGTGGCAGTGCCTGGGCGTGTACAGGCTGCGAACAGAATGCTGCCAATTGCTAAAACAACAAGCAGCAAGGTCAGAGATCCAAGTCGCTTTGAATTCATTACATTACTTCCTCTCATACTATCTTTCTACAGTACATCACTATGCTATTTCATATCATAGAACGAGATGCAAGCCTTGTGAAATAGGGCAACAACCTGAATTTTTATCGGGGAATACCTGATTGTATGTTTTGTCAACGAGGTAATAAAACAACAGTTAATCTCATCATTTGTAAAGAAGTTGTTAGATTAATTAATGATAAGAATTGAATATGGAAGTGCTTTATTTATTGACTTTGACCGAAACGTAATGTTATGCTAAACGAGGTTCTTGAATACAGAGGAAGAAAAAAGAAAGTCTGATGCAGACTCTCTCCGTGTGATATTCGAAGAGGTGATCTGATACTAGACTAGTTAGTAGTATTAGAATATAAAACTCCAGAGGAGGAAATTTGTATGGCAGATATACAAGGAATGGCTGAACATCGCGCTTCAGTAACAGTAAATGCTCCGGTGCATCACGTATATGGGCTTTTCACGCACTTCAATGACTTTCCAAAGTTCATGAGTTTTGTGAAGGAAGTCACTTACTACGATGAGCAGCGCAGTCACTGGGTGGCCGAGATCGCCGGGCGTCACGAGTGGGATGCCGTCAACGAAAATTGGGTTGAGGATCGTCAGATAGGCTGGCGTTCAACTAATGGCGTGGAAAATGCTGGCCGGGTGACTTTTGAGTCATTAGGAGCAAATCAGACCCGCGTTGATGTGTTAATTCGCTACAATCCACCTGCTGGCGTACTTGGTGACGTAGGTGAAAATCTGGGTGTTGGCGGCCGCTTTGACAAGGCATTACAGCAAGACCTGGACAATTTTGTCCGTATGGTCGACCAGGCTCCTGCTGGTGCGCTTGATCCCACTTCCTCTAACTACCTTTTCCATAGCGGCAGTGCCGCGGCGAAGGGTACAACCACCAGTCGGCAGAATGAAACGATGGATGAGAGTTCATCAACAAGTAATGCAGATACGGGCTCTACAATGGACCGTCCAATACTGGACCAGGATATTATCAGCGATCAGTACGACAGACCGACGATTCAGGGCAGCTTGGGCGATCGCAACACGGGCTACTAAGCTAGAGCGCAAGCTAAGTTGAGTGACGGCACGGTGAATATTCACCGTGCCGTCTGGTTGTTTTAAGAGATTTGATGTATGCTGAAGCGCTGATGGAGCCTGTGAACCCGCATGAAGTCGTTACTACCCTGAATAAGATGATAAAAGAGGCTGCCATGGAAATAGAAAAAGAGTAAAGCTTGATGCGATTGCCCTTTTTGAAGTGGCTTCAACTTGACTTTTTTGGTACACCGTGGTATAATGGGAAGTGTTCCGAACAATACGGAACAGCCCAGGGAAGCAAAGAGACCCTGGCACAGGGCGTCGGCTCTGCCATTGGTAAAATCCGAAAGGAGATCTTATGAAACCAATGAAGAAACCAGTTCGCATCTTAGGGATGGTCTATCAGATTGACAAGTAGGGCCCGTACAGGCGGGCATCCGAGCCTCTGAGCGTCTGACCACTTCCTGAACTTACCGAGTCTATTTCCTGGTTGCACAGAATAGTCGGTCTTTTCGACGGCCTACGTCGCAGGTTGGCAGAGGTACACAGAGGGATGTTGCTAAGGGCATACCATAAGATTGTCTTGCCCATATGTTTTGCAATAAATCTCTGTTGACGTGACACGGGAGTTGTGCAAAAAAGAAACACACAAGGACTAGATATCAAAAAGTATCTAGTCCTTGCTGGTATTACGAGCGCTTTTGCTACTTAATCGAGCGTTAGTATCGCCATGAACGCCTCCTGGGGAATCTCCACGTTACCAACCATTTTCATACGCTTCTTGCCCTCTTTTTGCTTCTCCAGCAGTTTCCGCTTGCGTGAAATGTCACCGCCGTAACATTTAGCGAGCACATCTTTGCGCATCGCTTTCACGGTTTCACGGGCGATGATACGTGAGCCAATAGCAGCCTGGATGGGCACCTCGAATAGTTGACGGGGGATAAGGCTGCGCAGCTTCTCAACCAGCGTTCGTCCCTGCACATAAGCCTTTTCGCGGTGGAGAATCAGCGACAGGGCATCTACTGGATAGCTATTGACGAGAATATCCAGTTTCACCAGGTCAGCTTCCTGGTAGCCGCCAAAGCTGTAGTCGAGCGAGGCGTAGCCCTGGGTGCGCGACTTGAGGTGATCGTAAAAATCAACAATCAGCTCCTGCAGCGGCATTTTATAAGTCAATAAGACACGCTCGGCCTCGATATACTTCATTTCTTTGAAGGTTCCCCGTCGTGAGGTCACCAGGTCCATAATCGTGCCAATATAGCGCGTGGGTGTGAAAATGGAGATATCCATCCAAGGTTCTTCGATTGTCTCGATGTCGGCAGAGGCGGGAAAATCCGACGGGTTATCTACTCTGACCATCGTCCCATTCATGGGTGTGACATAGTACTCTACGCTGGGAGCTGTAGCGAGGATGTCCAGGTTGTACTCGCGCTCAAGTCGCTCCTGGACAATTTCCATGTGCAGCAGACCTAAGAAACCACAGCGGAAGCCAAAGCCTAACGCATTTGAGGTTTCCGGTTCATAGAAAAGCGAGGCGTCGTTTAGCTTGAGACGATCCAGCGCATCGCGCAAGAGCGGATAATCGCTACCCTCAACTGGATAGATACCCGCGAAGACCATTGGTTTGGCGGGTTTGTATCCGGGCAATGCCTCGACACTGCCGAGGGCGTGGGGAGTAGTTACTGTGTCGCCCACGCGACAATCTTTTACATGTTTGAAACCTGTCGCGATATAGCCAACCTCTCCCGCGGTCAAGCGACCGGAGGAGATCAGGCGTGGTTGGAAGTAGCCTGCTTCTAAAATATCGGTTGTACTACCAGCCGCCATCATCGACAGGCGTTCACTTTCGCGTAGCTGTCCGTCAACAATACGTACATAGGCAATCACACCCTTGTACGCGTCATAATGCGAGTCGAAGACCAGAGCGCGCAGTGGCGCATCAGGATCGCCCTTGGGAGGCGGAATCTGTTTGATGATGGCCTCGAGAATTTCTTGCGTGCCGATACCTTCTTTAGCCGAGGCGAGAATGCACTCGTCTTTAGGCAGACCAATGACCTCCTCGACTTCTTGCTTGACACGTTCAGGGTCGGCGCTGGGCAGGTCGATCTTATTAATGACTGGAATGATACTCAAATCGGCTTCCACAGCCAGGTATAGATTGGCTAACGTCTGTGCCTCGATGCCCTGGGTGGAGTCGATGACCAGTAGAGTCCCTTCACAGGCGGCGAGGCTGCGCGACACTTCATAAGTGAAGTCGACATGCCCCGGTGTATCGATCAGGTTCAATTCATACTCTTCGCCATCAAGGGCCGTGTAGCGCATGCGCACTGCCTGAGCTTTTATGGTGATGCCCTTTTCACGCTCCAAATCCATCTGGTCAAGCGTTTGCTCCTTCAATTCCCGTTTGGAGACTGTTCCCGTCAATTCTAACAAACGATCGGCCAGGGTCGATTTGCCATGATCAATGTGGGCGATAATACAGAAATTTCGAATATGTGCTTGATCGGTCATGCTTCTATAATTCCTCCGCACAGCACCTCATCACCATCCTGGCCACCATAAAAGACGGCTGCTTGTCCAGGTGTAATCGAACGCTGTGGGTGTGAAAGTGTCACTTTTAGACGATTTCCCTCGATAGGGGTTAGCAGCGCATGCGCTTCGGGTGCCTTGTAACGAATACGCACCTTTGCTTCGAATGGCTCGGTTGGAAGATCACCGCTGACGTAGTGCATCTTCCCGACGATAAAGTTCGTTCGTTCGAGCGCAGCAGCGGGGCCAACGATCAGCGCGTTTTGAGCGGCATCGATTTTGAGAACATGCAAGGGTTCCAGGGAAGTGAGGCCGAGGCCCTTGCGCTGGCCGATCGTATAAAAAGCTAATCCACGATGGCGCCCCAATAGCGACCCATGCTGATCAAAGATCGGCCCGGGTTTTGGCAGTGTTATCAGAGGCGTTGCGCTCGTTGCTACTCCTGATACGCCAGCGCCGACAGCTTCTCGTTCCACCATGGTATTGGCTGCATAGCGATCAATAAAACCGCGATAATCGTTCTGCGCGACAAAACATATGTCCTGGCTTTCTGCCTTCGTCGCTACCGTCATTCCGCGCGCAGCCGCCATCGCTCGCACTTGTGACTTCGTGTATGGACCCAGGGGGAAGCAAGCATGGGAGAGCTGATGCTGGTTGAGGACATGCAGGACATAGGACTGATCTTTGTCAGGATCAATGCCACGCCGCAACCTGCGCTTACCCGTAACAGGATGGTCATCCACGCGCACATAATGTCCTGTCGCCATATAATCTGCATCAAGTGCGAGTGCCCGGTTAAGCATGACTGTGAAGCGGATGTGGCGGTTGCATGTCAGACAAGGGTTGGGCGTGCGGCCAGCGACGTACTCTTCGTAGAACATGTCCACGACCGTATGCTTAAACTCTTGCTCAACGTTAACCAGGTACAACGGAATATCGAGCATACGCGCGACGCGTCTTGCATCATCAACTGATTCCAGGGAGCAGCATTTATTCTGGACAACTCGTTCTACGCCTTCATCTTCAATAACGCCCGGTTCTGACCACAGGCGTAGCATAATACCAATGACCTCGTGACCCTGTTCTTTTAAAAGGGCGGCGGCTACCGAGCTATCTACGCCGCCGCTCATTGCGACGACTATTCGTGACATAATTCTCCTGCTCCTGCTATCTATCTTGCTATTTATCTTGTCAGGTAGAAAAAAGGACTAGCCTCTGATGTGGGCTAGTCTTTTCCTGTTCCACGTGTTGTAAACATGCCTATTATAGCATACTTAAAGAGAGTATGAATAGTGGCCCAAATTTCATTTCATGACCCTGACCCCCTCGACTGAATCCGTTCCTTCGTGTATAATGGCCACAATATACTCGTTGTGTTCATCTCCCCGCGTTGGACAATGACGAAAATCTATAGGGTTGTAGAAGCGTATTGAATACGAATGCTTCCTGATAACAAGTTAGTCAGCGAAGCACACAAGAAAGCAACTATCTGTAAATATCCCCGAAGAGGATGGAATTACTCAAGAATCTTTGGGCAAGGAGTGATGAAGGATGCCAAAGAAGACCGCGACCGCGCGAGGTGGAGCACAACGCAATAGACCAAAAGTACAGAAAAATATTGCATTGGTGCGACCGGCCACTGATGAGCAGGAACTTGAAGTCAGTACTCCCCGTATCGCTGTTGATCCAGGGGCCGCTAGCATAACGGCTGTCGCAACACCCACAGAAACTAAGCAGGGTGAATCTAAGCGGAGTGGGACTACGCAGAGCGAGACTAAAGCGGAACCTGGTGCACCTGTCGATGCCCCTAAAGGGAGCGCAGCGGCGCGTCTAGCCAATCGACGTCAGGTGACAGTAAAGGCTCATCAGCGAGCAGCCGCTTCCCTGGTCACTGTAGAGCATTATGCTTATGTGCGTCGGGACCTGATTTTTATCGCGATATTAGCTGGAATAATGTTTGCTGCTATTATCATCTTGCGCTTTGTCCCTGGTATCGGATTTTAACCATACAATAGAAGAAGCACTGAGACGAAATAGCTCAGTGCTTCTTTTTATTGCTTCGGGTGGCTTGTACAGAGGCCGGATAGCCCTCAACGCAATATATGCGAGAATCAGGTCAGTGTACGAGCGGGCTGGTACCTAACCCGGCGGGAATACCATGTCGATGGGCCGCGGGAATAGTGACGCCCAGAACTCGCTGCATAGCCATAGTGTGGCTGCAGTCTCCCCAGTCATTAAAGAAACGGCAGGTACAAGTCCACTCTCCATTGTCAAAAATGGTAGTGTGAATATCATTTTCGCCCCGGAACGTTGCTTCAAAGCGAGTGAATTGTATTCGCTCTGGTTCTTCCGCATAACGTTTGGCTTTTGCGATCTTACTGATCATACTTGAGTTCATGATCGGTACTCTCCTTTATATTTAGCAACCACTCCGTGTCCACATCTTCGTTCATTCGCACTCTCTATACACTTATAGAGGCGTATCTTCGCTGGTTGCGCACCTGTTTGATTTTCCAAACTTCCTTCATCCAGCTCTGGGCTGAATGCTCTACTCAAAAGAAAGCGTTCTTACCTCCTCTCTTAAAATAGTGATCTGGCCTACGCCTGTTTCAATTGTGCCTAGCATTCAGGCTAAGCTCAATGGCCATCGAAAACTGAAGAAGATGAATCGATGATCCCTGTATCCGGTGCGCATATAATAAAGGTCTGAAAAATAAAAAACACCAGGGCAAAAATTCCCTAGTGTGTGTTTATGAGTCACCGCGAGCCATCACCGCGTCTCTCAGTGATGTAACATGTGATGCCAATGAGACTGAATCCATGTTTTATATATCATCCTCACTCGACCAGAAAAAGAGGCCGAATGCAACGCCTACATGAAATATAGGCTGAACGTAACGTGTAAACTTGGAAATCTCCTTGTGATTGGATTGATTATACCATACGAAAAGGGGATTGTCCATCCCAAAATCTGACAAAATTGTCTCATTGAACATATCAGTTGGCAATTACTTTTACTAGAGCAGGCCGATATATGACCGATCAACGCATCCCAGCACGATATCCAGGCTGCCTATAATAGCCACCACATCGCTCATTTTGTGACCACGCAGCAGATCAGGAAGAAAAAGAAGATTCTATAGCACCCCTTTGGAAGATGAAGAGATGTAGCAAAGTAGCATAGCTCACTGTTTCAGTATTGCCCTCCTCACGGCAAATAGTCTGTATAACCACTATACTACAGGTAATGAATCCTGATATACTACGTATGCTCAAAAGTGGAAGAGTTTCGCGCTGTAGTTCTACCTTATCAGCTTTACTTGGAGGAATGTGTCATGAACCACAAATGTACATCTACGCTCTGGCTTCCTCTGCAACTCGCGCTTGGTCTCGTCGTTATTGGCCTTTTAGTTAGCGCGTGTTCGCTGCCAGGCGTTCAATCTACTACCAACACCAACACCACAAGCCTTACTCCAACGCCAACGCCTAAGAAATCGACGCATACAGTGGCAAGTCAACCATCCGGCACAGGCAGGCTTCCCTCTGGCACACCCTTAGCGCAGGATGAAGTCAAACCGCTGACCTTCAATCTGGCCTATAACGATGGAGCTATGGAGCAAGATGTGGCGCAAATCTTCACACCTGGCTCTGCCACATTCCACCAATACCTGACCCCTGATCAGATTGTACAGCGCTACGCGCTCGCGGGTGCCCAGCAGCAGCAAGTAACGGACTGGCTGACACAGCATGGCTATACCATTGATGCAACTGATTCACTACACACGTCTATCAAAGTCCATGCCACTGTTGCCAACATCGAACGTACCTTGAATATCAAACTCAATTCCTATACGATCGACGGCTATCAGTTCTTTTTGCAGCAAGGTGAACCGAAGCTACAGGAACCTGTATCCTCGCTCGTCTCTTCGGTTATCGGTCTGGATAATTTTGCTTTTCCGCAATTTCAGCCGCCTTTCGGTTTTGCATTGCATACTTCGAGCACGCTCTCCAGCGATTGTAGCAAGTATGGAGCAAAACAGACGCTGACGCGCAACAAGTTGGCTGCCGCGTACCATGTCTCTCAGCTCTATCAACAAGGGTACCAGGGAGAGGGCATGACGATTGGTGTGGCTGAATTCGGCGATACCTACAATCCCCGGGACCTGGCGGCCTATGCCGCCTGCGCCGGTATTGCAACTCCAAATGTGCAGAATATTGATGTGGACGGTCACCTCGCGTCTGGTACGGGACAAGGCGAGGCAACTATGGACCTCGAACTTATAGCCGGGCTTGCTCCAAAGGCGCAAATTCTCGATTACCAGACCGATGGCAAGAGTACTTCCTTTGCTCAGTCGATGGTCGATGTTTTCAATCGGGTTGCCTCAGACCACAAAGTACAGGTGTTAAGCGTCAGTTATGGCACGTATGAAAGCGCTTTCAGCTCAAGCGAGCAGGCAGCTGTCAACAAGAGTCTACGTACCCTGGCAGCGGAGGGCATCTCAGTCTTCATCAGTAGTGGTGACTGTGGGGCCTTCACGCAGCGTCTGCCTCATATTGCCGTGGTAGCATTTCCCGCGAGTGCGGTCTACTCCATCGCGGTCGGTGGAACACATTTGCAGGTGAATGATAGTAATGTGCGTACCAGTGAAACTGTCTGGGGGGCAGGAGATGACCGGCCAGTCTGTAGCAATAATTGGGGCAGTGGCGGCGGTGTGAGCGAGAATACTGATTTTAAGCGCCCCTCCTGGCAGACAGGGACAGGGACGACGACGAGGTACGATGGCGCATTGTCGCATGTCTTCATCAGACCATTTGACTTTGCTTCGACTGTCTCAGCTCCCAATGGTTTGCGCCAGGTGCCTGACGTGGCTGCCGCCGCCTTTCCCAATATCGCAATATACTATAAGGGCGCCTGGGTTGCCTCAGGTGGCACCAGCGCAGCCGCCCCGATCTGGGCTGCCGGTGCGCTGCTGGTTGATCAGGCATTACAGCAAAAGGGAAAAGCAGCCATAGGAGGTGTGCCGGAGTTCTATTCCCTGGCGAACAATTCTGGTAACTTCCATCCCTATAACGATATCACCGCCGGTGACAATCTCTTCTATTCAGCCACAACGGGTTGGGACTACACGACAGGCTGGGGATCTCCTAATTTTAGTGATATTCTGCAGCTTGAGATGAGCCGGTAGGCAGGGGCAAGCAGGGCAGGGGCAAGCAGCAATACATCTCACTTAAGGATTTGAATCTCATCAATAGATGTGGCTACGCACGCTCAAATTCTACTCAATGACGGGCTGTTGCTGATGGGTTATCAGGCTTAAGTGAGATGTATTGGGGCTTGCCCCCACCCTGCTAATTCACGGGTGGAGCAGCCGCATCCAGGGGATGATGATGGCGCCCCCACCCTGCTAATTCACAAAACCGCTATGTCCGAGGAGGAGCTATGAGCCATGCGCATTCGTAAAGCTGTATTACCCGTGGCTGGACTGGGAACTCGCGTGCTACCAGCCAGCAAGGTCATTCCCAAAGAGATGCTGCCGCTCGTCGATAAACCGACGTTGCAATATATCGTTGAAGAGGCTGTAGCAGCCGGTGTCGAAGAAATAATCTTTGTGACAAGCCGTAGTAAACGCAGCATTGAAGATCATTTTGATGTTTTCCCCGAAATGGAACAGGCGCTGGAGCGAAAGGGAAAACAAAAGGAACTGGAAGAATTACGCCATGTACAAAGTATGGCCACCTATCTCTCAGTGCGCCAATCAGAACCTCGCGGCCTGGGACACGCCGTTTTATGTGCCAAAGCATTGGTCGGTGATGAACCATTTATCGTGATGTTGGGCGATGACCTTGTCGCACCCGAAACTCCCTGCCTCCCTCGCATGATAGAGATATACGAACAATACGGCGGATCGGTGCTATCACTCTTTACCTCACCACCAGAGCAGATTTCCTCCTTCGGCATCGTCTCTATCGAGGAACTTGGCTCCAATACAGTGAAGGTGACGCACCTCGTCGAGAAACCACCACCCGAAGAGGCGCCGTCAAACCTCGCCGTGGCAGGAAGATACATCTTGACACCAGACATCTTTGAGATGCTGGAGAAGACGCCTCCTGGCCAAGGCGGTGAGATCCAGGTGACGGATGCGATTGAAATGCAGGCACAAGCCGGTAAATGTTACGGACTGCGCTTTACTGGCATGCGCTATGATACAGGCAATCCTCTGGGCCTGTTGACGACCTCCATCGCTTACGCTCTCAAGCGTCCCGATATCGCTCCCGGTCTGCGCGAGTATATGCGTGAAGCCTTACATGAAGCATAAAAAGACCAGGTCTTGAAACTTTTGCTGCTGACCTGTAGAAATTGACAGGTACTTTCCAGGTGATTGTATCTGGCAAAAAAACTGTTGAAACTGGCGGTGTAGAACGCCAGATTGGCGGATATACTTACTACTGTGCAGAGGAACCTACAAGCATAGCCCCTGCGGCCAGCTCCGTTCTGATTGTGGAACCCAGAGCAGAGCCAGTCGTTCACATGGAATACAACTCTTCGGCTGCGTGCGAGGCAGAAAACTTGAGTTATTCCGTCGGGACATGACATCGGATATGTCATGGAAGGGCTATGCTGGTAGGGATACTCCTAAACTAAACCAAAGAACCAGGAAAGCGCAGCGCAAGCAAATAAGCTAGCGAGAAGGAGCAAGCAAAATGGCACAATGGGCCTATAAAGTTGTCTATATCGACTACCGGGGACGAATCTCATGCGAAGGGTTGGAGACGCTCATCGCCAATGAGCGGCGCAGCACATTTGCTCGACGCTATATGAATACCCTCGGTCGCGAGGGTTGGGAACTCGTCGGTATCCAGCCATTGACCTCGAATTCAGCCTACTACACGTTTAAGCGTCCGGCACAAGAAAGCGACTATGCTGAAGAGGCTCCTGCCGCTTCCAGCAGCGAGGCCGCACCTGGTGGTCCAACCGTAGAAACCGCCTGAAGCGCTTAACTCACAAAGAACAAGCGACCATCCAACGACAGAACTGTTGGATGGTCGCTTGTTCTTTGTGAATAAACTCTACTCATTCGTGATATAATGTTCGTGTGTAACATATCTGGTACCTGTCCTAAAGTGGTACCAGGCCAAACACGAACAACGCTATCTACCGATGCCGATCGCTGCTGATCCCATCTACTCACCGAGGAGAACAACCATGTCTATGTCACCCTCCTTCCCTTCAATGGAACAAGGCCAGACCTATCAAAACTTTATTGCAGGCCAATGGTGCAATTCAAAAAGTGGCACAACCTTTGACAGCACCAACCCCGCTAATACGGACGAGATAGTCGGGTATTTCCAGAAATCATCTACCGCCGACTTAGACGAGGCTGTTGCAGCGGCCCGACAGGCGCAACCAGGCTGGGCTGCAACACCTGCTCCTGAGCGCGGCGAAGTCTTGCAGCGGACAGCGCTCCTGCTAGAGCAGCGTAGAGAAGAACTTGCGGCACTGATGACACGTGAGATGGGCAAAGTACTCAAAGAGACGCGCGGTGACGTTCAGACTGCCATCGATGTCGCCAAATTTATCGCGGGCGAAGGTCGCCGCGCCGAGGGCGAAACAATCCCTTCAGGACTGCGCAATAAGTTCTGTATGACCATTCGCCAGCCTCTTGGCATCGTCGGCATCATTACCCCCTGGAACTTCCCCATGGCTATTCCGGCGTGGAAGACATTCCCTGCTCTGCTGGCAGGCAACGCTGTCATTCTCAAACCCGCCAGCGATACGCCGCTCCTTTCGCTCAAAATGGCTGAGATTCTGCATGAAGCAGGACTGCCAGCCGGAGTGCTAAATGTGATTACCGGCCCAGGCGGTGTATTGGGCGATGCCCTGGTAGGCCACAAGGGCGTCAATATGATCTCGCTGACCGGCTCAACCGAGGTTGGACGACGCGTCGCGGAGATTTGTGGGCGCGACCTGCGCCGCTGCACCCTTGAGCTGGGAGGTAAAAATGCGGTGATCGTACTGGAAGATGCCGACCTGGATCTGGCCGTCGAGAGCGTTGCCTGGGGCGCCTTTGGCACCACTGGCCAGCGTTGTACCGCAACCAGCCGCGTAATAGTTCACAAGGCAGTACAGCAGGCTTTCACCGATCGCCTCGTCGCAGCCACCGAAAAGCTTAGCGTTGGCAATGGTCTCGATCCCCAGACTGATATGGGTCCCCTGGTGAACAAAGGACGCGTCAAGGCCGTTCACGAGTACACTCAAATAGGCCGACAAGAGGGAGCCAGATTGCTGACCGGTGGAGACGCTTTGAACAATGACGAGTATAGCAATGGTGCCTTCTACAAGCCCACCATTTTTACCAACGTAAGCCCGACCATGCGTATCGCGCGCGAAGAGGTATTTGGTCCATTCGTCTCTATCCTGCCCGTCGCCTCCTACGAAGAAGCGGCTCAGGTAGCCAATGCCACCGAATATGGTCTCTCGACCTCAATTTTCACGAATGATCTGCACGTTACGTTCCGTGCCATGCGCGATATCGAGTCGGGGCTGGTCTACTTTAATGCTCCCACAACCGGAGCCGAGATTCACATGCCCTTTGGCGGCATGAAGGCCAGCGGCAATGGTCACCGCGAACTCGGCAGCCATGCCGTCGAAGAGTTCAGCGAGACAAAAAGTATCTTCCTGGCGTATCCACCGACTCACAAATAAAGAGCAAATCCAACGAGACATGAGTCATCCCGAAATTTGGAGAGGATGAGTTTCA
>JRHI01001543.1_pt1 | contig 18799 bp, 12 predicted proteins | sample 215371 | NCBI WGS metagenome assembly JRHI01 (sample SAMN02929681, study PRJNA255918) | sediment metagenome | biome: cave system; feature: Ice Cave; material: Sediment; isolation source: sediment from deep within a dark volcanic ice cave with no known source of... ...
GGGTGGACGTTGGCACCGCTCCACGATCGCCGGCAGACGGCGCGTTGAGGGTCGACTCCGGCCAGCGGGACGCCGCGTCGCGGCTGGGCGTGCTCGGCAGCCGGCCGGCCCCGAATGCGGCGGCGGCCGCCAGGAGCAGGATCAGCCCACTGAGTCGGATCGCCCAACCCCGCCGGACGTGCCGCGCCGAGCGCGCGGTCATCTCCGCGATCGGTTTCAGGTTCCAATCGCGGTCGCGAGCGTGGCTCGCCGCGGAGGCCGGCGGTGGGAGCGCCTGCATCATCGGCGTGTCGGCCGGCCGCGGCGGAGCCGGCGCTTGCTTCGCACTGGGAGCGAGCGGTGGAAAGTCGGCGAGATCGAGGACGGCGAGCGTTGGGAGGACGCCCGGTTCTTCCCAGGTGTCGGCCGGCAGGATGAGGCGCGGCCGGGCGGGGGGCGACGTGGTCTGCTTCGCGGCCGGCTCCGGGATGTAGACGGGAAGCTGGCTGACGACGGGGCGGACGCCGGTGCCGGTGAGCAGCGAGACAAGGTGGGCGGCTGTCCGGCGACCGTCGCGTGTGGCAAATCGCAGATGCTCAGATCGGCCGGAGCCGGCCGCGTCGATCTGGAGGTCGACGCGGCCGTCCGGGCGCAGGTAGGGCGCGGGGCGCAGCCACTCGCGCGGGATGTCGAGCGAGATGGCGCCGCCGCGCACGACGGCGAGCCGCTGATGGGTGACGACCAGCCGCGCGGCGAGGTCGAGCCCGTCGCCGACGATGAAGACCTGTCCTTCCCAGACGACGCCTTCCGACTGAAGCATGCGCCACGGGGCGCCCCGCGGGCGGCCGACAACGGGCGCCTGATCGTCCATGGGCCGGTTCCCCTCCTTGGTCCGCCGCGGTCGGGGGGCCGCATCGGACGCTGTCGTGGGCCATCAGCCCCGGGTGGTGCGACGACGGGATGACGAGCTGCCAGGGCGGCGACAGATGCGCCGGTCACCAGCGAACCGGCGGCGGGAGCGGGCGGGGAAGCGGCGCGGCGCACCTCCAGCGTGGGCGGCGGGCGTCGGCGAGCGAGACGGTCAACGGGTCATCGGCAACTCCGCGAAGCGCGGAACACAGGGGCGCGAGCAATGAACGCACACTGTGTACGTACAGTCTAGCATACGGCGAAGGAAGGATGGGGGATGAGGCGGGGCAGCATGGGGGCGAAAGGATGCCGCCAGACTGGATCACGACGTGGTCCCGCAGGCGCCGCAGCCCACAGGTCAAGACGAGCGTGCCCGGCGGGCGGTGCGGGCGGTCCGCGCCGCCGCCGAGGCGCCGCAGCAGGCGCCCCGCCCCCCGCCAGGATGACGCCGCGGTCGCAGCGGGCGCCGACCGCCACTCAGCCCAGCGCCACCAGCCGCTGCACCGCGGCGTCGGCCAGGACCGGCCCGGCCGCCCAGCCCCAGCAGACCTGGCCGAGCTTGCCGGCGTCCTCGCTCGCCCTGCGCGGGCAGGTCCAGGCGGCAGATCAGCGCTACCGCCGCCGCCGTCGCGACCCGGTGCTCGGTCAGCCGCACCCAGGGCGCGGCGGCCCCCGCGCCCGCCGCCCCGCAACCCGCCCGCATGCCCGCGATGGCTCCGGTCTGTCCGCGGTCGTCCACCACCCCGACCGTCCGCGCACACCGCCTCGCTCTACCGCCGTGGTCCCCTGCCCAGATGGCCCGGGCGATCGGCAGGTGTGGGGGCGACGGCGAAGATCGCGGCGGAACGAGCCGGGACATCGATACGTGCCGATCGACCGCGACCGCGCAGGCGCGCGCGGTCGCCGGAGCCGCCGAAGCGGCGCTGCGCGGTCGAGAGGCGGGGGAGCCATTGGCCGGGTGGCAGGTCGCGCAGGATGGGCGTCTCGGCGAGCGGGAGGCTGGTCGCGGCGCCGAAGTTGGCGATGAGGACCCGGTGATCGTCGCCGTGCCGGCGGTGGACGGCGAGGGCGTGCGCGCCCACGGCGTGCGCCCTCACCAGCGAGCGCGCGGCGCCGGCGAGGACAGGGTCGTCGCGGCGGAGCGCGAGGAGGGCGCGGTAGAGGGCGTAGATACCGGCGTTGGCGCGGCGCTCGCCCAGCTTCAGCTTCGAGCTGAGGAAGGTCGATGCGGCCTGAGGGTCGGGAATGGATTCCCGGAGCGACTCGTCGGCGAAGGCGCGGAAACCCTGAAACTCCTGGCGCCGGCCCTCGGTGACCAAGCGTCCGAGCTCCGCCTCGTGGTCGGTGAAGTAGAGGAAGGGGGTCGAGGCGGCGAACTCCTGTCCCATGAACAGGAGTGGCGGTTCCGGAGCGAAGAGGAGGAGCGTCGAGGCGACCGCGTAGCGGCCGGCGTCGATGTCGTGGTGCAGCCGCTCGCCGAAGGGGCGGTTGCCGACCTGATCGTGGTTCTGGATGCAGAAGACGAAGGCACTGGCCGGTTCGTCGGTGACGCGGGTGCCGTGCGGCTTACCGGTGGCGAGCCGCGGCTGGCCCTGATAAATGAACCCCTCTTCGATCGCGCGGGCGATCGCCTCCATGCTCCCCAGGTAGTCGGCGTAGTAGTTCTCGCGGGCGCCGGTGAGGTAGACGCGCAGCTCATGGTGGAAGTCGTCGGCCCAGACGGCATCGAGACCGTAGCCTCCCGTGTCCGGCGCATGGATGGTACGGACGTCGTTCCTGGCCTCCTCGGCGATGACCACGACGCGGCGGTCCGTCGCCGCGCGAACGCGCTCGACGAGCTCGGCAAGGAGGTGCTGCGGGCTGTCGTCGACGATCGCGTCGGTCGCGTCGAGGCGGAAGCCGTCGATGTGGTAGTCGGCGATCCAGTGGCAGGCGTTCTGAATGACGAACTCGCGCACCCAGCGGCTGTCGGCGCTGTCGTAGTTGAGGGCCTCGCCCCAGAGCGTCTGGTGGCGACTCGTAAAGTAGTCGGCGCTGAAGCCGCGGAGGTAGTTTCCGTCCGGTCCCAGGTGGTTGTAGACGACGTCGAGGATGACGCCGAGACCCAGACGGTGAGCGGCGGCGATGAGGCGGCGCAGGTCGTCGGGGCGGCCGTAATTGCGGCTGGGCGCGTAGAGGTCGACGCCGTCGTAGCCCCAGTTCCGGCGACCGGGCACCTCGGCGACGGGCATCAGCTCGATCGCGGTGACGCCGAGTCGCTTCAGCTCGGGCAGCTCGGCGGTGAAGGACGCGAAGGTCCCCTCGCGCGTGTAGGTGCCGACGTGGCACTCGTAGACGACGAGACCGTCCATCGTCAGACCCGACCAGTCGTCGTGGGTCCAATCGAACGCCGAGGGGTCGACGACCTCGGAGGGCCCGTGGACGCCGTCCGGCTGGAAACGGGAGCAGGGGTCGGGGTAGACCTCGCCGCCGTCGAGGCGGAAGCGGTACCGGGTGCCCGCGCCGATGCCCGGCACGACGCCGGTGTGGAGCCCGTCGGCGTCGCGGGTCAGCGGCTGATGCGCCGGGCCGGCGTCCGATTCGAGCCGGACCTCGACGCGCCCGGCGCGCGGGGCCCACACCGCGAAGCTGATTCCTCCGGGAACGACGGTCGCGCCGAGTGCGGGGCGGGTGGACGTCACGGTTATCCTTCCTCCGCGGGAGTGGCGGGGAGGCGTTCGAGGAGCGCTACCGGGAACGCGGCAAGGACGTCCGAAAGCGCCAGGTCGGTGCCGCCGCGGCCGGTGTCGGCGGTCAGGACCTCTCCCGTGAAGGCGTCACGGTAGCGGGTGCCGGGTGCGACGCCGGCGAGCGGCAGGCGAGTGTCACCCCAGACCGCGACGCCAACCGGCGCGATCGACTCACCGCGTGTCAGACCGGCGACGAGGCGGGGGACGACGGCGACGATCTCGCCGTCGCCGGCGCGCCGGGCGAAGGCGACGACGTGGTCGCGCTGCTTACCGGTCGCGTCGAGGGGAACATACTCGCCGTGGCTGAAGAGCTCTGGCCGCGCCTGGCGGCATTGCAGGGCGCGGAAGGTGACCCAGAGCTTGATCCGCCCGTCCGCCATCGTTGCGAGCAGGGTTTCGGCGAGGCGACGGCTCGGGCGCTTGCGGCGAAGGTCGCGCAGGAGCCGGGCCCGAAGACCGTAGTCGACCGGGCGGCGGTTGTCGGGGTCGACGAGGCTGAAGTCCCACAGCTCGGTGCCCTGGTAGATGTCGGGTACGCCGGGGGAGGTGAGCTTGAGGAGCTGCTGGGAGAGCGCGTTGAAGACCCCGACATGGGCGACCCGACGCCGCAGGGTCGTGAAGTCGTCGAGGAACGGGTTGCGTGCGGAGGCGTCGAGCGCGGCACGGACGAAGCCAGCGAGGGCGTCGTCGTACCCCTGGTTCGGGTTGATCCAACTCGTGTGGATCTGCGCCTCGCGGGCGGCTTTCAGCATGTAGTCAACGATGCGCGTTGTGAAGACCCCGTCCGGACCGCTCTCGCCGAACGGCCAGACGCCGAGGAGCGTCTGGTAGCAGAGGTACTCGTCGTTCCGGTCGGGGGCGGGCGCTCCGTCGACTCTCGTTTTCTTGCCGCGGTTGAGCCGGGTCCACCGGTTGAGGGCGGCCCGCCACTCCCGCGGCAGCTCGGAGAGGACGTCGATGCGCGCGCGGACGTCCTCGCTCCGCTTGGTGTCGTGGGTGGAGGAGGCGAGCAGGGCGTGCGGCCATCGCTTGCGGCGATCGGCGTTCTGACGGTGAAAATCGGCGGCGGGAACGCCGAAGGCGGTCGGATCACCGCCCACCTCGTTGAGGGAGGCGAGCCGGTTGTGGATGTACAGGGCCGTGTCCTCCAACCCCTTGGCCATGACCGGTCCGGTCAGTTGCTGGAATTTCATGCCGAACTGGCAGCGCTCCGCCCATTGCTCCTCAGTGGTGGTGCCGTCGCGGTGCAGGAGCAGGACATCGGCCACGAAGTCGAAGACAGAGATGTCGGTCGCGGGGTTGCGGCGTTTGGCGAGAGCGACGGCGGTTTCGAGGGAGCGGCGATCGCGCTGGGCGAGGACGCCTTCCGCGCAGAGTGCGTAGGTGCGATAGACGGGGAAGCAGGCGATGATCTCGCGCAGGGCGTCGCGCAGGCTATTCAGAGTGAAGTCGCGGGTGCGGCGGTCTTGCTCGGAGATGCGATTGAGGGACTGGGCGAGGACGTTGACCTCGCTGGCGAGGGCGACGCGCATGATCAGCTTCTTGTTCTCGTAGACGAGGTCGGCGAAGCGGATGGGGGCCGCGGTGTAGCGGGCGTACAGGTCGTCGAACAATTTGCGGTGGGCTGAATCGACGAAGAGACCGGTCACAACGCGCGCGAACTCGTAGCCGACCGTGCCGCTGACCAGCCAATCGGGCGGCAGCTCCTCCCCGGGCTCCAGAATCTTCTCGACGACGACGTAGCTCAGCTCGCGATCGCGGCCGGTCTGGGGTTGGCGGTCCCACCACTCGCCCAGCGACGCTTCGAAGTCGGTCCATGCGACCCCGACCAGGGCGTCGCGCGGCGCGCGCTCGAAAGCGGCGCGACAGCGGGCGACGAAGGTGCCCCGCTGGAGGTGGCGGTAATAGCCGGCGGGGTCCCAGAGTCCGTCGGGATGGTCGATGCGGACGCCGGTCACCTGGTCGGCGCCGATCTGGCGGAGGAGAAGGGCGTGGCTGGCGGCGAAGACCTCCGGTACCTCTTGGCGGATGGCGGCGAGTTCGTTGATGGCAAAAAAACGGCGGTAGTTGATCTCCTCGGCGGCGACGCGCCAGAACGCGAGGCGGTATGACTGCGCCTCCAGGAGCCGGTCGAGGGGGTCGAAGCTGCGCGGCGCGGCGGGCGTGCCGGTGAAGACGCGCGCCGCCGCGGCGACGGCGGTCTCGATCTCCGGTGCCGACCGCAGCAGGTCGGCGAGGCGGCGCTTGACGACGCCCTGCTCGCGGCGGCGCTCGACGACGCGCTCGGGGTCGCGCTCATCCTGGGGCGGCAGACGATCGACCGCGGTGATGATGCTCTGGTATTCGAGCAGGTTGCCGTCGTCGGCTGCCAGGCGCTGGGTGAGACCGTCGAGCGGATGGCGAAGGATCTGGGCGTAGGTGGGCGGGGCGATCGGGAGCGGCAGGTCGTGGTACCAGACGGTGAAGGCGCCGTCGGCGTAGCGGAGGTGGAGCTCGCCGTTCTCGAGCACGGCGCCGTAGTGGTCGCCGAGGACCGGCAGCAGGACCTTGTTCCGCAGCTCCGGCTTGAGGGGGCGCCAGTCGATGTCGAAGAAGGTTGCGTAGGCGGAGGTCTGACCGTTTTCCAGGACATCTTGCCACCAGGGGTTGGCGCCGTGGGCGATACCCATGTGGTTTGGCACGAAGTCGACGACGAGACCGAGCGCCCGCTCGCGGAGAGCGGCGACCAGCGCCTCGTAGTCAGCGTCGGTGCCGATCTTCGGGTTGAGGGCGCCGTAATCGGTGACGTCGTAGCCGTGCATGCTGCCCGGGTGGGCCTTCAGGTAGGGGGAGGTGTAGAGCGCGCCGATACCGAGCTCGGCCAGGTACGGCACGGTGCGCTCGGCGTCCTTGAACGAGAAGTCTTTGTTGAGCTGCACCCGGTAGGTGGCGAGCGGGAGCGGCGGTACCGGCGGCACGGCCTGGAGCAGCGCCGCGAGGGCGCCCTCGGGAATACCGAGGGCGCCGGACTCGGGTTGTTTCTGGCTGTCGGTCACGCGGGATTGCTCCAATCTCGGGGCAGACGGCGACCACCGCGGTGGTGCGCTGCGCCTCGCCTGCCGCGGTGAAATCAAGATTCGTGCCACGCTCAGCTCGGGCGTCGGAACCGTGGGCGTTTCATTGGGCCGGGCGGAAGTCCTTGATCTCGAGGTCGAGGCGGGTTTGGCCGTTCCAGTGGTCGAGGTTGAGGGCGACGACGGCGTCGATGGTGCGGTGCGTGAGGAGCTCGCGGGAGCGGGGGGCGGCGCCCCAGGCGACGGCCTTGACCTGGCCACGTGGGGTTGCGAGCTGGATGCGGAGGTGGCGGCGGTCCTGGCCGATGACCTCGTATTGCCGGACGGTGAGACCGCGCAGGCGGAAGCGGGGTTGCTCGTTGGCGACGCCGAAGGGTTGCAGGGCGTCGACAAGCTGCACCGTGTCGGCGGTCAGCCGGTCGAGCGGGAGATCGGCGTCGATGCGCAGCTCAGCCCGCACCGGAACCGGAACGCCGGAGGCATCGAGCTCCGCTGCAAGGGCGTCGGCGAGGTCTGCCAGGCTGTTAGTCGGGAGGCTGAGACCGGCGGCCTGGCTGTGGCCGCCGTGGGCGGTGAGAAGATCGCGGCAGGAATGGAGCGCCTCGACGATGTCGAAGCCGGGGATGGAGCGGGCCGAGCCGCGGCTCGTTTCGCCGTCGTCGTTGAGGACGACGACCGGGCGGCCGAAGCGCGCGACGAGCTGGTTGGCGGCGATGCCGAGGACGCCGCTGGACCATCCCCGACCGGCGACGACGAGCACCCGGCGGTCGAGCAAGCCGGGCTGGCGGATGAGCAAGGCTTCGGCCTCGGCGGCGATGCGGTGGGACTCGACGCGCCGCTCCGCGTTGAGCCGCTCGACGTCCTCGGCGTATCCCGCGGCTGCGAGCGGATCGTTGGCGAGCAACAGGTCGAGGGCCAGGCGGGGATCGCCCATGCGACCGGCGGCGTTGAGGCGAGGGGAGAGCTTGAACGCGATCTGGTCGGCCGTGAGCGTGCGCGGATCGAGACCGGCTTTACGACAGAGGGCGGCGACGCCGGCGCGCGGCCGCTCGCGGATGCGGCGCAGACCGTCGCGGACGAGCGGCCGGTTGGCGCCGACCAAGGGCGAGACGTCGCCGATGGTGCCGATGGCGACGTAGTCGAGGAGCGCGGTCTCCGGGTCACCGCCGTCGCCGCCGTCGATGCGGGCGCCGTGCTGGGCGAGGGCGGCGACGAGCAGGTAGGCAACGCCGACGGCGGCGAGCTCGCGGTACGGGCCGTCCGGTTCCTGGAACGCGGAGACGACGATCGCGCCGTCGGGGCCAGGCCCGTCCATGTGGTGGTGGTCGAGCACGATCACGTCGAGCCCGCCTGCGCGGGCATGGCCCACGTTGTCATGATCGCTGCTCGCGCAGTCGACGGCGACCATCAGCGTCGCGCCCGAACCGGCGCAGGCATCGATCGCTGCTCGATTGAGACCGTAGCCCTGGTCGCGCGTCGGCAGCCAGGGAATGACGCGGTCCACGTCGCCGGCGGCGGCGCGGAGGGCGTGGGTCAGGAGCGCGGTCGATGTGACGCCGTCGGCGTCGTAGTCGCCGAAGACGGCGATCCGCTCGTCACGGGCGATCGCGCGGAGGAGGCGTTCAACCGCGCGATCGAGGTTCGCCAGCCGCGAGGGATCGGGCGCGTGGCGGGGGTGCGGACACAGGAAATCCCGTGCCACGGTGACGTCGCGGATGCCCCGGCGGTAGAGCAGCTCAGCAATCAGCGGATCACGGTGGAGCGGCGGGAGATCGGCCGGCAACGATTCCGGCTCGATCCAGACCGGGCGCGTCAGATCGACCTCAGGCTGAACGTACACCATGGCGAGATGGTAGCACGGATCGTGGCACGCGACCATTGAACGGACAACGAGCAGGCGACAGGAACATGCTGCGCCGAGAGCGGGGATGGGGAACGGGTCAGCGCGGGTCTGCTATAGTGGCCGCGCAGCCCTTACGCCGCGTTCGGTTGGTCGCGATGTCGGGACGAGCACCGGAGGAACTGGGCGGCGAATCGACCCGAGCAGGCTGCATGCCGGGGCAGATCCATGTCTGACGGAGGGTTCCAAATGACGCTGCGTGGCGACCACCGACCCGGTCGACTCCTCCCCAGGTGGGGCGCGGTGCTGACGACATTGGTGACCGCGGCGATCTTGAGCGGGTGGGTGCCGCAGGCGGCGTCCGCCGACGATTGGGCGCCGCCGAAGACGGTCTACGTGGCGACGACGGGACACACGGTCGACGGGCTCTTCCTCGACGCCTGGCGGGCGGCCAAACCGCTGCTCGGTCAGCCGCTCACGGAGGAGATGAAGACCAGCGTCGCGCTCGCTGGGAAGCCGGCGCAGCCGCACACGGTCCAGTACTACGAGAACCTCGCGCTGGTCTACGCGCCGGAGGACGACCGGGCCGATTGGAAGGTACAGGCGCTCCCCTTGGGCCGCGCCGCGCTGAGCGCCGACGCCAAGAAGACACCGTCACTCCGCTCAGTGCCGACCGGGACGTGCGCGGCGCTGGACCGGACTACCTGCGTGCTCGAACAGCGGACCGGGCACACGCTGCGGTTCGGGTTCAAGGCGTTCTGGGAGACGAACGGCGGGGAACCGCTGTTCGGGCTGCCCATCTCCGAGGAGATCATCCGCGGCGACGGGTTGACCACGCAGTACTTCGAGAACGCCGTGCTGCTCTGGAAGAAGGGGCGGGACGTGGCGGCGCGGCCGGTCGGCAAGGAGGAGACCAAGCGTCTCAAGCTCGACACGAAGAAGATTGCCGAACCCGACGGCGTGCCGGTCTACGACGAGTCGCTCTTCCAGCCGCCCGCGCCGTCGCTGCCCCCGGTGCAGGCGGTCGGCGGCGGCCTGGGGAATGGGCCGGGACCGCAACAGGGAAGCACCAAGGAGATCGTGGTCTCGATCGCGCAGCAGTCGATGTGGGCCTACGAGGGTGGCAAGCTTGTCATCACGAGCCTCGTCAGCACAGGGGTCGGCGATGTGCCGGAGACGGTGACGCCGACCGGCTCGTTCTCGATCCTGGCGAAGTACGATGTGCAGACGATGGAGGGGACGATCAGCGACGTGTACTACAAGGTGCCGGACGTGCCGTTCGTGATGTACTTCGACAACAGCGGCGATGCGCTGCACGGGACGTATTGGCACAACAACTTCGGGCAGCCAATGAGTCACGGCTGCGTGAATCTGCCGATGGACGTCGCGGCCTTTCTCTACGACTGGGCGCCGATCGGGACGCCGGTGAGTGTGCTGGGGTGAGGCGCTGGCTGCCTGCCGTTCTTGATGGCACCGGCGCCGTCGTCTCGCGCGGGGCGGAAACCCGGCGCTGACCCCCGACCAACCCGATTGCAGCCGGCTCCAAATCGTGGCAACCCGATCCGCGGACGATTGGTGATCGTGGTTGGTGGACAGGGTGTTCGGTATGGCGACCCATGACGACTTTACGCCGGTCGAGTGGATGTTGCTGGTGGAGCTGCCGATTCGGGTGATCGCGTCGGCCGTGAATGCGGAGCGGGACGGCAGCCTGGGCACGACGCGGGAGATGGTGGCGGGGCTGACCGGCTTTTCCGGGGGGGCGGCAGAGTACCCGGAGAACCGACTGATTCAGGCCGTCTTCGAGGAATACAAGCGGGACGGAGAGGGGGAGGCCAGGGCGCTGGAGCTGAGCGAGCACTGGCTGGAGAACCTGATCCCGGAGACGATCGAGCGGGCGCGGCAGGTCAGCGAGCTGCTGGCGCGGAAGTCGGACGGGGTGGAAGTGGCGGAGTTCAAGCGGTGGTTGGTGGATACCGCCGAGGGGGTGACGACCGCGGCGGATTCCTGGGGATCGGAGGACAAAGGATCAGCGAGGCGGAAGGGGCGTTTCTGCGGGATTTGCGGGACGCACTGGGCTTCCTCGGGGAGATGGCCGGAAGTTGACATAATGCCAACCCGATAGCGAGCGCGCGCGATTGGGGAGGGGCGGACACATCGGTCCGCCCTTCTGGTGTCAGCGTCGGTGCAGCCGTCAGTCGGGTTCACTGATCAGGCGGACACGCCCACGGTGTACCCGGTCCGGCCCGACAACGGTCTTCGGTCAGGACGGCGGTGCGGAGCATGAGTGGAGCGAGCAGGGTGGCAACGCGTCCGGAACAAGGGCAACTGTCGGCGTCCAGCACCGGGCACGACGCGATCGTCGTCGGATCGGGGCACAACGGGTTGATCGCGGCGGGGTATCTGGCGAAGGCCGGGAAGCGGGTGCTCGTGCTGGAGCGGCGCGGGATCATCGGCGGGGCGACGGTGACGGAGGAGCCCTGGCCCGGGTACCGGTTGTCGACCTGCTCGTACGTCTGCAACCTGCTGCTGCCGGAGGTGATCCGGGACCTCGAGTTGCAGCGGCACGGGTACCGCGTGCGGCCGTTCGACCCGACGTACTTCTGTCCCTTCCCGGATGGGCGCTCCTACATGGCGTTCCTGGATGGGAAGAAGACGCGGGAGCAGATCGCCAAGTTCTCAAAGAACGACGTGGCCGCCTACGACGCCTACTGGGCGATGTGGGACCGCATCATCGCGCGGATGCGGCCACTCCTGCTGGGGCCGGCGCCGACGTGGGACGAGATCGAGCGGGCGTTCGCCGGGCCGCGGGGGATGGAGGACTGGCGGACGCTGACGCGGCAGAGCATCGCCGAGCTGCTCGACGAGTACTTCGAGTCCGCGGAGCTGAAGGCGCCGATGTCCACGGGTGGGGTCATCGGCGTCAACGCTGGGCCGATGACGCCGGGGACGTGCTACGTGAAGTACCACCACCTGATCGGGACCATCGACGGGCACCAAGGGGCCTGGGGGTTCGTCCGCGGAGGGATGGGCTCCGTCGCGGGCGCGATTGCCGCGTTCGATCGCGAGCACGGGGTCGAGATCATCACCGATGCCGAGGTGGCGGAGATCGACATTCAGGAGGGGCAGGCGCGTGGGGTGCGGCTGCAGGATGGGCGGCGGTTCGGGGCGGACGTCGTCCTCTCGAATGCCGACCCTCAGCGGACGTTCTTGCAGATGGTTGGGGAGCGGCACCTGCCGGCGGAGTTGGTCAGCGGGGTCAAGCGGCTGCGGGTCAAGGGCTCGGTGGTCAAGGTGCTGCTCGGGCTCGGCGAGCTGCCGAACTTCACGGCAATGCCCGGAACGGCGGTCGGACCGCAGCATACCGGTGGGATTACGATCAACCCGTCGGTCGATTATCTGGAGCGGGCGTGGAATGACTGCAAGTCGGGACGGCCGTCGGCGCGGCCGTTCATGGACTGTTACATCCAGAGTGCGACGGAGGACGGGCTGGCACCCGCCGGCAAGCACACGATGAGTCTGTTCGTCCAGTACGCGCCGTACGACCTGGCCACAGGCACCTGGGACGAGCGGCGCGACGAGATCGGGACGACCATCATCGACACGCTGGCCGAGTACGCGCCGAACATGTGGAGCGCGATCGAGCACATGCAGGTGCTGGGACCGCCGGACATCGAGCGCGTCATCGGGATCACCGGCGGCAACATTTTCCACGGCGAGATCATGCCGGACCAAATGTTCGGCTACCGCCCCGTCCCCGGGTTCAGCGACTACCGGACGCCGGTGGACGGGTTGTACCTCTGCGGAAGCGGCGCCTGGCCGGGCGGGGCGGTGTTCGGGGCGCCGGGGCGGAACTGCGCGCTGGCGGTGCTGGAAGAGTTTGACAGCAAGTAGGCGACCGGACGAGCTGGAGGATCTGCCACCGCGCGCTGAGCGAAGGCCGTTGGAAGAACCGGCTCGTTTTTCCCAGATGGCGGGGACGATTGCGGCACGGTGGATGGCCGCATCGCCGCAATGATCCGGCCCGGCCTGTCAGGAACCGCCAACCTGGGCACAGCGCTCAAGGCTCGTGCTGTGCCCAGGACCAGACTCGCCACCGCGTACCTCCCCCCTGTCGGAGCGAGTCGTACGAAGCGTTCTTCGACCGGACCGCCCGCGAGCCACCCGCGCTCAACCAGATCCACCCGTTCGATCAGGATGATGCCGGGGACGAACACGCGATATCGCTCTGCATCGGCGGCGAGGACAGCACTTCTGCGCCAGGTACCGCGTCACCGTTTGCGGTACAATGGCGCCACACCTGGTGCGGTCACGCGAGCGAGGCCCGGATTGCCGTCGGGCGCTGGCCGCTCCATTGGCGTTGACGGCTATCGACGAGGAGGAGAGCCATGACGCGCGAAGATCCTGACCTCGAAGGCCGAGTGTTGGTGGATGCGCTGGGCGGCCGGCTCACCCGGCGTGACGTTCTCAAGGGCGCAACCGCCTTGGGCCTGGGCGCGGCGTTCACCTCGATGCTCGCGGACGAGGTCGTCGCCGTGGGCAATATCACGCCGGCGCTTCAGACCGGAGACGTCCCGCGCGAGCGCACACTGATCGTGGTCCAGGGCGGGGCCAGCGGGCAGAACCCGAACTTTAACAATTTCAACCTCTGGGTCACCAGCGCCCAGGACGGATGGCATTCGGGCCCCCTGCAGACCATCAACGAGCCGTTGATCATGTTCAACGTCCTGACTGGCGAGTACGAGAACTGGCTCGCCGAGAGCTGGGAGTACAACGCCGATTTCACGCAGATCACGATGAAGCTCCGCGCGGGGATCACCTGGAGCGATGAGACGCCGTTCACCGCGGCCGACGTCGTCTTCACCTTCAACACGGTGCGCGATCACCAGGACAAGGCCACGAACGCCGCTGAGATCTCCTTCCTCAAGGAAGCGGTTGCCGACGATGCGCGGACGGTTCGGTTTGTGCTGAAGGAAGCCAACCCCCGCTGGTGGGCGACCACGCTGACGAGTAACCACGGCGTGACCGAGCAGAACCTGCCGAAGCACATCTGGGAGGGGCAGGACCTCCTGACCTTCGCCAACTACGATCCAGCCAAGGGCTGGCCGGTCGGCACCGGGCCGTACAAGCTCACCTCGGCGACGGCGCAGCAGAAGATCTTCGATCTGCGCCCGGACTGGTGGGCGGCGAAAACGGGATTCAAGCCGCTCCCGAAGGTGCAACGGGTCATCTACCTCCCCAATACCGACGATTCGCTCGCCGCTCAGATGCTCATTACCAACCAAGTCGACATGGGCAAGATCCTGTCCGTGCCCACCTTGCAAAGCGTCTTCGCCCAGAATCCCAAGGTCATGACCTACAGCGGTCAGCAGCCACCCTACGGCTACCTCGACTGGTGCCCGATCGACCTCAACTTTAACTGCGCCGCCGCGCCCTGGAACAATGCCGAGCTGCGGTGGGCGATCAGCAACGCGCTCGACCGCCAGAAGCTCGTCGCGCTGGCCGAGGGCGGCGCCGGCGTGACGGCGCTGCATCAATTCACTCCCTACCAGTGGTTCACGCCGTTCGAGGGGGCGCTCAAGCCGCTCTATGAGAAGTACGGCTTGGACACCCAAGCGCACCCCGACAAGGTCGCGGCGACCATGACCAAGCTAGGGTACGCCAAGAACGGCGACGGGCTGTGGGCCGCCGGGGGCAAGACCGTCGACATGAAGATCTTCGTTCCGGACTGGCTGAAAGCCTACGGTCCCCCGCTGACCCAGCAACTCCGCGATGCGGGGTTCAACGCCGAGTTCGATACGTCGCCCGGGCTGAACACGCCGACTCAGACGGGCGAACAGACGCTGTCGTTCGGGTGCAAGGGTCCGGCCGGAGTGAAAGGGATGGACCCCTTCTTCATGCTCTCGATCTACACGTCGCCGTATTTCCGACCGACCGGACAACCCGCGCCGATCTGGTGGGCCACCTCGCGCTGGAAGAACGCCGACTACGACCAGGTCGTCGCGCAGATGAACACGTTGAGCGCCGACGATCCGAAGATGCTCAACCTCTTCACCCAGGCGATGGACATCTGGTTCCGCGAACTGCCGGACGTCTTCGTGGCCCAGCTCGTCATCCGCTATCCGATGAGCACCCGGCACTGGACCGGCTGGCCGACCAAGGAGAGCCCGTACGGGTTCCCGCACTCCTGGCAGCAGGAGTTTCTCAAGACCATCATCAAGCTTGAGCCGGCGACCTAACCGTCGCCATGCCCGCGGGCTATCTGCTGCAGCGGCTCGGTGCCTTCGTCCTGATCGTCTGGGCCGCCGCGACGATCAACTTTGTCGTGCCCAGACTGTCGTCGGTCGATCCGGTGCGCGAGCAGATGCTGCAGGCGGTCGCCGTAGGTGGGGCGAGCTCCCAATCGATGGATGCGGTGGTCAAGTCGTACGAAGCGCGGTTCGGCCTGGACCAGCCGCTCTGGAAACAGTACTTGCGCTATCTCGGGGACATGGCCCGCTTCGACTTCGGCGTCTCGATCACGCGCTTCCCGACGCGCGTCTCGACGATGATCTTCGATGCGCTGCCCTGGACGCTGGTCCTGGTCACGATCGCGACGCTGATTGCTTTCGCGGTCGGGAGTCTCTTCGGCGCGCTGCTGGCCTGGCCACGCGCGCCGAAGCTCATCCATGCCCTCGCCCCACCCTTGCTCACGATGTCGGCGATTCCGTACTACCTCCTCGGTCTGACCCTGATCTACTTCCTGGCCTTCAGCTGGCGGATCTTCCCGCTCGGAGGCGGCTACGACATCGGACACGCGCCGGCGTGGCGTCTGAGCTTCATCCGAGAAGCGGTGCGCCACTCTATCCTCCCGGCGCTCTCGATTGTGCTGGCGAGCATGGGGTTCTGGGCGCTCGGCATGCGCGCCATGATGGTCACCGTGCAGGGAGAGGATTACGTGACCCTTGCCGAGGCCAAGGGGCTCAAGCCACGTCGCATCTTCCTGCGCTACGCCCTGCGCAACGCAATCCTGCCCCAAACGACGGCGCTCGCGTTGTCGCTTGGCCAAGTGGCGTCGGGCGCCGTGCTCGTCGAAGTCGTCTTCGGCTATCCCGGAGTTGGCAGCTTGTTGTTCCAGTCGATCCGGACCTTCGACTACACGGTGATTTACGGCCTCACGTTCCTCGTCATCGTCGCCATCGGGGTGGCGACGCTGATCCTCGACCTACTCCTCCCGACGTTGGATCCGCGCATCACCTACCGGCGGTCGTGAGGCGCTGCCGTGCCGACTAGATGGCGGCGAGTCCAGGGATGGCTTGCCCGAGGCCCGAGATTCCTCGGCGCCTACCCCATGCTCACCGTCGGGCTCGCCCTGATCCTGGCGATCGTGCTGCTCGGTCTGATCGGGCCCCTCTTCGTGCCCAGGAAGGGAATCAACGTCGGCTATGCGCTCCCCGACCAGCGTCCGTCGCGGGAGTACCTGCTGGGCACGGATACCGTCGGCCGGCAGTTGCTCGCCATCCTCGTCTACGGTACGCCACTCACGCTCCGGGTCGGGCTGATCGCCGGGGCGATCGGGCTCGCCGTGGGAATGCTCTTCGGGTTGGTATCGGGCTACTACGGCGGCCTGTGGGACCACCTCCTCCGTGGGGCGGCGGATGTCTTTCTGACGATCCCTGGTCTGCTGGTCCTTGTGGTCATCGCGACGACCCTGCACGGCGGGATCAGCGTCACGACCCAGGCGCTCGTCGTCTCGGCGCTCGCCTGGATGTACCCGACGCGGACGATTCGCTCGCAAGTGCTGAGCATCCGCGAACGCGGCTACGTTCAACTCGCCCGATTCTCCGGCATGAACGGCTTCGAAATCATCGTCAGGGAGCTTGTGCCAAATTTGCTGCCGTACTTGGCGGCGAGTTTTGTCGGTGCCGTCTCGGCCGGCATCCTGGCCTCGATCGGCCTGGAGGCGCTCGGTCTGGGCCCCCAGAACCAGCCCACCCTGGGGATGACGATCTACTGGAGCATGTACTACACCTCCATCCTGCGCAATATCTGGTGGTGGTGGGCGCCGCCGATCGTCGTCATCGTCGTCATCTTCACCGGGCTGTTCATGATCTCGGCCGGACTTGACCAGATCGCGAATCCGCGATTGAGGAACCGCTCGTGACGGAGACAGGCGTTGGCCCGCGGCGCCGATCGACGGAGGAACCGGCGGCTCACCCGGAGGGCGCCCGGAACACCGTCCTCGAGGTTCGTGATCTGCACGTCTCCTACCACACGTCGCGTGGCCCGGCGCAGGCGGTCAACGGCGTCTCCTTCGCCCTCGCGCGCGGCGAGGTCCTCGGCCTCGTCGGCGAGTCCGGATCGGGCAAGTCGACCATCGCGCTCGCGTTGCTCCGGCTCATCAAGCCCCCGGGTCGCATCGAACGCGGCGAGGTGCTGCTCGATGGTCGCGACATCCTGGCGCTCCCGGAAGAAGCGATGCGCCTGGTGCGATTGGGCGAGATCGCGATGGTCGCCCAAGGCGCGATGAACTCGCTGAACCCGGTGATGCGGATCCGCGACCAGATCGCCGATAGTTGGAAGGACCATGACGCGAGGCTCAGCCGAGGCGAGACCGAGGATCGGATTGGTGATCTGCTGGGCTGGGTGGGCCTCCGCCCGGAGGTGGCCCGGATGTACCCGCACGAGCTGAGCGGCGGCATGAAGCAACGCGCGGTGATCGCGATCGCGATCAGCCTCCGCCCCAAAGTCATCATCGCCGACGAGCCGACCAGTGCGCTTGATGTGGTGGTCCAGCGTCAGATCATGGAGACCCTGCGCCGGGTCCAGGAGGACCTCGGAGCCGCCGTGGTCCTCATCGGGCACGACATGGGGTTAATGGCGCAGTTCGTGCATCGGCTGGGGGTCATCTATGCCGGTCAGCTCATCGAGCTTTCCCCGGTGCGCGACGTCTTCAAGGACCCGTTGCACCCGTATAGCCGGTTGTTGATCGCGAGTCTGCCGTCGGTGGAGCGGAAGGGCGTCTTGCGGGGTATCCCGGGTCTGCCGCCGTCGTTGCTGAATCCTCCGCCGGGGTGCCCGTTCCACCCGCGATGTCCGCACGTGATGGATCGCTGCCGGGTGGAGGTGCCGCCGCTGGAGGTCAAACGCCCGAACCGGTGGGCCGCGTGTCACTTGGACGAAGAGCACCGATGACGACCCTGCTCGAAGCTCGCCATGTGACCAAGGTCTACGCAGGCGGATTGTTGAGGCGCGACAAGACCGTGGCCCTTGACAACTTCTCGCTGAAGATTGACACCGACCCACCCGTCATCACGGCGGTGGTCGGGGAGAGCGGCAGCGGCAAGACGACGCTGGCGCGGGTCCTGCTCGGCGAGACCGAGCCCCACTCAGGCGAGATCCGTTACCTGGGGAAGAACCTTCGATCGCTCTCCCGGCAGGAGCGGCGCGCCTTTCGGCGGGACGTTCAAGTCATCTTCCAGGACCCATACGAGGTCTACAACCCCTTTTACAAGATCGACCATGTGCTCACCATCCCGCTCTCCAAGTTCGGTTTGGCCAAATCGAAGAGCCAGGCTCGCGAGCTCATCGCCGAGGGGCTGCGCGCCGTCGGCCTGCGGCCGGAGGAAACGCTCGGACGCTACCCACACCAACTCAGCGGCGGCCAACGCCAGCGCATCATGGTCGCGCGGGCGTTGCTGGTCCGCCCGCGCCTGATCATCGCCGATGAACCGGTCTCGATGGTCGATGCGTCGCTGCGGGCGACGATCCTCGACAGCCTGCAAACGTTGACCCGCGACTTCGGTGTCTCGCTCATCTACATTACCCACGACCTGATCACCGCCTACCAGATCAGCGATAACATCATCGTGCTTTACCGCGGTTCCGTCGCGGAGGCCGGCAACGCCGAGCCGATCGTGCATGAGTCGCAGCATCCGTACACCCGTCTGCTGATCGGCTCGATCCCGCTGCCGGACCCGGACCGCGCCTGGGTTCCAGAGCAGGGGCCGTCTCGCGCCGGTCAGCAGGCCAACCCGGCTCTCGGGTGTAAGTTCGCCGGTCGTTGCCCCTCTGCGATGGAGATCTGTCTGGACAGGCACCCGCCGTTGTACCAAACCGGCCACCAGCGCGCGGCGGCCTGCTACCTCTATCGCGAGGCACCTGCGCTGACCGACGAGCAACTCGACGACGTCTTCATCAAACCGCGCGTCCGCGACCAAGCTGTGGCGGGCCAGTCCGGTGATACGGCTCCTGGGTGAGACGCCTGCGCGGTCCGGCCGCCCACCCTCACCCCCCGCCCCTCACCCCCGACC
>JRHI01001544.1_pt1 | contig 18790 bp, 17 predicted proteins | sample 215371 | NCBI WGS metagenome assembly JRHI01 (sample SAMN02929681, study PRJNA255918) | sediment metagenome | biome: cave system; feature: Ice Cave; material: Sediment; isolation source: sediment from deep within a dark volcanic ice cave with no known source of... ...
GAAAAGCCGCGTCGGATTATGTGACGAACTTCTGGGTCGGGACACTAGCAACTCGATCGCTTGCAGACACTTAGGACGAGCGGCCTTGCGCGCGACAGTGCGACACGCGCTTTGCACGGGCTTCCCGATGGCCGCCCGCGGTCGGCAGCGCACTTATTCCATTTATGGCGAGCGCAAGCTGCTGGATCACCGCGTTGCTCGCGGATAACGGTCGGAATTTGCGGCACCGGTCGGCATCACTACGAACTCTACCTAGCGACGTCGCCTGTGCGCGACGCGTCCGTGCGCTCGCGAGCGGGGGCGCTTTCAACCCGCGCCGACATCGCTCTCGATGCGTATCTCGTCTTGACGCTCAACAACGATAACACCATCGCTTTCATCGACGCTCTGCATAAGTTTCCAGTAGCGCTTTGCGTTCGGTTACCATCGTCGATACGAAAACGGCCACTGTCCGCAACCGCATCGCCCTCGACGCAAACGCCTCGAGTCTTTGCGTATAGTTGGCAAGTGGCCTCATGTAGGATCCTTATACCGGCCCCGCTACAGGCGCGCGCCGCCGGAGCCACGCGCCGGTCTTATACTGACGCAACGCTCGCTTGCGCGACGGGATGTCCTCGAGAGCAGATTGGTCGGCACATTCGGAGTGACGAAGTTTGGCGCCCGAGGCCCACGGCACGGCAAGTGCGGGTCCTTCTCAGGGCGGGGCGAGGAAACGGGCGCATGACGGCGTACTAGAGGCGACTTTGCCCTGGGAGGTGTTCGCTTCATGCGGTTCGCGATGATTGGCGCTGGAGCGATCGGCGCGTACGTCGGCGCGGCTCTTCAAAATGCCGGCTCGGATGTGACCCTCGTTGCTCGCGGACCGCACCTGCGCGCCATGCAAGAGCGCGGCGTAAAGGTAGTGAGCGACCGTGGAGATTTTCACTCTCGTCCGGCTGCAACCGAAGACTGTTCGACGATTGGCACCGTCGATTGCGTCGTCATCGCCCTCAAAGCGCACCAGATTATCGGAATGCTCGAGGCCATCGCGCCGTGTATCGGATCGAGCACGCAGATCGTCGCAATGCAAAACGGCATCCCGTGGTGGTACTTTCAGAATCATGGCGGCGAGCACGAGGGGTTGATCTTGGAACGGGTCGATCCGGGCGGCGTGCTGGCGCGCACCTTCGATCCCGCGCGTGTGATCGGCTGCGCGGTCTACTCGTCCACGGAGATCGTGGAGCCCGGCGTCGTCAAACACATCGAGGGAACGCGTTTCTCGCTCGGCCATCCGAGCGGCGCGATAACGCCCGAGCTGCGCGCGATTTCGGCTGCGTTCGTGGCCGCCGGGCTCAAGGCACCGATCGAGACGAATCTACGTCGCGACGTGTGGATCAAGTTGCTCGGCAACGTGTGTCTAAATCCGATAAGCGCGCTCACGCGGGCGACCTTGGTCGACATGGCGACGCACGAACTCGTGGAGCCGCTCTTACGCGAGATGATGGTGGAATCGTTCGCAATCGCGGCGCGCCTGGGGATCGAACTCGAAATCTCGATCGACAAGCGCATCGACGGTGCACGTCGAGTGGGCGCTCATAAAACGTCGACGCTGCAAGACATAGAAGCGCGCAGGCCGCTCGAGATCGATTGCATGGCAGGCGCCGTCGTGGAACTCGGCGAGCGCCTCGGACTGCCGGTATCGGCGACGCGCCACGTGTACGCGTTAACGAAATTGCTCGATGAGACGACGCAGCGCGATGCCGCGAGCGGCGCTCCGATTGCGCCCGAAGTTGCGATCAAAACGTAGTGGCGCCCGGACCCTTGTGGCTACGTTTCGAACACGGCGGCAGCCGGCATTTTGGCACGCTCGACGGCGATACGGTTCTCGTTCACGAGGGCGACGTGCTAGCCGGAACCGCACGCCCCACGGCGCGGACCGTATCCTTGCAAGCCGTACGATTATTGACGCCCACGGTGCCGACCAAGATGATCGCGCTCTGGAACAATTTCGATGCGCTCGCGGCCAAGCTGCAGCTTGCCAAGCCCGAGCACCCGCTCTATCTGTTCAAATCGTCTAACTCGTTTTTAGCAGGCGGCGAAACGATCCGCCAACCGGTGTCGTACCCAGGTCGCGTCGCTTTCGAAGGCGAGCTCGGAATCGTGATCGGCAAAACATGTAAGGAATGCAACGAGCGCGAGGCGGAACGAGCGATCTTCGGGTACACTTGCATCAACGACGTGACGGCGATCGACCTGCTCAATGCGGACCCTTCATTCGTACAGTGGGCGCGTGCAAAGAGTTTCGATACGTTCGGCGTTTTCGGTCCGGTCGTGGCAACGGATCTGGACCCCGAAGGACTTACGATTCGCACGCTGCTCGATGGGGTCGAACGACAGAACATGCCCGTCAGCGACATGACGATGAAACCGTTGGAACTTGTGCGACGACTCTCGCACGACATGACGCTCTATCCGGGCGACGTGATCGCATGCGGAACGTCGGTCGGGGGCGGGCGCATGAAGCACGGCAGTACGGTGGACGTCTCGATCGAAGGGATCGGCACGCTGAGCAATTCGTTCCTCGCCGCAGCGTCCGATGAGCCGCAGTCGCCACACCCCTAGAGAGCCGGTCTGAAATGTGGTATACCCACGAGTATGTCTAGCGTCGACTTCCCAACGGTTTCTGGATTGGCTCGGGCGCGCAGGTGAGCGCCGCTCCACTTCGCATCGCACCACTGGAAGCCGACTTCACGTTTCGGCTCAAAGCGTACGAAGCGCTGCGCGATGCTATCGCGGACATGAACATCTACGATTCGGCGGATGACGTTCGGCTCGACGAACGGCATCTGGCGGAAAAGCTTGGCGTGAGTCGCACTCCAATTCGCGAAGCGCTCCTGCGCCTCGAGAACGATGGTATCGTTAAAAACATTCCGCGCCGCGGTGTGTTTGTGGTCCGCAAAACGAAACGCGAGATCGTTGAGATCATCACCGTTTGGGCGGCGCTGGAAAGCTTTGCGGCGCGCCTCGTCGTCGAGCACGCGAGCGATGAGTCGATCTCCTCGCTACGCAAGATATTCGCGACGTTTCAAGAGAACGGCGTGGAGACGCACATCGACGAATATTCCGATTCGAACCTCGCTTTCCATCAACGAATTCTCGAATTATCGCAATGTGGCGTCCTCTTCGAAACGGCGAAGACGCTATTCGTACACATGCGTGCGATCCGGCATAAGACGATCGGAGAAGATCGGCGCTTCGAGCGTTCGATCGTGCACCACATGGAGATCATCGAGGCGCTCGAAACGCGCGATGCCGATCTTGCGGAGCGTCTCGTCCGCGAGCACGCACTCGACCTAGCCGAGCACGTCAATCTCAACGCGACGTATTTGCAGTAGCGCCTCGCGTCGCGGGCCGAGGCCCAAAGTGGAGCCCGGCCAAGCAAGCGTCACGGCCGGCGTAGCGGTGTATGCGTTTCGCCTTTACATGGCGTTATTGGAAGTTTTTTCACTCCGAAAAATCGTGTTTTAGCGCTTTACATTTAAAGTCGGCTCGACTATCGTCGTTCGAACGCGTATGTGGTATGCCATATACAAGGTGTTTCCGAGCTATTGCCATTTACTGGTGGCAAGCGCCTATAATGCGGTGGAGCGAGCGGCTTGATGAAGTTGATGGAATATCAAGGCAAGGATCTCTTCCGACGCTCGGGCATCCCGGTTCCGGACGGCAGCTACGTGCTCACGGCAGATAGCGCCGCCGCTTTCGTCCGCCAACATCCCGGGTCGTGGGTGTTGAAGAGTCAAGTGCTCGTCGGCGGCCGCGGGAAAGCCGGCGGCATTAAGTTCGTCGAGAACGAGCGCCAAGCGCGCGACACCGCCGAGCGTCTTCTGCAACTCGTGATTCGCAACGAACAAAACCCCGAAGGCGAACGCGTCGCTTCGTTGCTCGTCGAAGAAAAGCTTGCCATCGCAAGCGAGGCCTACGTCTCCATCGCCATCGATCGCGCGGCGAAACGCCCGGTCATCATCGTGAGTTCGCAGGGCGGCATGGACGTCGAGGAAGTCGCCAAGCATCATCCCGAAGCGCTCGCCAAAGCCTGGATCGACCCAAACGTCGGATTTTCGTCGTACGTCGCGAGGCAACTCGCCTTTCGCGCGAACCTTCCCGTCGGCTTCCGCAAAAGCTTCCCCGCAATTGTCGCGGCCCTGTACGACTGTCTTCGTGACGTACGGAGCGAACATAGTCGAAGTCAATCCCCTCGTACTAACCGCGGATGGCGCGGTGTACGCCTCGGATGCGAAAGTCGAGTTGGACGATAACGGCCTATTTCGGCACGCGGATATCGCGGCTTGGAATACGGCAATGCCAACCGACGAAGATCAGACCGCCGCGATAGCGATCGGTCTGGGCAGCTCCAACTACGCTCGGCTAGGCGGCTCGATCGGCGTAATCGCCAACGGCGCCGGACTCGGCATGGGAACGATGGACGCCATCAAGATCGCCGGAGGTGAAGCTGCTAATTTTCTGGACATCGGCGGCGGCGCACGAGCGGATCTCGTGAAGAAGAGTTACGATCTCGTGGTTTCCGATCCGCGCGTCAAAGCGATGTTCATCAATATTTTCGGCGGCATTACCCGAGGCGACCAAGTGGCGCTCGGCATCGTCGAGGCCTTGCAGCGCGACGATACCCGGAAGGTTCCGCTCGTCGTGCGGCTTACGGGCACGAACGAGAAAGAGGGCCGCGCGATCCTCGCGGCTGCCGGCATGAATCCCGTCGAAACGATGGACGAAGGTGCACGTCGCGCCGTCGCCTTCGCGAGCGCATAACGATGGCCATCCTTCTCGACAAAAACTCCAAGGTCGTCGTTCAAGGCATCACGGGCCGTGAAGGTCTCTTCCACACCCAACGCATGCGCGCGTACGGAACCAACATCGTCGCCGGCGTGACGCCCGGAAAGGGCGGCACGCGCGTAGCGGATGGCGTGCCGGTCTTCGACACGGTTCGCGATGCCATCGAAGCGACGGGCGCTACGCACAGCGTCATCTTCGTTCCGCCATTCGCGGCGGCCGACGCACTGCTCGAAGCGTACGATTCCGCAATCTCGGTCGCAATCTGCATCACCGAAGGCATCCCCGTACACGATATGCTTCGCGTCGAGGCGGCGACGCCGAAGATGCGCATCATCGGCCCCAATTGTCCGGGTGTCGTAACGCCCGGCGAGGCGCTCGTCGGGATCATGCCGGGCCACATCTTCAAACCTGGACGCATCGGTGTCATCTCGCGCTCGGGCACACTCACGTACGAGATTGTAGATGCACTCTCGAAAGCCGGCCTCGGTCAATCGACCTGCATCGGTATCGGCGGCGATCCCATTATCGGAACGACGTTCGTGGATTGCCTGCGGCTCTTCGAGCGCGACGATGCGACGGATGCCGTCGTGGTATGCGGCGAGATCGGCGGTTCCGACGAAGAGGATGCCGCGGACTTTATCGGTTCGCACATGTGCGACAAACCGGTCATCGCGTTCATCGGCGGTCGGTCGGCACCTGCGGGCAAACGCTTGGGCCATGCAGGGGCGATCATTTCCGGTTCCTCCGGCACGCCTGCAAGCAAACTTGCGGCGTTCGCCGCGAGTAACGTGCGGGTCGCGGATCGGCCGAGCGAAATTCCGGGCATGGTCGCGCACGCGCTCGAACGTATCGCCGTAGCGCATTAATTTTCGGTCCTAGAGAAAGAATGTAAGGAGTCAGTCATGGCGGGTACCGCTACGGATCTCAGTCAATCGTTTCCGCCGATGGAGAAGTCCGCCACGAGCTTAAGTGGCGGTCATCTCGTTGCAAAGGCGTTGAAAAACGAAGGCATCGACACGATCTTCACGATCTGCGGCGGCCATATCATCGATATCTACGACGGCTGTATCGATGAAGGCATTCGCATCGTCGATACCCGCCACGAGCAAGTCGCCGCGCATGCTGCAGACGGCTACGCGCGTATGACCGGCGGACTCGGCTGCGCCGTCGTGACTGCGGGCCCCGGAACGACGAACGCCACGACCGGCGTCGCGAACGCATTCCGCGCCGAAAGTCCGATGTTGTTGATCGGCGGACAGACTGCCACCGCGCAACATCACATGCGTGGCTTGCAAGATCTACCGCACGTCGAAATCATGCGTCCGATCACGAAATTCTCCTCGACCGTCCCCACGACGGCTCGCGTTGCCGACTTCGTTGCGATGGCCGCCCGCGAATCGTTCAACGGCAATTTCGGCCCGTCGTTTCTGGAGATTCCACGCGACGTGCTCGACGCAAAAGTCGATGTCAAAGACGCCGTCATTCCGCAAAGCGGGCGCTATCGCGCCTCGACGAAGAGTATCGGGAATCCCGCCGATATCGAACGTCTCGCCGATCTCATCGTCAAAGCGAAAAATCCCGTCATCATGCTGGGGCAGCAAGTCTGGACCTGCCGCGCTTCGGGAATCGCGCGCCAATTCGTCGAAGAACTCAACGTGCCGGCGTACATGAACGGCGCGGCGCGTGGCACGCTCGGTCCCGCTCATCCGCTCGCTTTTCAGTTGACGCGCCGCGATGCGTTTACCGACTCCGATCTTACGATCGTCGTCGGTACGCCATTCGATTTTCGCCTCCGCTACGGCAAGAGTCTCAAGGCGCCGACCGTCGTTCAGATCGATATGGGATACGCCAACGTCGGTCGCAATCGTGACATTTCGCTCGGTATGGTCGGCGATGTTGGTGCGATTCTCGCAGCCGTGCTGCAAGCGACGTCGGGCCGGCATAGCAACGGCGCGGCGCTGCGCGACGACTGGGTGAAGACGTTGCGTGCCAAGGAGCAGGCTGCGGTCGACGCGCGGATGCCGCGGCTACGCAACGATTCCGCCCTTATCCATCCGTATCGTCTCGCATACGAGATCGATAATTTCCTGACGGATAACTCGATTTTCATCGGCGACGGTGGCGACGTCGTTACGTTCGCAGGCAACGTCGTACGTCCGAGGGGGCCGGGGCTCTGGATCGACCCGGGACCCCTCGGAACGCTCGGAGTCGGCACGGGCTTCGCGTTGGCCGCGAAGATGGTTGCACCGCAGCGCGAAGTGGTCGCCTTGTTCGGCGACGGCTCTTTTGCGATGACCGGCTTCGATATGCAAACGTCGATCCGCGACAAAGCGCCGTATATCGCGATCGTAGGCAATAACTCGTATATGAATCAGATTCGCTTCGGACAGATACAAAAGTACGGCAGCGAACGCGGTAACGTCGGCAATTACCTCGGCGACGTGCACTTCGAAAAGTTCGCCCAGATGCTCGGAGTCTACGGCGAGGCCGTGCACGACCCAGCGCAGATCCAACCCGCACTGCAGCGGCACGGGAGTCCGGTACGTGTGCGATCGTCAACGTTTGGCTCGACCCCGATGCGTACGCACCGGGCACCGAAAATCAAACGATGTACAAATAGCCGGAGCGAATGCGAAAGATCATGATGGAAAAAGAAAACGGCAAAGCAATCCGTCCGGCGCTCGACGGCGTACGCATCCTCGATATGACGCACGTCCAAGCCGGTCCCTCTTGCACGCAAATCCTAGCGTGGCTCGGCGCGGATGTGATAAAAGTCGAATTGCCCGGCCGCGGCGACATCACGCGCCGCCAACTTCGGGATAAACCCGGCGTCGATAGCTTGTACTTTACCATGTTAAACTGCAACAAGCGCAGCTTGACTTTGAACACCAAATCGGAACAAGGCAAAGAGATCTTCCGTAAGCTGATCCGGTATTGCGACGTCCTGGTCGAAAACTTCGGCCCGGGCGCGCTCGATCGTCAGGGATTTACGTGGGAGGCGATTCACCAGCTGAACCCGCGCATCACGTATGCCTCGATTAAAGGCTTCGGTCCCGGCGCCTACGTGGACTACAAAGCGTACGAAACGGTTGCTCAAGCGATGGGCGGCTCGATGAGCACGACGGGTTGGGAAGACGGACCGCCGACTAGCACCGGGGCGCAGATCGGCGATTCCGGCAGCGGTATTCACATGGTAGCGGCAATCCTCGCTGCGCTGTATCAACGCACGCACACCGGCCGCGGCCAGCGGGTCGAAGTCGCGATGCAAGATTCGGTAATGAACCTTTGCCGCGTGAAGTTTCGCGATCAGCAGCGTCTGGCCGCGGGCCCCCTGGCGGAGTATCCAAACGCGACGTTCGGTTCGTTCGTTCCGCGGTCGGGCAACGCATCGGGCGGCGGTCAGCCGGGCGCTGCGGTAAAGACCAAGGGCGGCGGCGCGAACGACTACGTGTACGTCATCATCCAACCTCAAGTCTGGGCGCCGCTCGCGAAGACGATCGGGCGCGAAGAGCTCGTTGCCGATGCCGCGTATGCGACGCCCGAAGCGCGTCTCCCACATTTGGACGAGGTTTTCGGTATCGTCGAGCAGTGGACCATGCACCACACGAAGTTCGAAGTTCTCGAAAAACTCAATGCGATCGACATGCCGTGCGGTCCGATCCTAAGTACGGAAGATCTCATCAACGATCCGGGTTTGAATGCGAGCGGTATTATTTCGACGGTCGATCACCCCGAGCGCGGTGCCTTCAAGACGGTCGGCTGTCCACTCGTGCTTTCCGATACGCCGGTATCGATCGTCGCTTCCCCGTCGCTCGGAGAGCACTCCGCAGAAATTCTGCGCGAGATCGGCCACGATGGCGCGAGCCTGCACGAGTTGCAAACCGCCGGCGTTTTATAGGAGCCCCGCATGTTACTCGAAAAAACTTCTCGAGACACGGGCGCGGTGCGAGACGTACTCGCCCGAGCGAAGAACGACGGGCGCATTTCGCTATCGCCGCCGGAAGCGAAAATCGTAGCCGACGCGTACGGGATACCGGTCCCGCAAGAAGGCTTGGGGGCGTCGGCCGACGCSSCCRMGSCNTCTTGCGGAAAAGATGGGGTATCCCGTCGTCCTCAAGATCGTTTCCCCGGCTATCGTGCATAAGACCGAGGCGGGCGGCGTTATCGTCGGAGTTTCCGACGTTGCGGGCGTTCGTGCGGGATTCGACAAAATCGTCGCGAGTGCGAAAGCGTACGATGGCAACGCGCGAATCGAAGGCGTACAGGTTCAGCAGGTGCTCCCCACGGGCGCGCAAGAAGTCATCATCGGCGCCGTAACCGATCCGAGTTTCGGCAAGCTGGTCGCCTTCGGTCTGGGCGGCGTGTTGCTCGAAGTGCTTAAGGACATTACATTCCGGTTGGCACCTGCAACGCGCGAAGACGGCCTTTCCATATTGGACGGAATCGCGGCCGCCGCGATGCTAAAAGGCGTGCGAGGTTCGGAGCCCGTCGAGCGCGACGCGCTCGCGAGCATCATCGAGAGCGTATCCGCGCTCGTCACGGATTTTCCGGAAATTAGCGAAGTCGACTTGAACCCGGTATTCGCAACGGCGCGCGGCGCGACCGCGGTCGACGTGAGAATCTTGCTCGATTTCGAAGCGGAGACTCCGCGCGAACGGCGCTCCGATGCCGAGATTCTCGAGAAGATGAACCGCATGATGCGGCCGGATTCGGTCGCCGTCGTAGGCGCATCCGCCGAAGACGGTAAGATCGGTAATTCGGTTATGAAAAATCTGATAAACGGCGGCTATGCGGGGAAGATTTACCCGATCAATCCAAAAGCAGATGAGATTCTCGGCCACAAAGCGTACGCGAGCGTTCGCGATATTCCAGGCGATGTGGACGTCGCGATCTTCGCGATACCGGCAAACTTTGTGGCCGCCGCTTTGACGGACGTTGGCGAGAAAAAGATCCCGGCCGCCGTGCTCATCCCTTCAGGTTTTGCCGAAACCGGCAACGTCGCCGGACAAGACGAGATCGTTGCGCTCGGGAAAAAGTACGGCGTACGGTTACTCGGCCCGAATATCTACGGCTTTTACTATACGCCCAAATGCCGCTCACTCTCAAAGCGCAAGACGAGCGCTCGCGCAACGGCTTCTGGGTAGCGTTGACGCAGTTTATCAACGCTAAAGATAGCCTCAATTTCGGCTGGGCGCGGGCGAACCCGACCCCCGGCGACCCGGGTCAGCACAATACGCTCGGCGGCGCGCACCCCGATAACATGTCCAACATGTATACGTTCGCCTACAAGCATAACGCGAATAAATTCGTGTCGTTCTATACGGACTATGCGTTGCAACTCAATCATCCGGCCGCGCACTTCGACCTCGGCGCGGGCGGCCGCGGGCTGACGACGGACTGTCACGACGGGACGTCTCCGGCGGCCTTTGACATCACGACGGGGACCGTTACCGGCGTCGGACCGAATTGCTATGCAGGTGGCCGAATTCAGGGTTTCTCGACGGGTATCGACTTCAAGTTCTAGGCACCTAACCCAGAGCCGGCCCGCAAGCCGCGCACGCCCGCTCCGGCGAGCATGCGCGGCTTGCTGCCGTTGGACCGGACAGGCTCCCGGCTCCGCGCGGGGCCTTGACCTCCGAGCAAAAAGCTAGTATGTTACACAGATTCGCATACGGGATCCCGTATACCGTCAAAACCGCATTTCGATGCGCGATTCCCGGGAGTAAACTCATGCCACGAATGACCGCCATGGAAGCCGCCGTGCACGTTTTGAAAAGCGAAGGGGTCGATCTCGTCTTCGGCGTTCCGGGCGCCGCCATTTTGCCACTTTACGAAGCGCTCAAGAACGACGGTACGATCCGACACGTGCTCGTGCGGCACGAAGAAGGCGGAACGCACGCGGCCGAAGGGTACAGCCGCGCGGCACCCGGCAAGATCGGCGTCAACTTGGGTACGTCGGGCCCGGCCGGCACGAACATGGTAACGGGCCTCTACTCTGCGCTGGCCGACAGCGTGCCGATCCTGTGCATCACGGGACAAGCGCCCCGGGCGAAGCTGCATAAGGAAGACTTCCAGGCCGTGGATATCGCGGCCATCGTTGCGCCCGTAACGAAGTGGTCCGTGACGGTGATGGAAGGCGCGCAAGTGCCGTACATCTTCCGCAAGGCTTTCCATCTCATGCGCTCGGGCCGGCCCGGTCCCGTGCACATCGACCTACCGATCGATGTCCAGCGCGAGATCATCAATTACGACGATGAAGCGGACGAGCCGCTGGAAGTCGAACGTCCGCGTCCAGGTCGAAAAGCCATCCGTCGCGCGATCGACCTGCTCCTCGCAGCGAAACGTCCGCTGATCGTCGCCGGTGGCGGCGTTATCAACGCGAACGCCCACGAAGACCTCGTGACGCTCGCAGAGCTAACCAATACGCCGGTCGTTCCGACGCTGATGGGCTGGGGTACGATACCGGACGACCATCCTCTTAATGCCGGGATGGTCGGTTTGCAGACGCAACACCGCTACGGCAACGCCAATTTTCTCGATAGCGATTTCGTGCTCGGGATCGGAAACCGTTGGGCGAATCGCCACACCGGTAGCGTCGACGTATACAGGGGCGATCGCACGTTCGTGCACGTCGATATCGATCCGACGCAAATCGGCCGCATATTCAGCCCCGAGCTCGGCATCGTTGCAGACGCAGGCCTCGCGCTCGAGGCGCTCGTCGCCGAAGCGGGCGAACGCAAACGAACCGGAGCGTTGCCGTCGCGAGACGCGTGGGTTTCCACGGTCCAGGAGCGCAAACGCACGATGCTGCGCCGCACCGACTTCGATAGCACACCCGTCAAGCCGCAGCGCGTCTTCGAAGAAGTCAATAAAGCGTTCGACGGCGACACGCAATTCGTCACCGCGATCGGGCTCTACCAAATTCTTTCCGGGCAGCTCCAGAAGATCAACAAGCCGCGCAACTACATCGTTTGCGGTCAAGCGGGTCCGCTCGGTTGGGAAGTCTCGGCGTGCACCGGCGCCAAGCTCGCGAATCCGGCGAAAAAAGTCGTCGGCATCGTCGGCGACTACTCGCTGCAATTCTTGATCGAAGAATTGGCGGTCGCGGCGCAGTACAAGATTCCGTTCGTGATGATCTTGCTCAACAACGCCTACCTCGGACTGATCCGTCAGGCTTCGCTCGGCTACAAGATGGATTACGAAGTCTCGCTGAGCTTCCACAATGTCAACGCGCCGGAAATCGGAGAATACGGCGTCGATCACGTGAAGGCAGCCGAGGCGATGGGCTGTCGTGCGATCCGGGTTTTCGATCCGGAGAAGATCGCGGAGGCGATCGCGTGGGCGCAGCGCGAGTCCGAGCAAATCGGCGTGCCGGTCATCGTCGAAGTGATCACGGAGCGCATCACGAATATCGCGATGGGCGCGGAGATCGACAAGATCTGCGAGTACGAAGAGATCGTCGACGTACCGAGTGCGGCCGCGCGCGAGCCGCAGCTCGTCTAGCGAGAGGTACGATGCCGAAGTTCGCTGCGAATCTTTCGATGCTCTTTACGGAGCACGACTTTCTTGACCGGTTTTCGGCGGCGGCGAGCGCCGGTTTCCGAGGGGTCGAGTATCTGTTCCCGTATGACTATCCCGCCGCCGACGTCTCGCGCACGTTACGCAATGCGGGACTCGAACAGGTGCTCTTCAATCTTCCTTCGGGCGATTGGGCCGCGGGCGAACGAGGGATCGCGTGCCTCCCGGATCGCGTCGACGAATTTAAGACCGGTGTTGCCAAAGCGATCTCCTACGCGAACGCTCTGGGCTGTAAGCGCGTCAATTGTCTTGCAGGCAAAGTGCCGGTTGGCGTGGCTCGCGAGGACGCTCACGGGACGTTCGTGACGAATCTGCGGTTTGCTGCGGCGGAACTCGAGCGCGCCGGAATCGCGCTCGTCGCAGAAGCGATCAACACCTACGACATCCCTGCATTCTTTCTCGCGCGTTCGGACCAAGCGTTTGCGATCGTGGAGGAAGTAGGTTCGAAGAACCTGACGCTTCAGTACGACATCTACCACATGCAGCGGATGGAAGGTGAACTTGCCGCGACGATGCGTGCGAATCTCGCGCGCATCGGGCACGTGCAACTCGCCGACAATCCGGGGCGGCACGAACCGGGTACCGGCGAGATCAACTATCCGTTTCTGTTCGATTTTCTCGACGCTATCGGCTACACAGGTTGGATCGGATGCGAGTACGTGCCGAGTAACGGTACCGTGGATGGTCTGGGATGGGCGAATACCTACCTTAAGCCGGCGCACGCCGGCGCATAGGAGCGTTATAGCATGAGTAATGTCGGCTTCATCGGCCTCGGAATCATGGGACGGCCTATGGCCGGTCATCTACAGGCGGCTGGGCATCGGCTCTTCTTGCACACGAACGGTTCGGTGCCCGAAGAACTCGTCGCGGGTGGCGGGACGGAGTGCGACTCGGGTATGGAGGTCGCGTTCAAGAGCGATATCGTCATCACGATGGTGCCCGATACTCCCCACGTTGCGGCCGCGCTCTTCGGTCCCGGCGGCGTCGCCGAAGGACTCAGCCCGGGAAAAGTCGTCGTCGATATGAGCTCGATCTCACCGACGGAAACGAAGAAATTTGCGGCGCGGATCGGGGAACTCGGATGCACGTATTTCGACGCGCCCGTTTCGGGCGGTGAAGTCGGCGCGAAGGCAGCCTCGCTTACGATCATGGTGGGCGGCCCCGAGCGGGAATTCGCACGCATCAAGCCGCTGCTCGAAACCATGGGCAAGAACGTTACGCTCGTCGGCCGCAACGGCGACGGCCAGACGACGAAGGTCGCCAACCAAATCATCGTCGCGCTCACGATCGAAGCCGTCGGCGAAGCGCTGCTGTTCGCCTCGAAGGCCGGAGCCGATCCCGCCAAAGTGCGGGCCGCGCTGATGGGTGGCTTCGCATCGTCGCGAATTCTCGAAGTACACGGTCAGCGCATGATCGAACGGAACTTCGACCCGGGATTCCGGATCGCGCTGCATCAGAAAGATCTCAGTCTTGCGTTATCCGGCGCGCGCGAACTCGGCTTGTCGCTGCCGAACACGGCGACGTGTCAGCAACTCTTCAACTCGTGTGCCGCGCACGGCGGCGCCGCTTGGGATCACTCGGCGATGGTGCGAGCGCTCGAAATGATGGCCGATCACGCCGTCGCCACGGAGCCCGCAGCGGAACGTTCTTGAGTGTCCCGCCCCGCATCGTCGTCGCTCCGGATAAATTCAAAGGGAGCTTGAGCGCACGCGACGTCGCGCGCGCGATCGAGCGCGGGCTCGTACACGTGCTCGGGGCGGCCTACGCCATCGAACTCGTTCCGATGGCCGACGGCGGCGAGGGTACCGTCGCCGCGTTTCTGGATGGCGGTGCGCGCTTGGAGCGGCGCACGGTACGCGGTCCGCGCGGCGCACCGGTCGATGCGGTGTTCGCACGCGATGGCGCGCTCGCGGTCATCGAGATGGCGAGCGCTTCCGGGCTCGCGTTGCTCGCAAATGACCAACGCGATGCGCGAACCGCGACGACGTACGGGACGGGCGAATTGATTCGCGCGGCGCTCGACGCTCGTGCGACGCGCATCGTAATCGGCATCGGCGGGAGTGCGACGAACGACGGCGGTGCGGGTATGCTCGCGGCGCTCGGTGCGCGATTTCTGGACGCGCGCGGCGGCGATTTGCCGGCGGGTGGTGCGTACCTGGCCGACCTTGCGACAATCGATCTCGCGGCTCTCGATCCGCGTTTGCGCGACGTGACGTTCGAAGTTGCGGCCGATGTCGATAACCCGCTGTGCGGACCGCGCGGCGCGTCGCGCATCTTCGCGCCGCAAAAGTGCGCGACGCCGGCAGACGTTGTCACCCTCGATTCGGCGCTAACGCATTTCGCCGACATTGCCGCGCTAACGCTGGGCCACGACGAGCGCGACGTTCCGGGCGCGGGAGCTGCAGGTGGTCTCGGCTTCGCATGCGTCGCCTTCTTGGGTGCACGCTTGCGACCGGGGGTCGAGATCGTAGCCGAATTACGCGGATTGGATGCGGCGCTGCGCGGTGCGGCGTTGTGTTTGAGCGGCGAAGGGCGCGTCGACCAACAAACGTTGAGCGGCAAGACGGTGGCCGGCGTGGCGCGTATCGCCCGCCGTTACGGCGTTCCGGTCATTGCGTTTGCCGGGACGCTCGAGGCAGAGGCGGAAGACGCGCTTTTCGAATGCGGCGTTACGTGCGTGCCGATTTTGGAAGCACCGATGACTCTCGCTGCGGCGATGGCGCAGGCGCCCGGCCTGCTCGAACGAGCGGCCGCGCGCGTCGCCCGCACCATGCTCTCACTGCGAACGCGCACCGACGTCTAAGGGCTCTGCGTTAATACGGCGCGTTTGGTATTGACGATGTGCTCCGCCATCGTCGCGACGATCGCCCGTTCGTCTTTGGCACGCAGCGCCTCGAGTATCGCGGCATGCTCCTGGGCGGAGGCCTGTCGTCGCTCGGCGGTGGCGAGCGCGATAAAACGCCACGGTAAGATATCGGCGCGCAAATCGCCGAGCATGCGTTTGAGCCGGTAACCTTCGGCGAGGGCGAGAATGCGATCGTGAAATTGCGTATCGAGGCGTTCCATCTCGGCCGGATCGGCGATGCTCTTTTTCATGCGGTCGACGAGCCGGCCGAACTCGGCGAGTTGTCGATCGCTCATGCGCCGCGACGCGCGGCGGGCCGCCAGCGTTTCCAGAGCCTCACGAATCTCGAAAATACACTCGACTTCTTCGCGTTTGAGTTCGCGCACGACGCTGCCGCGCGCGCCCCGCGGCTCGAGCATGCCTTCGGTTTCCAGCCGCCGCAGCGCTTCGCGCACCGGAGTGCGGCTCGCACCGAGGGCGGCGGCGAGCTCGGCCTCGATGATGGGAGCGCCGGGCGCCAGTTCGCCCGAGAGGATCGCCGCCCGTAACCGATCGTAGACCTGGTCGCGCAGCGAACGGGGCCGTTTGATTTGCCCGAGCCCCGGGCCGCTCGTTTCCGCCGCTCGCGTTGCCATCAGGTCGATGCTACGGTACCTTATTTGAGACGTCAAGTACTTTGGATGCCGTATCCTTTGCTCGCAGCACCCCGGGCAAGTCGGCGTTCCACGTTTAGCTCGCTCGAACGTTGCGCGAGTCCAGGACACCGCTCGATGCGCACGATGAATCGCGTCGATCTCGATCACCTGAAGTGACAATTTGCGCCGGCGTGTAACGACCGATTCTCATACACTTCGACCGTTCAAGGCCCAAGCTGCACATCATACCACTTTAAATTTCGTGCCTCGCCGTCCGTCCCAGCAAACGCCTCGGCCCAGAGGCCGATGATTCTGGGAACGCTCCCGGAACACGCGGACGCACGTGGCGCGAAATACTAGTCGAGACGGGACGCCGCGCACGGCGTTACGAACCTGCGCGCTCCACGAAAGCCGCACGAATTCGGAGATTCGGCAGAATTAGTCGGCCGGTCGCGAAGAGCGTAAGCGTCATGATCATCGAGACGCCGCGCTTGCGTCTGCGGCCATTGACCGACGCCGACATGGAGCCGTACCTTGCCATGGCGGCCGATCGCGAGGTGACGCGGTACGTCTCGCCCACACCCATACCACGCGCCAGCGCCGAAGCGGCGGCTACCCACTATCGCCGGCTGCTCGAGACCAAGGGCTATGGCTACTGGGCGATCGAGGTGAACGGCGGCGCGTCGTTCGCGGGGATCATTCTGCTACAGGACGTGAAGTTTACGGCCGCTTTCACCCCCGCAATCGAAGTCGGCTGGCTCTTTGCGCGCGAACATTGGGGCAACGGTTACGCCACCGAAGGCGGGCGCGCCGCGCTCGATTACGCCTTCACCAGCATGAAGCTGGACGAAGTCGTCGCGCTCACGGCCGCAAGCAACATTGCATCACGACGCGTGATGCAACGCCTCGGCATGACGCACGATCCGCGCGATGATTTCGATCATCCGCACGCTCTGGGCACCTCGCTCCAGCGCTGCGTGCTCTACCGGATTCAGCGATTTACCAAAGAAACGGAACGAGCCGGAATCTGACGCGCTTCGCGTAGGCGTCATAACCCGGAAGATTGCGCCTCAGGAATCGCTCCTCAAGCACGATTCTGGCGACGAAAATCGTCGCGATGGCTGCGATCGCGAACAAGGCGCCGACGTAGGATTCAAGCCACAGGGGCAATCCGATCGTCAACAGGAGGCCGCCCGCATACATGGGATGCCGCACGGCGCTGTAAACGCCCGACGCGACGACGGTGTGGTTTCGTTCCTCCTGATACTTGACCACGGGCGCCGCAAACGCGTTCTCACGAAGCGCTAGGTACGCAATCCAAGAACCTACGACGTAAAGAACCAAGCCGACCGACGAAACGAACGGGCCGGGCTTGACGAAGATGTGCAGCTGGAACACGTCCAACGGCGTAACGATAAGGAGAGCGACGAACGCAGCGAGCAAGAGGATCACGAGCACTCTATCCGGCATCGGCTGGCTCTTTTGAATCGGCGGTTGCAGGCGTTCTTCCAACAAGTGGCGGGGAAGGCTCAAGACGGACAAAACGGCAACGACGAATATCGACCCGACGATCACCCAGGCGCGCCACCACTCGAGCGTTCCGGCGACGGCAAACAACGGCACGGCGAAAATAAGAACGTTCACGATGACGGCAGCTGCCAGTCTAAACCCGAGCATGAACGCAAACGTACCACATCGGCTCTTCGTAAGCGGCGCCATCCCACAAATGACCGACGTTGAAAAAGCGATCGGCGCTTGAAAGGGTCCGAAAGCCGGTGTAGATTGGTGGCCGCTACGCTCTCTACCGGGCCAGTTGCAACGCCGGCTCAGGGGCCGGCATAGCGAAGAAACAGTCGTCGAATGTTCTGCGCCGCAGCTGCCATCAACGTCTGCTCAGCTACGTTCTAGAGTCTGCGTAAACGGAATCGGCGCAACTTGAATGCTTCGGTTCCACTTAGCTACTTCGCACGTTCGCGAGAAGATTCGTCGAAATTGACAACGAGACGTCGACCGCGACCTGCTGTGCAGCGTGCTTTAAGTGGGCACTCTGTGCAGTCTTTTGCCGAAGCGTTTTACGTGTAGACTTTGGTGCTCGCCCAATGCCGCGGTACGTCAGGAGCTTGCCGGCCGGCAGCGGTAAGCGTTGATCTGAGGCTCGAAGGCGCAGTCGTCGCGCGTGAAGTATTGGGCGTTCTGCCGTGTCCGATCGATCACGCGTACGTGCGGCGCAATGTCTCGATCCAATAACCATGCGAGAAATTCTCCGCTGCCGTAAGCCTTGTCGGCGCCTAAGCTTTGCGGTTCGATGGAAAACGTCGCTTCCGCTCGCTCGATCATTGTACTCGCTGCAGCAACCTCTTGCGAAAAACGCGCCGGCGTCGCCTCAACGTCGAGGATGACGTTGCTCGCATTGTCGATGAGATAGTTGTCATAGTAGCTGAGTTGCGGAGAAACGCCGCCCTTCGTTGCCCATGTCGCCTCGGGATCGCTTACCGAGATCTTGCCGCTTTTCTATGGACGGACTCTGATGCTCCACGAAGGCGTGGGGTTTATGGTATCCACTTCGGCCGGATACTCACGCAGGGTGCGCGAGACTTTGGCGGTTTCGGTAAGCTGCTCCCGCGACACGCGGCTCTTACTGCTGGCGTCCGCCGCTATGGCCGTTCCATCGCCCGAAAGCCGCTCACCTTGCACGAGTCCGACGTTGATGCATTGTTGGACGACGATCTCGAAGAGATCGCGAAAGATCGACGAGTCGCGAAAACGGCCGTGTCGATGTCTTGGAAAACGTCGAGTGATCCGGGATCCCTCGCGCTGGAAGCGGCCTGACTGGATTTGAGGGCCAGTGAGGAACGGGCATTTTGAGGTCACGGATATATCAGAGAGGCGCACTGCAGATCAGGGA
>JRHI01001545.1_pt1 | contig 18778 bp, 12 predicted proteins | sample 215371 | NCBI WGS metagenome assembly JRHI01 (sample SAMN02929681, study PRJNA255918) | sediment metagenome | biome: cave system; feature: Ice Cave; material: Sediment; isolation source: sediment from deep within a dark volcanic ice cave with no known source of... ...
CGGCTCCGTCTGGTACACCGCGCAGCGCGCGAGCACGATCGGCCGCTTCGATCCGGCCACCCAACAGTTCAAGGAGTTCGCGCTCCCGACGCCTAACTCCGGTCCGCACGGCCTCCAGCCCGACGCAGACGGCAACATCTGGTATACCGGCAACGCGGCGGGGCTCATCGGCAAAGTCGATGCGAAGACGGGCAAGGTCACCGAATACAGGATGCCGAACCCGAAGGCGAAGGATCCGCACACGATCGCGTTCCTGCGCGACGGCCGGCTGATCTTCACGGTGCAGAGCGGCAACTTCGTCGGCACGCTCGACCCCAAGGTGCCGGGCGGCAACATCAGGCTCGTGGAATCGCCGACCGTGAACTCGCGCCCGTACGGCGTGCGCCTCGATTCGAAGGGCGTCCCGTATTTCAACGAGTTCAACTCCAACAAGATCGCCAGCATCGATCCCAAGACGATGATCATCACGGAGCACATGCTGCCGGCCAAGGACGCGCGGCCACGGCGGATCGCGATCGGCAGGGACGATACGGTGTGGTACGGCGACTACGCGCGCGGCTACCTCGGCCACCTCGATCCCAGGAGCGGCAAAGTCGAGGAGTTCAGGTCGCCGGGCGGCGCCGAGTCGATGCCCTACGCGATTGACGTGACGGCCGACGGTGCCGTCTGGTACGTCGAAACCGGCACCGACGACAAGAACGTCCTCGTGCGCTTCAACCCGGAGACGAAGAAATTCCTGTCGTGGCCGGTGCCGAGCGGCGGCGGCACGGTCCGCAACATGGACATCGACAGGAGCGGGAATCTCTGGCTCGCGGAAAGCGGCGTCGGCAAGCTCGCGCGGGTGATAATCGTCACCGGCAAGAGCACCGCGCAGTAAGAAGAAACCGCCGGGCGTGCTCCGCGGTCAAACGTCTCCCTTACGGCTGGCGGCTGAAGCTGTTGGCCCCGGGCTGGGTCCCCGAGATGAACGCTTCGTGGATCGAGCCGGTCGTTTCCGCGGGCAGCACCGATCCGTTCGACTTGTCCACCGCGAGAAACACGATATTGCCCGGCGCCTGGAACTCGGGCGGATCGTCCTTGTCGGGCCTGCCGTCGATGTAGGCCCTCATGAAGTCCATCCAGATCGGCAGCGCGGCGAATGCGCCCTGTTCGGCCGAGCCGAGCGACTTCCGTTTGTCGTCGAACCCGAGCCACACCCCGACCGTGATGTGGGGATCGAACCCGATGAACCACGCGTCGGTGTTCTCGTCGACCGTGCCGGTCTTGCCGGCAAGCGGCCACTCGGACGCGAGGCTCGTGGCTCGTGCGCCGGTCCCGCGCGGGCTGAGCACGCCGCGGAGCATGTTGGTCATCACGAACGCGGTGTCGGCGCGGATCACGTCGTTCGGCTCGCCGCGGTTTTCCTCGAGCAGGTTGCCGTCGCGGTCCTTCACGTGCAGCACGAAAAAAGGCTTCATCCGCACGCCCTGATTCGGAAACGTCGTGTAGGCGCTCGTGATGTCGAGCAGCGTCGCGTCGCCCGCGCCGAGCGCAATCGGCAGGTAGGGCGGGAAGTCTTCTTCGAAGCCGAATCGCTTCGCGTACTCGATCACGTGCTTCGGCCCCAGCGTGTCCATCATCTTGATCGCGGGGACGTTGCGCGACTCCTCCAGGGCGTACCGGAGCGTGACCGGCCCCATGAACTTGTGGTCGTAGTTGTGCGGGCTGTAGATCTGTCCGTTGCCGGCCGAGTAGCTCACCGGCGCGTCGACGATGATCGACGAGGGCGTGAAGCCGCGATCGATGGCCGCCGTGTAGACAATCGGCTTGAAGGTCGATCCGAGCTGCCGATAGGCCTGGACGGCGCGGTTGAATTTGCTGCGGCTGAAGCTCCAGCCGCCGACCATCGCCTTGATCTGGCCCGTCCGATTGTCGATTGCGAGGATCGCCCCCTCGGCCAGCGGCGACTGCTCGAGCGTGACGGTGGCCGCGCCGCTCGCCGCGTCGATCTTCGTGATCGCGACGTCCACGATATCGCCGGGATTGAACAGATCCGCGGGCGCCGCGCGGCGCGTCCATGCGTACCCGGGCCGCTCGAGGTCCGCGTGGTAGGCGCCGATTCGCAGCCGTGCCGCGCCGCTCTTCGGCGCGGCGACGACCACCGCGGGCACCACGTCGCCGGCCGCCATCGGCCGGCTCCACCGATCGTCCTTGAAGCCTTCGACCGTGTGCTTCTCGGCGATGACGTTGCGCGTCGGGCGCCGCCACCCGTGGCGCTTGTCGTAGGCGCGCAGCCCGCGCTCCAGCGCCCGGTTGGCCAGCCCCTGCAGCACCGGATCGAGCGTCGTCGTCACGGCGAGGCCGTTTTCGTACAGGACCTTCGCACCGTACTGGCGCTCGATGTGCTTCCGGACTTCCTCGACGAAGAAGGGCGCGATACCGGGCGGCTGGTTCGGCTGCCCGCGCGTGACGATCGGCTTCTGCTTGGCGGCGTCGGCCTGCGCCTGCGTGATGTAGCGCTCGTCGGCCATGCGCTGCAGCACGACGTTGCGCCGCTGCGTCGCGCGCTTGACGTCGACGAACGGGCTCTGCCGCTCGGGCGTCTGGAAGATGCCGGCGATGAGCGCCGCTTCCTCGAGCGTCAGCTGCTTGTTCGACTTCTGGAAGTAGAGCCGCGACGCCGCCTCGACGCCGTACGCGCCGTGGCCGAGGTACATCTGGTTGCAGTAGATCGTGAAGATTTCCTTTTTCGTGTAGCGCTTCTCGATCTGAATCGCGAGAATCGCCTCGCGCACTTTCCGCTCGAACGATTTCTCGTTGGTCAGGCCGAACTGTTCCTTGAGGTTGCGCGCCAGCTGCTGGGTCAGCGTGCTGGCGCCCTGCGCGCGGCGGCGCTCGACGACGTCGGTGACCCCGGCCACGAAGATGCGCCAGATGTTGACGCCGAAGTGACGATCGAACTCGGCGTCCTCGGTGGCGATGATCGCCTGCCGCAAGATCGGATTGACCTCGTCGTACCCGACGACGACGCGGCGCTGCGTGGCGAACTCGCCGATCACCTGGCCGCCGCTCGAATAGATGCGCGTGATCGTGCTGGGCGAGTAATTGTCCAGCGCCGACACCTGGGGCAGGTCTCCGGCATACGCGAACATGACGCCGCTGAGAATGCCGAGCATCGCTGTCATGATGAACAGCGCCACGATCCCGGCGTTTCGAGCGACTTTGAGGACTACGTGAGGCACTGAAAAGACCGCAAGTGCAGTATAGCACCAGACTTAAGGCCGTCTGCCGCGTCGGAGTTTACAATGGCGCACTCAACTTTTATACTTAGCTGGATATCAGGCCCGGTCGGGCCGGGCTTCTGAGGACTACTCGAGCTTCTGAGGACTACGAATGAGCAAAATTATCGGAATCGATCTGGGCACGACCAACTCGGTGGTCGCCGTCATGGAAGGCGGCGAGCCTGTGGTGATCACCAATCCCGAAGGCGGGCGTCTCACGCCGTCGGTTGTGGCGTTCGCCAAGACGGGCGAACGTCTCGTGGGCCAGGTGGCGAAGCGGCAGGCGGTCACCAACCCCGAGAACACCGTGTTTTCCATCAAGCGCTTCATGGGCCGGAAGTTCGACGAGGTCAATGAAGAGATGAAGATGGTGCCCTACCAGGTGGTGCGCGCGAGCAACGCCGATGCGCGCGTCAACGCGCTCGGCAAGGAGTACTCGCCGCCGGAAATCTCCGCGATGGTGCTGCAGAAGCTGAAACAGGCGGCCGAGGAGTACCTCGGGCAACCGGTCAGCAAAGCCGTGATCACCGCCCCCGCGTACTTCAACGACGCGCAGCGGCAGGCGACCAAGGATGCCGGCCTGATTGCCGGGCTCGAAGTCATGCGTATCGTCAACGAGCCGACCGCGGCGGCGCTGGCGTACGGCCTCGACAAGAAGAAGGACGAGACGATCGCCGTCTACGACTTCGGGGGCGGCACGTTCGACATTTCGATCCTCGAAGTGGGTGAAGGGGTGGTCGAGGTCAAGTCGACCAACGGCGACACGCACCTCGGGGGCGACAACCTCGATCAGCGGATCATCGACTGGATCATCACCGAGTTCAAGCATGCGGAGGGGATCGATCTCGGCAAGGATCGCATGGCCCTGCAGCGGCTGCGCGAGTCGGCGGAGAAGGCGAAGATGGAGCTCTCCACCGTGATGGAGACCGACATCAACCTGCCGTTCATCACCGCGGATGCCACCGGGCCGAAGCACCTGCAGATGAAGCTGTCGCGGGCGAAGTTCGAGCAGCTCGTCGAGGATCTGCTGCAGCGAACGGTCGGGCCGACCAAGCAGGCGCTGGCCGACGCGGGGCTCGATCCGTCGAAGATCGACGAAGTGGTGCTCGTCGGCGGATCGACGCGCATCCCCAAGGTGCAGGCCATTGTCAAGGAGCTGTTCAACCGCGAGCCGCACAAGGGCGTGAACCCGGACGAAGTGGTGGCGGTCGGCGCGGCCGTACAGGCGGGCGTGCTCGCCGGCGAGGTCAAGGATCTGCTGCTGCTCGACGTCACCCCGCTGTCGCTCGGCATCGAGACGATGGGCGGCGTGATGACGACATTGATTCCGCGGAACACGACGATTCCGACGCGCAAGAGCGAGATCTTCTCGACGGCGTCGGACAACCAGACGAGCGTCGAAGTGCACGTGCTGCAGGGTGAGCGCTCGCTGGCGCGCGACAACCGGACGCTGGGCAAGTTCCACCTCGTCGGGCTCCCGCCGGCGCCGCGCGGCGTGCCGCAGGTCGAGGTCACCTTCGACATCGACGCGAACGGCATCGCGAACGTGTCGGCGAAGGATCTCGGCACCCGCAAGGAGCAGAAGATCACCATCACCTCCTCGAGCGGCCTCGCCAAGGACGAAGTCGAGCGGATGATGAAGGAAGCGGAGTCGCATGCCGACGAGGACAAGAAGCGGCGTGAAGAGATTGAAGTGCGCAATCGCGCCGATCAGGCGGTCTACGCCGCCGAACGGCTGCTCAAGGACACCGGCGACAAGCTGAGCGCCGGCGACAAGCAGGCGATCGAAGCGGCGATGGACAGCGTGAAAAAGGCCAACGAGGGGACCGATCCCGCCGCGATTCAGCGTGCGCTCGACGAGCTCATCTCGGCGCAGCACAAGGCGGCCGAGTCGCTCTACAAGCAGGGCGCCGCCGCGGCCGGCGGTCCGGGCGGTGGCGGGACGGGCGGAACGGGCGGGGCCGCCGGGTCCGGCGGCGCGGCGAGCGGGTCGAGCGGATCGAGCGGGCCGAAGGGCGACGTGATCGAAGCCGAAGTCGTAGACGAGGGGAAACAATGATATTGCGGATTGCGGATTGCGGATTGCAAATTGCGGATTGCGGATTGCGGATGGTGGATTTCATCCCGCACCCTCCAATCCGCAATCTCGATCCGCAATCTCAATCCGCAATCTCAATCCGCAATCTCAATCCGCAATCNCAATCCGCAATCCGCAATCCGCAATCCGCATTTCAACGTCAGCCCAGCCGAGCTTCTCGCCATCGGCTCGGTCCCTATCAAGACGCATGCGGTCTGACGGCCTTCCACCATCCGCTGCAGCCGCAGCCAGGTCGTGAACGGCAGCCCCCGGACGGCATCCGCCGGCGCCTCGGCAACGTCGAAGACGACGAGCCCGAAATTGCCGGCCTGCAGCACGAGGGTGAACGCGCGAATCGCCTGCTCGATGGCGCGCTGGTTGAGCTCGCGGCACAGCCCCTGGTTCGTGACGATGTGGCCGCGGATCCAGAGCAGCCGATCGAGATCGACGCCGGCGGCCGCCGCCGACTCGACGTCGAACATGTCGAGCGCGTCGACGAGCGCCACGAGCTCGCCGCGCCGGGTGGCCGCGGCCATCATCTGCAGCAGGAGGCTCGTGCGGCCCGACGATCGCGGGCCGACGAGCTCGGACAGCTGGCCGCGGGGAAACCCGCCGCCCAGCCGCGCGTCCAAGGCCCTGACGCCCGACGGCGCAAGGGCGTCGGCATCCCGGGGATCCACCTGCGGCAGCGCGGTCGTGAGGGTGCGATCGAGCTGCCGGGCGCGGAGGAGCGATTCGAGGTCAGCGCGTGCAAGGGGCATATCGTTTTCGCCTTATCTTCGCCTTTCGGCGCAGTATATGGCACGGTCCCCGTCGGGATCAAGTGAGGTAAATTAGTAGCCGTAAACCCTTCACCTGAAGCCCTTAGCCCTTAACCATTCACCCTCTCTTGGCCGAACCGACCCACGCGCCAGCCACCACCACCGCCGAAGCGGCGATTACCGCGGCCCCTTCTTCACTTGGCTCGCGCACGTTGCGCCGGATGCTGGCGGCCTTCACGTACCGCGACTTCCGCGTGCAATGGTTCGGCGCCTGCACCTCGAGCATCGGCACGTGGATGCAGATCGTCGCGCAGAACTGGCTCGTGCTGTCGCTCACGCACTCGCCGTTCTACCTCGGCCTCGACGCGTTCCTGCAGCAGCTGCCGATCATTCTCTTCACGCTCATCGGCGGCGTGCTCGCCGACAGCCGCGATCGCCGGCGGACGCTGATCGCGTCGCAGTACGTGCAGATGGCGACGTCGGCCACGCTCGCGATCCTCATGTACCTGCACATCGTGCAGGTCTGGCACATCCTGCTGCTATCGTCGATCACCGGCTTCGCCCAGGCCTTCGGCGGCCCGGCGTACCAGTCGCTCATCCCGTCGCTCGTGGACAAGAAAGATCTGCCGAACGCGGTCGCGCTGAACTCGATCCAGTTCAACGTCGCGCGCGTCCTCGGGCCGCTGCTCTTCGGCGCCACGCTCACGGTGTTCGGCAAGTGGGGCTACGACGAGCCGCAGGCCATGAACGCCTGCTTCGCGCTCAACGCGCTGTCGTTCGTGGTCGTCATCAACACGCTGATGGCGCTGCACGTGAAGTTCATTCCGCCGGCGGCGTCGAAAGGGATGCGCGACGAGCTCCAGAGCGGGCTCTCCTACGTGCGCCACCATCCGAGCCTCAAGGCCTTCATCGTCCTGGCGGCGGCGACGACGTTCCTCGGCTTCGCGCTGCTGACGTTCCTGCCGGTGTTCGCGCAGCAGATCTTTCACGAAGGCGCCGGCACGTACAGCCACCTGATGGCGTTCTCGGGCGCCGGCTCGATCGTCGGCGCGCTCATCGTCGCGTGGCTCGGCAAGTTCAAGCGGATGGGGCTGACGGCGCTCGTCGTCCAGGCGCTGTACGGCCTGCTGATCATCGCGTTCGCCACGTCGCGCGTGCTGTGGCTGAGCGACATCCTGCTGTTTTTCACCGGTGCGTCGCTGATGGTGGTCTTCTCCACCGTGACGTCGCTCATCCAGCTGATCGCGCCCAACGAGATGCGCGGGCGCGTGATGAGCATCTACATGCTCGCGTTCCGCGGCGGCATGCCGCTCGGCAGCCTGGTCAGCGGCTACTTCGCGACGCTCATCGGCGCGCCGACGGTGATCGGCATCAACGGCGCACTGCTCGTCGCCGTCGCGGCGTATTTCCTGGTCCGCAGCCACGGGGTGAGGGAAGCATGACGACATTGCGGATTGCGGATTGCGGATTGCGGATTGGATTGTGGATTGGATTTCGGATTGGAGACGCAAGTGATGAACCGGCAATGGGCGGTCTGTAATCCGCAATCGAATCCGCCATCGAATCCACAATCGAATCCACAATCGAATCCACAATTGAATTCGCAACCGAATCCGCAATCCAATCCGCAATCCGCAATCCGCAATCCACAATTCGCATGACCCGGCTCCCCGTCATCCAACCCGGGCGCCCGGGTCCCGCCTCGAGCGCTCCGCCCATCTTCGACAAGATCGGGATCGTCGGCCTCGGGCTCATCGGCGGATCCATTGCGCTGGCCGCCCGCCAGCTCTGGCCGACCTCGCTCGTCATCGGCGTCGACAACAAGGACGTGCTCGAAACGGCGATGCGGCTCCACGCGATCGACGTCGCCGCCGACGACCTCATCGTCCTCGCGGAAGCGGACCTCGTCATCTTCGCCGCACCGGTGAAGACGAACATCGCGCTGCTCGCGCAACTGGACGACAACGTCCACCAGCCGGCCATCGTCACCGACACCGGCAGCACGAAGCGCGACATCGTGGCCGCGGCGGGATCGCTGCCGGCGCGATTGACGTTCATCGGGGGGCACCCGCTCGCGGGCGCGGCCCACGGTGGCCTCGAGCACGCGCGCCCCGACCTGTTCAGCGGACGTCCGTGGCTGCTGACGCCCACTATCGCCACCGACGGCGCGCGAGCCGAGCCCTACGCCGGAGCGCGAGCCGTTCACGCGAGCGATGCCGTAGAGCCGTTTGCGCAACGCCGTGGCGCGGGGCTTCAGCCGATCGAACGACGCTCGCCTGAAGCCTCGCGCTACACGGATCCAAGCGCACTAGACAAGCTGACCGCGTTCGTGCAGGCGCTGGGCGCCGTGCCGCGGTTGATGGACGCGCAGGCGCACGATCGGCTGCTCGCGTTCCTGAGCCATCTCCCGCAGTTGACCGCGAGCGCGCTCATGCAGGTCGTGGGCGAGGCGGTGGGGCAGGACGGCCTGGGGCTGGCGGGCCGCGGGCTGGCCGACACGACGCGCCTGGCCTCGAGCCCGCCGGACATCTGGAAGGACATCGCCGCGACCAACGCGGACCAGATCGGCCCCGCGCTCGACGCGCTGATCGGGCTGCTTCAGGATCTGCGGCGCGATCTTCCGGACGGCGACCGTCTCGGGGATGTCTTCACCGACGCCGCCCGCTGGCGCGGCAGCTTCAAGAAATAGCCATTCACGGCGCCGGCACCAGCGTCACGACGGTCGATCGATCGGCCGGAAAATACTTCGTGAACACGTCGTGCAGCGTCTGCGACGTCACCGCGTCGATGCGTGTCGCGCGCGTGAGGATCTCGCTCGGATCGCGGCCGAGCGTTTGGACACTCTGCAGGCGGCTCAGCCAGTAGTCGTTCTGCTTCAGCGCGGTCTCGTAGCCGCGCCGCGCGGTTTCCTTCGCGCGGTCGGTCAGGTCCTTCGACGGCCCTTCCTGCTGCAACCGCCTGATTTCCTGCATCACGCGCGCGGTCATCGCCCCCAGATTCTCGGGCGCGGCGCCGAAGCGGACCTCGATGTGGCCGCCGCCTCGCTGCGGCAGCGCCTGCGACAGCCCGACGCCGACGGTGTAGGTCTGGCCGAGATCCTCGCGCAGGATGTSGCGCAGCGCGATGTCGAGCACCGTCGTCGCGGCGATGATCTGCTCCTGCTCCTGCGGGTCGGCCGAGGGATCGGCGAAGAAGCTGATCACCGTCTGCCCGCGCGGCTCGCGGCCCGCCTCGACCTGTTCCTGCGTGGTCGCGTCGGGGAAATGCAACGCCACATCCTTGAACTGCGACGATGGCCGTCCGGTGGATGGGAGCGCCCCGACGTACTGCGCGAGCAGCGGAATCGCCTCGTCCACCTTGAACGCGCCGACCATGAAGAACGTGAAGTCGGCGGCGTTCGCGAAGCGCTCCTTGTAGAACGCGACCATCTTGTCGCGGCTCAGCGCGTCGACCCGCTCGGGCGTCAGCGGCTGCGAGGTGTAGTGGCCGGAGGTGTTCACCTGTACGAGCTTCTCGCCGAACACCTGGCCCGGCGCGCGGCCGCGGTTGGCGACGGCGGCCCCGAGCTGTCTCTTCAGCAGCGCGAACGCTTCCGCATCGTCGCCCGGGGCCGTGACCTCCTGGTAGAGCAGCTGCAGCCCCGTCTCGAGCTGCGCGGGCGCCGCGCTGCCGGAGACACCGTGCGACGAGAGGCTGATGTAGGGGCGCGCGGACACCAGTTTGCCCGTCAGAACTTTCTGCAGATCGAGTGCCTTCAGCCCGCCGGCGCCTGCCGCGCTGACCAGAGCCGTCGCCAGCGACGCCTCGGGATAGTCGCCGGGCGGCGCGAGTGAAGCGCCGCCCGGCGCATTCAACGCGAACAGGATCTGGTCGTTCTTGAAATCGGTCGGCTTCAGCCACGCTTCCACGCCGTTCGCGAAGCGGACGATGGTGACGCCGACATCGTCGAGGACCTTGCGCGAGGTCACGGCGCCGCCGGTGGGTGCGTGCTCCATCAGCGCGCGCGTCGCCGTGGTGTCGGTCCAGGCGGTGACCCGCGTTGCCGTGGCCGCGGCGATCGCCGCCTGCAGCTCGGCTTCGGTCGGAATCTTGATCCCGGGCTTTTGCGGAGACGTCGCCAGAATCACGCGGCTGTCATCGCCCAGGAGCGATCGCGCCAGCGTCGAGGCGTCGGCTTCGGTGATGCTCGGCAGCAGCTGTTTGACGAGCCGATACTCGTACGCGATGCCCGGGCTCGGCTCGTCGTTGAGGAAGTAGCTGACGTATTCCTGCGCGAACGATCCGCTCTCGGTCTTGTCGCGCTCGCTGTACGCGCGCTCGTAGAACGCGGCCATCCACTGCTTGGCGCGGCCGAGCTCCGTGCCGCTGAACCCGAACTCGCGCACCCGCAGCGCCTCGACCGCCAGCACCGCGAGGCCGTCTTCGAGCCTGCCGTCCTGGACGTGCGCGGCCATCGTGAAGGTCGACACGTCCTTGCTCAACGTCCCATTGCCCACGCCGGCGCCGAGGACCTTCGCGTCGGGCTTGCGCTCCAGCTCGCTGAAGCGCTCGTCCATCATGTGGTCGATTGTGCGGGCGACGAGATCGCGGCGGTAGTCGGCCACTTTCTGCTCGCCCTCACGGGGCCGCTTGCGCACGATCTGCACGTTCGACTGCGTCACCTCGGAGTCGGCGACGACGCTGACCAGCGGCTGCTGGTGCAGCGGCACCGTCCGGTCGGGCAGCCTCGCCGCGGGCGCCCGCGCGGTCAGCGGCGAGAAATGGGTCGTGATCGACTGTTCGATCTGCCGCTGATCGATGTCGCCCACGACGATGACGGCGATCCGCTCGGGGCGGTACCACGTGTCGTAGAAGGCGCGCAGGCGCGCGACCGGTGCATTGCGGACGACGTCCGGCTTGCCGATTGGCAGACGCTCCGCGTAGCGCGAGTCGTGGAAGAGCACCGGAAACTGCTTGTCGCGGATGCGCGACCCGGCGCCCAGCCCGCCGCGCCACTCTTCGACGACGACGCCGCGCTCCTTGTCGACTTCTCCCCGCGTGAGCGAGAGACCGCCGGCGAAGTCGGCGAGCGCCGTGAGCCCCTTGTCGACCACCTCAGGCTTATCGCTCGGCAGGTCGAGCATGTACACCGTTTCGTCGAAGCTCGTGTACGCGTTCACGTGCGGCCCGAGACGCGCGCCGACCGACTCGAAATACGAGACGAGCGCGCCCGGCTCGAAATGCTCGCTGCCGTTGAACGCCATGTGCTCGATGAGGTGCGCGAGCCCCTGCTGGTCGTCGGCTTCGAACAGCGATCCGGCCTTGACGGCCAGCCGGAGCGAAACGCGATTGGCCGGGCGCGCGTTTTGACGGACGAAGTAGGTGAGACCGTTCGGGAGCTTCGCCGTGCGCACGGCGGCGTCGAACGGAATGGTGTCCTGCGGGTTGAAGGTCTGCGCGACGAGCACGGCCGAGGCCGCCGCCAGGGCGAGAAGCGCAGCCGCGAGCGAACGACATAGACGAGTCATGGCCACGCGATCGTAGCATTATAATTTCGGGATGGACAAAGACTTCGAGTGCGTGATTCTCAGCGCGTGCCGCACGCCGATCGGCGCGTTCGGCGGCGCGCTCAAGGAAATGAGCGCGGTGGATCTCGGGGCGATCGTGATTCGTGAAGCGGTCGCGCGCGCCGGCGTCCCGCCGGCCGACATCGGCGACGCGGTCATCGGTTGCGTCCTGCAGGCGGGCTGCGGGATGAACGTGGCGCGGCAGGCTGGTCTCAAAGCCGGGCTGCCGATCGACGTGCCCGGCGAAACGGTGAACCGCGTCTGCGGATCCGGTCTGCAGGCGATCGTGCACGCCGTGGAAGCCATTCGCGTCGGCTACGTGGACGCGATGGTCGCCGGGGGCACCGAGTCGATGTCCAACGCCCCGTACCTGTTGAAAAGCGCGCGCTGGGGTCATCGCATGGGCCATGTTGAAGCGATCGACTCCATGCTGCACGACGGGCTGACCTGCGCGATGGGCGCGTACCACATGGGGATCACCGCCGAAGAGGTGGCAACGCGCTACAACGTCTCGCGGATCGATCAGGACGCGTTCGCCGCGGAAAGTCAGGCGCGCGCGCTCCGCGCGATCGGCGAAGGCCGGTTCAAAGCCGAGATCGTTCCGGTGCCGGTCCCGCAGCGCAAAGGCAATCCGGTGCTGGTGGACACGGACGAATACCCGCGCGCTGGAACCACCGCGCAGACGCTCGCGGCGCTGAAGCCGGCGTTCAAGACAGACGGCTCGGTCACGGCCGGCAATGCGTCCGGGATCAACGACGGCGCCGCCGCGCTCGTCGTGACGACCGCGAGGAAGGCGGATGCGCTGGGCAGGAAGCCGCTGGCCCGCATCCTGTCCTACGTGTCGACGGGCGTCGATCCCAGCATCATGGGCATGGGGCCGGTACCGGCCGTGCGCAAGGTCCTCGACCGCGCGGGGTTGACGATCGGCGACATCGACCTCTTCGAGCTGAACGAGGCGTTTGCCGCGCAGTCGCTCGCCGTCAGCCGCGAGCTGGGGCTGGACGCGGCGAAAGTCAACGTCAACAGCGGCGCGATCGCGCTCGGCCATCCCATCGGCGCCAGCGGCGCGCGCGTGCTGACGACGCTGGTTCATGCGCTGCGGGCGAGGAAGCTGCGCTACGGCGTGGCGGCGCTGTGCATCGGCGGCGGGATGGGGATTGCGATGGCCGTGCAGAACGTGGAATTGTGAATGTGGCAGTAGGAATGCGCTGCACGGCGATCGAATCGACGCTCGCGCACGCGCGGGATTGCGCTCCGAACGAATGCTGCGGCCTGCTGGTCGGTAGAGGCGATGAGATCGTCGAGGCCGTGAGGGCGCGCAATATCGCGGCCGACCCGGCGAGGCGGTTTCTCGTCGACCCGAAAGATCATTTCGACGGCCTGCGAGCGGCGCGCCAGCGCGGGCTGGAGGTTGTCGGCTTCTACCATTCGCATCCGCGTTCGGCGGCCGTGCCGTCCGAGACCGACGTCGCGGAGGCGAGCTACCCGGACGCGTTCTATCTCATCGTGAGCCTCGCGTTCGATCCTCCCGAGGTCGCCCTCTATCGCCTCGAAAGGGAAACGCTCGTGCGCGTTCCTCTCCGTCCCTGAGCGCGTCCATCGGAGGAATCCTGGACGTGCGCAGGCACAACGCCTCAGAGGCCGTCGCGAAGGCCGGGACGAATCTGAATGTTGATGGTCGCGTTGCCGACCGATTTGTCGTGGCGCTTCAAGTGGAACATCACGCGGAACATGCCCGCACGGAACACGTGCTCCACGGTGAAGCGCCGTTTGATTTCCGACTTGCCGGCCTCGTACGGCGCGCAATCGCTGGACGACTCCGACTTGGTGCCGTCGCCCCACTCCCATTCGACGCCGGTGCAGTAAAACTCCTCGAAGTCGTTGGCGCCGCCCACCAGCTCAGCGGTCAGCACGACGCGCGCGGGGGCCATGGCGATGACCGGCAGCGCCTTCAGCGAGACCTTCGGGCGGCCCGCCTCCGGCGTGTCTTTCTGTTCCTTGCCGGTTTTCTGAGCGAAGACGGTGACCACAACCGTCGCCGCCACCAGCAGAGACGCCGCGCCGGCCCACGCCTGTCGCCGCAGGTAGATCATGATTTGGATCCTCAGATGCAGGAACTGTGTGCAAATTGTAGCGCGCGCGGGCAGACGCCAGCAAGCGTCCTCAGCGATAATAACCGGATGTTCCCAACGGCTTCCTCGACGCCTATGGCCTGCACCAGCGGCCCGCTGTCTGTCATCGACGCCGATCTCCTGGTCGTGCCCTGGTTCCAGGGTGAGGCCGTTGATACGCTACCGGCGCTCGATAGGGCGACCGGCGGCGAGCTCGAGCGCGCGCTCGCGTCGAAGGAGTTTCAGGCGAAAGCCTACGAGCTCTTCTTTACGCCGATCACAGATACGAGCTGGCACGCACGCCGCATCGTGGTCATCGGCGGCGGTAATAGCGAGCGCGGAGGCGACCTGCTCCGGAGGCTCGCGACGGCCGCGGGTCTGGCGGCCCGCCAGCGGTGTGTGGCGCGCGTGGCGTTTGCGGTGCGAGGGCAGGGGGGCGCGGCCGATCTCGCGCAGGCAGTCGCCGAAGGGCTGACGCTTGCCGAGTTCTACGGCGGCAGCTACAAGACCGACGAGCCGGCGCCCGCCCCGCCGCCGGCGTGGACGATCGCCTCGCTCGACGCGGCGGACGCCGCGCCCGTGGCCGCGGCCGTCGCGCGCGGTCGGATTCTCGGCGAGTGCTGCAACCTCGCGCGGGAGCTGGCCAACGAGCCGGGCAACACGCTCACGCCGCGCGAGTTCGCCAGGCGCGCCACGTTGCTGGCGAGCGAGGCCGGTGTCAAAACGGAGATTCTCGACGAGACACAGATCGAACAGCTCGGCATGGGATTGTTGCTGGGCGTCGCGCGCGGCAGCGCCGAGCCGCCGCGTCTGATGGTGTTCCGGTACGATCCGCCGGGCGCGCCGGCGACGCCGGTGCTCGGCCTCGTCGGCAAAGGGGTCACGTTCGACACCGGCGGCATCTCCATCAAGCCGGCCGACAAGATGGAGCAGATGAAGGACGACATGGCGGGCGGGGCGGCCGTCGCCTGCGCCATGCGCGCCATCGCGCTGCTGAAAGCGCCGATGCGCGTCATCGGCGTCGTGCCGGCGACGGAGAACATGCCGGGCGGAAAAGCCATCAGGCCGGGCGACGTGCTGAAGAGCGCGTCGGGCAAGACGGTCGAGGTGATCAACACCGACGCGGAAGGCCGCCTGATCCTCGGCGATGGTCTGTGGTACGCGCGACAGCTCGGCGCGACCCATCTCGTGGATGTCGCCACGCTCACCGGCGCCGTCGTCGTCGCCCTCGGGAAGATCACGAGCGGAATGTTCGGCGCGCCCGACGCCTGGGTGGAGCGGGTGCGCAGGGTGGCCAATCGGGCCGGTGACCGCGTGTGGCCGCTGCCGCTGTTCGACGAGTACAAAGATCAGATCAAGAGCGACATCGCCGATCTGTTGAACACCGGCGGACGCGCGGCCGGCGCAATCACGGCGGCGATGTTCCTGAAGGCGTTCGTGGACGATGTGCCGTGGGTGCATCTGGATATCGCGGGCACCGCGTGGGCGGAAGAGGCGCGGCCGTACCAGCCCAAGGGGCCGAGCGGCGTTGCGGTGAGAACGCTCGCGGCGCTAGCGTTCGAGAAGTTCGATGAGCAGTGCTGATCTCGTTCTGGCGGCCCTCGCTCAGGCGCAGCCAGCGAACCCGATCATCGTCAAAATCACGGAGCCGGCCGCCAAAAGCGAGCTGTCGGGCCTCGCGGACGTGTTGCTGGGTTCACTGGGGTTGACCGGCGTGATCGTGCTTGCGGCGGTCGTGCTCGGCGCGGCGCTGGCAGGCGTGATGTACTGGGTGAGACGCCGGCAGACCTGACCGAATACGTAGCGCGACGGCTTCGGCCGAGCCGGACCGACGCGCGCAAACGCTCGGCTGAAGCCGTCGCGCTACGGTGGAGGCGTCGGTCTACTGGTGCGCGACGGTCGAGACGTTCTTCAGCGACGTCTGATACTTCCGGATCGCGTTGAACAGCGATTCCGCGATGCGCTGCCGGTATGCGCTCGCCTTCAGCATCCTCGCTTCCTGCGGGTTCGTGACGAACCCCATCTCCGCCAGCACGCTCGGCATGTTCGCCCCGATCAGCACGACGAAGGGCGCCTGCTTCACGCCGAGATCCTTCAGCGTCCGGTTCGCCGCTTTCTGCCGCTCCACCATCGCGCGCTGGACGTGCAGCGCGAAGTCGCGCGATTCGTCGAGCTTGTTGTTCTGCGCGATGGCCCGGACGAAGTCGGGCAGGCCGCCCATCGCCTGCGTGGACGCCGCGTTCTCGCGCGCGGCCACGGCCGCGGCGCTCTGGTTGTTCGCAAAATTCAGAAAGTAGGTCTCCACGCCGTGCGCCTGCGCGCTCGTGCTGGCGTTGGCATGGATCGAGAGAAACAGATCGGCGCCTTCGCGGTTGGCGATCGCGGTGCGTTCCGGGAGCTGGATGAACTCGTCCGTCCGGCGCGTGAGGATCACCTCGACCCCGGGTATCTTCTGCAACAGCTTCTCGAGCCGGAGCGCGACGTCGAGCACGAGCTCCGCTTCGTCGAACCCCTTGCCCTTCGCGCCCGGATCGTGGCCCCCGTGGCCGGGATCGATCACGATGCGCGAGACGCCGAGGCCGAGCTGGCGCGCGATGGATAGCCCGCCGGTCGCGTTCGGAGCCGGCGGCGCCGTCGCGCTCCGGGCGCGCTGCCGGGCCGAGGACGGCGTGGCCGCCGGCAGCTCCGCCCTCTGACGAGGCGCCGTCGCACCTTCGATGCTCTGGGGCGCCGAGGGCGCTGGTGTGGAGGCCGGACCGACCGGGACGACCTCGGTCGCCTTCGGCGCCGGTGCGATCGGCGGTGCGACGTCCGGAGTCCGCGGCGTCGCTTCAGGCGGCATCGCGGCCGCCGCCGCCAGGAGGGCCGCGGCGCGAGGGCTCATCGCCGGCAGCCTGCGCAGCCACGTCGCCGTCGGATTGCGGGCGGTCAACGGCGCGGCGTCGGGTGGCGCCGGCTGTGTCGGCGTCGGCGGGACGCGGGCCAGCACTTTGTTGGTCATCGAGACGGCTGCCGCAGCGGCCGGAAGGCGAACGCAATCGATGACGAGGCGGTACGGGCTGTAGAGCGGGTACACGCTGTAGCTGGTGACGCCGCCGGCATCGAGGACCACGCGCGTCACGTTGTTCGGATGCCGGCCGATGCGGACCTGCCGGACGATGTCGGCGTCGCCCTCGAATCGCAGCGTTCGATCGATCAGGGCGGGGGCGGCTCGCGTGCCGGGAAGATCGACGAACACGCGCGCCGGATCGGTGATCCGCTCCTCGTGGAACGGCACCTCGCTGTCGAGCTCGATGGTGATCCGCACGGCGTCGGGCAGCACCGCGCGCCGGATACCCCTGATGGTCGCGAGGGTGGATTTCGCGGCCGCCGGGCCGACACCCGGGTCGGCCCCTACAGCGGCTGCTGCATGAAGCGGCGGACCCGCGTAACCGCCGGTGGCGGGACGCGGGTCGGTCGTTGTCGGTTGTTGGGGCGGACTCGTGTGTCCGCCCGTAGCGTCCAGGCGCGCGATCTCATCGGGCACCAGTTTCGCGAGCTTGCTCGTGGGATATGCCGCCGCGAGCCGGCGCAGCAGCTGCAGCCCCGTCGCTTTGTCCTGCGCCCGGCCGAAGCGGGAGAACGCGTCGAGCGCGAGCCGTCCTGCCTGCCACAGCGCGTTGTCGCTGTAGCCGCTCGCCGGGTAGCGCTTGACGATCGCCACGTACGCCGCCACGACCTCGTGGACGTCGACGAGCACCGCGGGCGCCGCATCGGGGGCTGCGAGTGCCGGGCGCACCGCCTGTTCCCGCGACACCGCCGCGGTGTACATCGTCCGCACCGGCGGCACGGCAAACGCCGGGCTCGAGAAGAGAACACAGAGCACACAGAGCACGCAGAGAACCAGCTGCTCTGCGTGCTCTACGAGCCCTGCGCTCAACGGCCTGGGTTTGTGGATCACCATGGTGCCCCTCTGCTCATCGCAGCTGTGCGTCGACCTCTTCGAAGTACCCCTTGTCGACGAGCACCTCGCGCGGTTTGCCGCCGGCGGCCGGCGACACGAGCCCTTCCATCTCCATCATGTCGACCAGCCGCGCCGCGCGGCTGAAGCCGATGCGCAGCTTCCGTTGCAGATACGAGATCGACGCCTGGCCGCTCTGCACGACGATGCGCGCCGCCTCGTCGTAGAGATCGTCCTTCTCCATCTCGATGCCGTCGAGCACCGACTTGTCTTCGGCCGTGATCGTCTCGTCGTAGACCGGCTTGCCCTGTTTGCGCAGGAAGCTCGCCAGGCGCGCGCTCTCCTGCTCGGAGATATACGGCGCGTGCACGCGGATGAACCGCGAGGACGCGGGCGGCAGGAACAGCATGTCGCCCTTGCCGAGCAGCTGCTCGGCGCCGTTGCCGTCCAGAATGGTGCGCGAGTCGATCTTCGACGCCACGCGGAACGCGATGCGCGCCGGCAAGTTCGCCTTGATGAGGCCGGTGATCACGTCCACCGACGGCCGCTGCGTCGCGAGGATCAGGTGGATGCCGACCGCGCGCGCCATCTGCGCCAGGCGCGCGATCGACTCCTCCACTTCGTTGCTCGCCACCATCATCAGGTCCGCGAGCTCGTCGATGACGACGACGATGAAGGGAAGCGTCTTCATCTCCTTGCCGTCGTCGGCCGTCTGCCCTTCGGCGAGCGCCGCGCGGACGTTGCGGTTGTACTGATCGATGTTGCGCACCCCGACCGCCGCGAGCGTCTTGTAGCGCTCTTCCATTTCGCGGACGGCCCACCGCAGCGCGTTCGCCGCCTGCTTCGGATCCACGACGACCGGCGTCATCAGGTGCGGGATCTCTTCGTACATCCCCAGCTCGAGACGCTTGGGGTCGATCATGATCATCCGCACGTCCTCCGGAGAGGCGCGGTAGAGGATGCTCGTCAGCATGCCGTTCATGCTCACCGACTTGCCGGCGCCCGTCGATCCCGCAATCAGCAGGTGCGGCATCGTCGCCAGGTCGGCCATGTACGGCTCGCCGTGGATCGTCTTGCCGAGCG
>JRHI01001546.1_pt1 | contig 18766 bp, 13 predicted proteins | sample 215371 | NCBI WGS metagenome assembly JRHI01 (sample SAMN02929681, study PRJNA255918) | sediment metagenome | biome: cave system; feature: Ice Cave; material: Sediment; isolation source: sediment from deep within a dark volcanic ice cave with no known source of... ...
ATTAGCCTGCGCTCACATAGTACACATTTTTCATACATCCCCTAGATAATACTGAAAGAGAAACACATGGCAGGTGTTTATACCACAGATCAGCAAACTGACACTGTTGCTGATGCACTACAAATACCGACAACGGCAGTTTCACCACTATTCCAGGCCCTCTTATGCATTATCAACCTAGCTTGCTGGATGAGTATTCTGCCTGTTAGTTTGATTCTTCTACCAACACAAATCGCGGCGCTTGATCCCGTACATAAGTTTAGCAATCTCGCAATCGTTGTGGGCGCAGGAGCGTTGGCTGCCCTGATCACGAACCCCATCGCAGGGGCTTTGAGTGACCGCACTACACTTCCCTGGGGTCGTCGTCGTCCATGGTTAGTGATAGGCACGCTCTGTTCTGTGCTCTCGCTTGTGCTGATGGCCTATGCAAAAAGTTTCGTAGCGCTTTTACTTGCATGGGTTATCTTCCATGTTGCTATTAACATGCTGCTAGCGGCACTTACAGCAATAGTGCCTGACAAAGTGCCTGTGCGCCAACGCGGCATAACCTCAGCATTGATTAGCCTTGCACTCCCACTCGGTGCAGTCATCGGCTCTATATTGATTAGCAAAATGACCAGCGCATTGACAGGAGCCTACTTCATACTGATTGGAGTACTTGTTGTAGCAATGGTGCTCTTCCTGCTCGTGTTCCGTGAGCAACCGTTATCTAAAGATAGCATACCGCCTTTCAAGCTGATGACCTTGCTTACCACGTTCTGGATCAACCCCCTTAAATATCCTGATTTCGCATGGGCATGGCTCACACGCTTCCTGGTTTATCTGAGTTACTACGTCGCTTTAGGCTACCTTCTCTATTTTCTGCACGATGTGGTGCATTATACACAACTCTACCCCGGTCGGACCGATGCGCAAGGTGTCGCTTTCTTTCAAACAATTTTGACAGGTACACTCCTCGTCACAGCATTGCTAGGTGGCTTCCTCTCCGACCGCTTCCAACGCCGCAAAATCTTCGTAATGGGTTCAAGTGTCATAATTGCATGCTCTTTCTTGATCCTAGTTTTCTCCCACTCGTGGGGAGCAGTTTTACTCTCCTCTGCCGTGCTTGGCCTCGGTTTTGGCTCCTATCTCGGTATCGATATCGCCCTGATCACAGAGGTATTGCCATCTGCCAAAGACCGAGGCAAAGACATGGGCGTGATTAATATTGCCAATTCGCTACCACAAGTCGTAGGCCCTAGCGTCGCAGCGTTCGTCATTACGTTCTCACATAGCTATACATTGTTGTTTGTAGCAGCCGCCGGGCTTGCTGTACTCGGCGCTGCGCTCATACAGATGATCAAAGGGGTTAGGTAGTAGTCGTCCAAGCTAGAGAGATGAAGCAAGAGCAAGCATGATATGCCATGCTTGCTCTTGCTTCATCTCTCTAGCTTGGACGATTATTCACCTCTGCTCTGCTAGCTTGAGGGATATACGCTGTAGAAGGCGTATTTAAACTCCCAAGTGTTGCCGAATAAATTTCACCACATGCTGCACGGCCAGCTGCACATCGGGAATAAAGTCAGGGCCACCTGTAAAAGCATGAAACATCCCAGGCCAAATCTCCAACTTCACCTCAACTCCAGCTGCTTTCAACCGATACGCCATGCGTGTTGAGTCGCTGAGCAGGACTTCTTGGGTGCCTACTTGCAGCAGAGTCGGTGGCATCCCATGCACATTGGCATAGAGCGGCGAAACCAGTGGATTCCGGAGGTCCGTGGCCCCATGATTGGTATAGAGCGCGAAAGCATCTTGTGGCAGTCCGCTTCCCAGAATGGGGTCCACAATGGCTTTGGTTTGGTACGTCTCGCCTGTCATTGCTAGGTCCGTTGCCGGCGATAGTGCTATCAAAGCTGCAGGTAGTTCGTCTCCGCCCGCACGCAGTGCAAGGGCCGTCGCCAGCGTCAAATTCCCGCCAGCAGATTCCCCTGCAATTACAATGTGTGATGCCGCAACTCCTTGACCGCGTAGCCAGCGATAGGCGGTTACACAGTCATTCAAGCCAGCAGGGAAAGGGTGTTCTGGCGCCAAGCGGTAGTCTGGATAGAGCGCACTCGCGCCAGTGGCTTGCGAAAGTCTCGCGACAAAGGCACGATTGTCATCACTGCCCGCTTGCGCGAAACCGCCACCATGTAGATACAGGATATATCGGCTTTTGATGGCACCTTGCGCAACAATCAGTTGTGCCGGGACTCCTCCTGCATCCACCTGTGTAAGAGAAACGCCCGGCGGAAGTGGCGTCTTCGATTGTGGTAGCGCAAGCTGATCCGCTATCGTATGGATTGGATTCACAAACTTGAGATTGATTAGAGCAATCAGATAAATAAGCGTCCCGATGAAACTCGGCTCCGAAGGAATATCGTCGCCTGCTAGAGCTGGCGAACTAGCAATCGTTAGTCCAGTGCGTGCTCCGACAAAAGCTGCACCTACGAGACTCACGCCCAGATTAGCGCCAAATGTCAAAAGGCCACGTCGTTTCATGTCTTTGCTTCTCCTTCTGCGGTGGAAACAGTCCGCTCCACCAGAGCTGCTCCTACCGTTGCATTGTTCCAACGCATCAGACGAAAGCCGAAGAGAAACAGCCAGAGTAGCCAGAGGGATTCACCCAGCACGGCCAGCACAGCTAGCAGTCCGGCGGTGCCATATAATCCCGACGCGATTGGGAGGAGCGCATTGAGCACCCAGACCAGTGACCGGAGCACAACCAAGAGCAGACCCAGCGCTCCCACCCAGCCGAGCACGCTGTACGCTCGAAACTGTCGGATCAGACCTACCGTCCAGAAGGTAAGCAGGAGTGGTGCGCCGATCTCAGTGAGCGCCAAGATGAGCATGGCAAGGACCTGCACTGCTGGCGTGGCACTGCTCCAGATCGGTACAAGCATCAGTCCCAGCAGAGCACCAACCGCCCAGAACACGCCGGAAATACCTCCTGTGACAACGACACTTCTACGTCTTTTTTCCTCCAGGTCTGACACTAGACCGAGCGAAATCACCATCAGCAACCAGCCACAGAGCAAGAGGCCAATAAAGCCAAACAGAGCAAAAATCTCCCCTTGCGCAACAAAGGCATTCGCAAGAGATCCTGTGTCGAGCAAGACAGCTGGATAGTTTAGCTTTGCTTGTAAAAGATAGTTCGCAATAGTAAGAAGGAGAGCCAGAAGCAGAACCAGACCTCCGGTTCGACGTGGAGAGAGTGATCGTGCCCAGCCAGATATCCCATGTCCTTGCCCATCCCTAGTCGGAAAAGACGGTGATGAAGTCGTCATGACATACTCCTTACAAAGGACTAACCAATGCCTCATTTTTGCGCATTGGGCGATCCTTCCATTGATGCTGATGTAGTTTCCTCATGCTGTTTGAGGCGTGAGATAACTCGCTCACGCAAGGATTGGCCCCAGGCCTGTTCAAGCTGCCATTGCTCGGCCTTGAGTCGCATGAGCGTAAAAGCACCTTCTCGCAAAGAAGAACTCATATGCTCTTGCTTGAGGGGATTTCCAGACACATCCTTCCTATCGGCTTGCTTGGAGCGCAAGACCTGCTGACAGTGAGCCATATAATGCTCTACCAGAAAGAGTTGACTCTCCAGCGGAAGAAACTCCAGGTGCAACGCCTTGATATGAAAGAGCCTGCCATACGAGCCATGATGAGATGTGGTATCCATCATCAACTCAAAGAAACGCTCTCGTCCAGCGGCTGTCAAGGCAAAGACGCGTGAAGGACGCTCTAGCGGAAAAGGGACAAGCGCTGGATCAGCCAAATTAATCAGCCCAGTTTGTTCAAGCTTCGTGAGCAGAGAAGAGAGTGTGCCAGTGCTGATCTGCTCCTCTGGGCCAATGATCTGATTAGCGATTTTAGCGAGTCGATAGGCATGTAACGGCCAGTGCATCAGCAACGAAAGCACAAGTAATTCGTACATGAGATACCCTCTTTCACAAAGAGAAAGAATAGTTCTATTAAAACCGCTTTTTCAAATCTATATAAAATATACGGCTAGAAGAGGGCTACTGTCAAGAGGAAAACCAGACACAAAAGGTACACAAGGGAAAAATACGCGATGTGTATTTTTCCCTTGTGTACCTTTTGTGTCTACCGAAAGTATCCTTTACCCTCCTACGTACCCCAACACATCCGTACCACCTTGATCGGCGTTGGCATAGTTGAAGTACATCGGACGCTCAGCCACAATCGTTGTGCCTGTCCCTAATACCTGGATGGTCATTGAGACAGAATACGAGTTGGACCCCAGATTGGGATAGGCAGAGGCGATTGGAGTCACCAGCGAGTTAATACTCACTGTGCGCCGACTATGCGCCTTCACCTGAACCTGCTGCTGCATCACATACGTATCAACGAAGAGCGTAATAGCCACGGTCTCTGCGTTGTTCGTGGGATTTTGCAGCGTCAGGTATTCAGAGAAGGTTCCACCTGTATACCCTTCGGCGAAGGCATACACTGTATGCGAGGCAGGGCCAGCCTCACCCACGACATCGGTACCACCAGAATAATGATTTCCCCCAAAGTGGAAATACATTAAGCGGTCTACAACAATGGGAGCCGACGCGGTCACTTCTGCCGAAACGGTGGTCGTAGTAGAGCATGGGTTGATATCACAAGCACCCGACGGATGAGCGTTAGCCTGATTCACATCGAAGTAGCTCTGGCCGAGCGCAGGCACTGAGACCGAGAGGGTCTGTATATGTCCATTCTCATACTTGAGTTGCACATTCGTGGTTGTGGCAACCGTACCAAAGTTTGCCAATACCAGATATTCCTGGAAGTTAGTACCCGTATAGCCCTCAGCAAAGAGCCAGTCGTTGCTCGTAGTCGTTGCCCCAATCTCGCTAGCGGCACCCGTCACTGCGCCACCAGCCGTGGTAATGTTATCGCTAAAGTACATCGGACGCTCTATCACGACGGGTAGATCTGATTGGACTTTGACCGACATCTGCTGATAGAGCGCGATGGCAAGCGGAGTTGCCGTCCCACGATGCAGAGGGAGTACGACCACAAGCTGTGTTGGGCAAGCTCCTTGTCCGGTCAACCCACAATGGCCTGTATAATACGTGACAGTTACATGCGCACTTTGTGTCGTGCTCGGATTCAGCATCGTAATATAGGTGGCATAAGTACGTCCCGACTGGCGGGTATCGGCTTCGGGGAAGTAGTAGCTCGTGGCAGGTGAGGTTGTGCCCACTACGTCTGTACCACTCTGTATCCCCTTGTAGTTAAAGTACATCGGACGTTCAGCCACGATATTTGGAAAGCCTGACTGCACCTGCACAATTGCGGCAATGGCCTGATGCGTGCCAGTGACTGGAATATTTAGATCAGCATTCACACTCACAGTGGCACGCGTGCTAGCATTGATCGTATGAGTTACCGTAATTGCGTTACTTGCCTCGAACAGGTAGGTAATATTCACTTTGGTCGCGCTGGTCGTGCTAGGATTTTGCAGTGTGATATACTCCTGAAAACTGCCGCCGACACTGCCTTCGGCAAAGTACCATGTACTAGCAGAAGGGGAAGACCGCTGTTTCGAGAGTGTTAGATAAGAGCGTGCCAAGCCAGATACATCAGTACTACCTAAGCCCGTTGCTAGGTCATAGCCAGGTGTCACTGGATACGCACCAGCATTTTTACTTTGGAAGTCGTTGTTCGTCCCATTGGTGATATCAAAAATGTTCTGTGCAGCATTTGGGCCGTTCGCCAGTTGATAGAGCAGCGGATTGAGAAAGCCTATATTAAAAGCACCATTGACCAGCAGGTATTCATTTTGCAAAGCGGTCATAGCAGCCAGTACAGGCGCTGCAGCCGAGGTGCCACCTAGCAAAAACCACGGTCCATGCCCATTACAAAAAGTAACCGCTGTCGAGGTGCAGTAGATGGCATATCCTTGTGTCGGGTCCGAATTCAGTGAAAGATCGGGCACTTCACGACAGAACATGCCACTGGGTGCATGACATAACGCACCGGATGTATATGAGTTATTGACACCATTACCGCTCTGCCATGCTGGTGCAACCCAATAACGACTAATACCCCCACCGCCTGCGCCGTATTGGTTGTTCCAAACACTTTCGTTGCGTGTGCCATTCCACACTACAGAGGTACCCCCGACTGCGGTCACAAAAGGCTGTGCTGCAGGATCACTCACGCTTAAACTGGTATCGGTGGGACTCTGACCCATGCAGCCTTCGCTACCTGTGTCACCAGAAGCAGCGATAATCGTCTGGCCTTGTGCGGCTGCCAATGTAAAGAAGACGTTTTCCTGGGCAATTTCATTCGGGTCGGCAAGTGCTTCACACTCACCCCAGCTCGTACTCACGACGGGCGGCGCATCCTGTACGATCTGCGCCCATTCCGCGAGACGATTCGCGGCATCGTTAGCGGCTTCATAGATTTTGAGCGAACCAAGCAATGGGGCAACGCTTGTCACCAGCTCCGCGTCTAACTCGACCTCGGCCACGCCTGCATCGGTCGGAACCGTACCCTGGCCCGTCACAATCGTTTGTATCGGCACGTGTCCACCCTGACCAGAGGCGGTATGGCTATAGCATGCTTCGTAGGCATTGATATCGCCTTGCTGAAACGTTGCCAGCTCGTAGAGGGCCACCGTTTGACCCTGCGCATATTGCCCTGCATTGTAGAGACCAGATATGTCATAGGCAGAGCCAAGCCAAGATTGGGCGACAGTGACGGTCGGGCAGCCTGTGGCTTGTGGGGCAGATCCCGTAGCTGCTGCTTTCTTGAGCGGAAGAGATGCGTTATTGGTTGGTGTCATACGTGGGTGAGTCAGTCGTGATGCATTATTCAAGCCACTCATACTCTGAATGAGCGGCATCAGTGTAGCAGGCAGCAAAGGGTCTGTATCATTGGCATAGAACGTATGCCCATCAGGAGCAACATAATTATGCAGTGTGATATGAAAGACCTGCTCAACCTGGGCAGCCGTGCCTCGAAAGGTTATCAACAGACGATGATTATAGGTATGAGTAACAGTGAAACCTGCCGCCTGCAAAAAATCTAACACGCTATTTTGCGCCACTTTGGTGGGCGCAAAAATACCATCAACCTGTCCACTACTCAAATAGCGATGATAATTAGCTGATTTCGGATGTGCGATATCTTGTGCATAGTTAGCTAACGCAGAAAAATTACGTGGGCGCAATCCTATCGTGAGAGAAAGTTGTTGCTGTGGATCAGTTGCCCCTAGCAAACGACTCTGCTGAAGGAGTGGTGAGAGCGTTCCAGATAAAGGGACCAAAGTACTCGGTGCAGCCGCATGTGTAGGCACGCTAAAATTCACAGCGCGAAAAGCAAAAAACCCTACGATAAGGATCAGAGCAAGTATGGGAAGTAGCACAGTTGGAAAGAGGCGATGCTTATAGCGAGGACGTATAGCACCTCCAACAGACATAGGCTTCATTGACGGCATACAGGACATTTCCTTCCGTTGACAATACAATTTATCTATTTACATTGTATACAACGGGCCTAACAGAAGACTATCACGTAAAGAGGGAAAAAAGTACGTATGAGCAAGCAGATACATACTTTCATTTGGGAAAGGCAAGACGGCGGTATTTTTCTCTGGATTCTAACCAAGCTTCGTCAGAGAGACCCAATTTTTCACGCAGCGCCTCCGGCGTAACGCCAGAGCGCAGTTGCTGCACAGCGAAAGTATCACGCAACAACTGTAACGTTACGCGCTTCTTGATGTTGGCGGCTTTCACAGCCTTCGCCAGAATATAGTTCAAGTTGCGATCAGTACACTCAAACACTTCTTGGGTAGGGCGATATTTTTGCTGGTAATTCTTGAAAATTGTGGTAAACGCTCCCGGTAGGGCAAGGCGGCGCTCACGATGCTGCTTTCCAGTAGCCGCTGCGAAATGCACCGTGACAAGAGGGTTATGTGGGTCAGAGAGGTCGATATGATGTAGTTTCAGGCCCATTACCTCTTCTTTTTTCAGGCCCGTGTTGAGGATAAGATAGACAAGGCAATATGCACGAGCGTCATGAGATGCTTCGTCCAACAAGCGTTGTACCTCATCATCAAACAGCAGTTCGGGCAACGGTGGCAAAGGTCTCTCTAAGGTCAAGCTAGCAGAAGGATCTTCTTTGATCACCTGCTCACGTGTAAGCCAGGAAAAGAAGTTCTTCAGGAATGTGACACGCCGCGCCATCGTCTTAGGAGCTGGCATTTGGCCTTTGGTGCCAAACTTGAGCTTCATCAGCCAATCGGTCAGATTCTCTTTCGTAACACGCCCCACTGGTGTATCCTGCCCGCTATAATCGCTAAACATCTTCAAGTCAGAGAGAAAACACGTCACGGTATAATTCGACTTGCCACGCAACATCAAATCTTGCTGATAAGGAATGGCACAAGCCGCCAAGCTAGATTGGTCGGTGAGAGGATTGGTACGCACCAACGGCGGAAACGGTTTCTCCAACGGGTCGGGCGGTTCAGTAATCACAGTGGGCGCACCAAAGAGGCTGTTTTGTAAAATGGTACTATCCTCACTCATTACCGGCTCTGGTTGCTTTTCCTGTTGAGCGTCCTTCTGCATGATCACACTCCTCGACTACTATAAAAAAGATGTGTACGAATTGTATAGACAAGGCTGCTGTAAAGCTTGTCCCTACGACATCTTGCAACAGTCCAAATTTGTATCGATGATCCGTTCATTATTATGAGATAAGAGCATAATTTCTATTTTCCATTATAGCAGATTGACGCAATCAGTAGGGACGGGGGCGGATGAGTGGCTTGGGTAGGGACCCTTGTGGTCGTCCGTTGGCTACCCACCGAGTACAAAATGCCTCTGTTATTGCCCACGACGGACGACCACAAGGGTCCCTACCCCCATCTCGCGCTTCCCCCCTCCCTACTGTACGAAAAAATAACGCTCACCCCATACGTTCTTGCAAGGTCCCATATCCGTTACATTCATAAAGATAGTACGTTGTTTATATAAGCTTATCCAAATTGCAGTTTTGTCAGCGAGGACTGTTCCCTATGAAACGACTACAATCATTCTTGACACTTCCCGTTCTCTGTGTGTTTGGCCTAGCCATTGTGGTGCGTTTTCTTTATAACGAAACCGTGACCACTGGCTATTTTCCGCTGCATGACTCGCTGACCTATCAAACTATTGCATTGAATATCCTACATAAGCACTGTTATTGTTATTTTCCACACCTGCCTACTGTTGACCGCGCCCCGCTCTGGCCGATGGTAATAGCAGCCATCTATGGTATTCTGGGTTCACATGATCATATGGTGCGTTTCTTCTTATGTTTTGTGGGTTCGGGTACCTGTGTGCTTGTATATTACTTCGCACGTGATATGTTTGGAGTACGTGTTGGTACCATGGCAGGTCTGGCAGCAGCGCTCTATCCTTTTCTGTTTATTTATGACGGGTGGCTTTATTCAGAATCCCTCTATATCTTCCTACTTTTCGCTTTCTGCTATGCTCTCTACCGCCTACAACGCACACCCAACCGCACCTTGATGATTGTTAGTGGCATATTGTTTGGCCTTGTCTCACTCACGCGCCCTAATGGTTTACTCATCCTGGGCCTGTTCATCATATGGGCCGCAGTCATTGGCCTAGCAAAACTGCAACCGTGGCGTATCATTGCTCAGAGCGTTATCACCATCTCATTGATTTCGCTTGTTTTGATTGCCCCCTGGACAATACGCAACTATATTGTGAGCCACTCTCTCGTCGCCATTGCCACTGGCGATGGTAAAGTACTCGTCGGCGCTTATAATGATAGTGTCGCAGACCCTAACTATCAGCAAGGGCAATACTTGGGAACGTGGCTCAAACCAGAAGAATCAGTCCCAGCCCTCGTGCAACAATTTCCCCAAGATTGCTCTGGCTCATGCGAGGTGGAACGTGACGGAACCTATAAAGCGACTGCCCTACAGTGGATACATAACAACCTTAGTAAGGTGCCTTTGCTACTAGGGATTCATGCCGCCGACATGTGGCAAATCACCTCAACCGAAGCCGATTTTCCCTTCAATCGCTTCCCCGACCGTAGCTACTCGAAATTGACTGTCGCTATGATGGAGATATTCGCACCCATTGTCTTTGCTCTTGCTGCGCTCGGATTAATCGTCACTATGCGACGTTGGCGCGAACTGCTCTTCATCTACTTCATGATTGCCCTGACTTTCGCACAATGTCTCGCCCTCTACGGCTTCGCCCGCTTCCGTGCCCCTATCGAACCTATGCTGCTCATCCTCGCCTCCGGTGCCGTCTGGTGGCTTCTGACATTAGTAAGTAAACGAAAGAAAACAGTGCGAGTTGAGGCGGATGTATAATATCTTAAGAGCGATAAGGAGCGAGCATGATATTGAGAAGCAAGGAGCCAGACGTAATGGAGCCAGATGTAATGGAACAATTCCATCATCCTTTTACGAGTGCTGACATCGAACAACTACGGAACAAGGGAGGTGCCTCCGTCAATCTGAGCTATCACAATCTGCAACACGCAGACCTGTCGCACGCTGATTTACGTGGCGCGAATTTGTCATATGCCGATTTGCAAGATGCCAACTTGCGCGGGGCTGATCTCTCCGGAGCCAATCTTCGCGGAGTCAAACTTATGGGTGGACATCTGCAAGAGGCAAACCTCACTGATGCTGATCTCGATGGGGCTGATCTGACCTCTGCTCATCTTGGGCAAAGCGTAGAGACCCGTACGAAGCTCACCCATACTCGACTATGTTATACACAACTTCGAGGGCTAGACCTGCGTGGGTTCGATTTGTCTGGACTGGATCTACGCAATGCGGACTTGCGCGATACCGACCTGCGCGATACAAAGTTGATAGAAACAAACCTACAAGGGACCGATTTGAGTCATGCACTTCTACGTGGGCTAGAACTGGCCGGAGCTATTTTGCATCACGGTTTTCCACATTAAGGAAGCGACGAAAAAACCAATTGCTGTTTTACCAATGTACGCAACGCGTGCATCAGTGAAACAGCAATTGGTTTTTTCTATTGGTTCTATCAAAAAGACCTGCACAAACTACGAGTTTTCGTCCAGGTCCTCAGGCTCAAGCTCATCATCCTCATCTTCGTCTTCATCCTCGTCCAAATACTCCAACTCCTCATAGTTGGTTGAGTACGAGTATGACTCTTTACGAATCTGGATAGTCGGATTGATGGTTGGAAAAGGCTTTAGCCCTCCCGGTGCAGCCGGGCCATCCATCTGCGGTTCGTAAGCAGGTGCGCCCTCACGCACAAGCACTTCATCCCCCATTGCCATCGCCTCGAAGCCCAGGCGGCGCAGGTCCATCACCATCCCCGGCCAGGTATCTTCAGCGTTAACAGCCCACCACTCACGTCCCAAAACACGGACAGGTCGAACACGCAAAGGCCGGTTGAGATCGCCTAGATTAGCCACTAACGGAACATGTTTTTTCTCGGCTTTTTTCACGACAGTAAACCGTCCCTTCTACGATAAAACAGCACTACACTTGTCTTCTTACCAAAGTCTTTGTACAAGTATGAACATGCTAAAGTTTCATTCCCTTACAAGTACTAGCAAGCGGTAATCCGTTGTACCTATACCATATCACATCAGCAAGGTGTACTGCCAGTGGCATGTGTGAATTTCCCGTGAAATATATTGGGTTTTTTGGTATACGCCTGAACATTATTTCATAGAGAACATCCGCAAATAGGTCAAATGACCCATCCCTCATCATGGCACATTCATTATTATAGCTAGTGAGACGTTTTCAGGTCAAACAAACAACATCGGTTTCTCAGCGGCGTTTTTATGGAAAACAGCAGGAAAGAGGTCAAATATGATTGACATACCTATCAAAAGCATGCATACTGCATTTGAGTTGCGTTTCTTGAAAAGGCAGGGAGCGAGAAAATGAGCCGTACACAAAAAGCACTTAGGGCACTTCCAGGCACGACCATGCGCCGCTTGCGCAATACCCCCAGTTATTTCTTTCTGGTCTGGCGTTGGAGTATGTGGCTCTATGCCCTGATTGTTATTCTCTTCTATCCACCTTGCAATACCCCTCTCATGCATTTCTTGTTAGTCGTTACCTTCATACAAACATTGATTGTCACACTCTATGCTCCCGTCCTGCAAATATTCTTGCCTAGCCTCCCACATATCCACCTTTTCCGTTCCTCCAAATTACTCAACAGAAGACACCGACCACTCGCAGAAGACGAGGACCCGGACATTTTGACTCCTTTTGTGCAGACACGTAACCTGTATTGGGATATTGCAATTTATGGTGCCGATGTCGTCATTTGCGGCCTCGTGGTCTACTTTGGCGTTGCTGGTGTGGCTCCAGCCTTCGGCGATGGTTCTCCCTTTGAGCGCTATGCTCTCTCTTCGATCTTTGCCGCAGCCCTGGCTTACCGCTATCGTGGGGGCCTCGCTGCCGCTCTTGGATACAGCCTCTTTGTAGGATTGGGTATGCTCGTACCGCCATTTAGCGCTACCAAGTATCCTATCACAGTCATCGATATCGTTGGTTCGCTCGTTGATGCTCCTCTCGTTGCTATACTCACAGGATATGTAGCAACACTCTTGGCAAGTTATGCACAGAGTAAGCGACGCGAACAGGACAATGCACGCACACAACAAGCATTAGTACGCGTTGGTGAAACACTCATTCGTCTGGCTACTGATCGGCAAGAACTCTTACAAAAAAGCGCGACACAAATACGGCAGGGTGGACATTTCCAACGCTTGGTCATTACACTGATTGAAAGTCCAACCGACAACGAGGAAGATGCGCATATACAGCAGCCACAGATACGGTACATTGAGGCAGATGTAGACGTACCAGACCCACTTTTACCAAACAGAAATGAGGCACTCTTTCAGCGCGTGATAGACTCTGGCAAGAAACTTGTCACCTTCGATCCACTTCTTGACCCATCAAATGAGGACTATTTCATAGCGCGGCTCTATGTACCAATCTTGAAAGATGGGCAAGTCCAACTGATTCTGGGCGTTGAGGGCAGAAGGCAAACACCGTTTAGCGAGAAACAAGAGAAGTTCCTTACCATCTCTGGCACACAACTTTTGTTAATGATCGAGAATATTCGTCTTACAGAACAGACGATACAACTTGCTGCGGCTGCGGAAAGAGGACGTATTGCACGCGAAATTCATGACGGAGTAGCACAACTTGTGTATATGCTTAGCCTGAACGCAGAGACGTGCGCGACGCAGGCGCATCGTATTGCTGAGGCATCGGAAGAAGATGCGGAACTGCTTGACCCCTTGGCGGCACGTCTGGATACATTAGTCACAATCTCAAAACAGGCGCTGTGGGAGACACGCAATTACATGTTTAACCTGCGCCCATTAATCAGCGGCACTACAACACTACAGGAAATGTTGGGTAACCAACTGCGCGAGTTTCAGGCCATTAGTGGCCTCTCGACTTTCCTAGATGTCAAAGGAGTAGCACAAACGAACGGAACAGGCACTGCACAACATTCACGCCACAATGCACAAGTTGGCACAACCATCTTTCGCATCGTACAAGAAGCGCTCACGAACGCATACAAGCACGCGGAAGCCACACAAATACATGTGTACTTGCAACAGAACGCGGCTAGCATCGAAGTGACTATTCAAGATAATGGGCGTGGACTGCAAGTAACACAGTATGACTATGACCTCGCAGCAGATGGTGTACGTGAGCGCATTTATTCAGGACATGGCTTGCGTGGTATGCACGAACGAGCCGAAGAACTAGGTGGCAAAATTCGCATCACACAACCAGCCAGCGGTGGCGTACAAGTATGGGCACGCATCCCTGTTTTAATCCCCTCAAGCGGGTAGGAAAAGACGAAGCCCTATACTGCTCCCGTAGGGGCCTGATTGATCGCGCCCACTCTGAGACCCAAACAGGTCAAGTGGGTATGTATTAGGAGGAAGAACATGGCAAAGATACGTCTCATGATCGTGGACGATCACGAAATGGTACGCATGGGCATACGTAGCGCCTTTGAATTAGAGCCGGATATCACTATCATCGGAGAAGCCAGTAGCGGCTCCGAAGCCGTTGCCAAAGTGGGGGTGTTAGCTCCGCAAGTTATTTTGATGGATGTACGTATGAGTCATGGAGACGGTATCGAAGCGTGCCGCGACATCAAAAGCAGCCATCCAGATATCGCCATCATCATGATTACCTCGTACACTGATGAAGAAGCCATTATAAATTCAATCCTCGCCGGAGCAAGCGGCTATCTGATCAAGAACACGCGCCGCGACGACCTCCTCAAAGCAGTACGCCTCGTTGCCTCCGGTCAATCACTGCTTGATCCCAAAGCAGCACAGCAAGCCATCACACGTATCAACACACTAACCCATGGCCCCGGCGAAGAACTGACCGAGCGCGAGCGCGAAGTGTTAGCGCAAGTAGCCCGTGGCTATACGAACAAACAAATAGCTGAGGCACTCGATATCACCGAGAAAACAGCGCGTAACCACGTCAGCAACATCTTAGGCAAACTAGGGCTAGCACGCCGCAGTGAAGCTGCCGCCTTCGCCGTTGAGTATAAAATGGTGCCACCACGCGACCGTAGATCTAATGACTGACGCCCCTCTCCTCAAAGGGGTTGCCATCATGGCAACCCTTTTGTTAGGAAGGGATGTTCCTTAAAAGATAGAAGCCACTAGTGGTCTTCAGCTTCCTCACTAGGTGAGTGCAATCACCAGAATCTGACGGGCGTTTTCGCTTGATGCTCGGCGAAAAGAGGTTATGTAGATAATACCATCTGCAAAAATGTGCGAAGAGCGGCTATACCTTTTTCATCTGCCAGAGGGGAAAAATGATCTGCACCCTCAATAGCCACTAGTTGCGCATGAGGGAGCTTTTTCGCCAGCCATTCTGCCTGGAGAAAGGGAATATCCACATCGGCTGTTCCATGAATGATTAAGGTCGGAATTGCAATCTCCTGCACCGGATAAGCTGGCAGTTCAGCAAACTGCTGCATATCATTTCTATATCCGGCAGTTCGCCGATTATTCATAACGAGCGAGGGGATGAACGCACTCAATTGAGTAGTCTCAGGTAAAAAACTGATGAGTTTAAATAGGAGGTAGAGAAAAGGATCAAACGTAATGAGCCTCTCAAAGAATTTCTTAAACAAACGCTCTCCCGATGGCAGTGAACGATAAACACCCTCTTCTGTATAATCCTGGGCGAGGGCAGAGAGCAAAACAAGCCTCTGGCAGCGATTCGGGTGACGTAAGGCAAATTGTAGTGCCGATGGACCTCCCCCTGATGAAGCGATTATCACAACTCGCGGAACATTCAACATGTCGAGGATGGCTGCAAAAAGGTCCGCCTGGGCTTCGGGCGTCTTGCCGCTAGTGAGTGGGGTGCGCCGATAGCCAGGACGCGAAAGAGCGATAGCGGTGAATGCGCTCATATCGAGAAAGCGGGCCAGCGCCATCCCTTGATCGTAGCCCCCTGGACTACCGTGAATGACCATGACGGCTGGGCCATCGCCCTCCATCTGGTATTCCACAGGTCCCCGTGCCGTTTCAAACAGATGACTCTCAGCTTGTAAGCGCTTCACTTGCTGCCATTTCCACCTTCTGTAGCTCTGGCTTGTACTGATTACAGCCGTAGCAATAGCAATGCTAGCACTCAAAATAAGTAATGACTTGGTTTTCATAGATACAGCTTTGTCTCTTTCTATCGTTTGTATTAAATATAAATAGCGTGTAGGTTAAGTTATATACTTCCTAACACCTTTTCTTTGTTTCTTATCATATCCTTACCACATTCTCTTATGCTAAAGCTACAACCTTGAGATTATCATACACTACGTCCGCGTTAGCCCCATTACTCGCCGTGGTGGCTAGAAAGCCAATGTTGCCCCGCGAGAATGAGCTATCCTGAAAGCTTCCCAAAAAGGAACTGTTGGCATAGAAAGCGAGCGTACTATCACGCGCAATGACCTGTAATGTATTCTTTGCGGTGTTGCCTGTATGCAGTGCCTTTGTTGCTGTCCAATCCTGAATGACGTTATTGCCCCCACCAGTCGAGAAATTGCCGGAGCTAGAAATTTTGTAATTTCCCTGGCTGTCTATCTCAAACAGATAGCCGGAGTAAGCACCAAACGGTTTTGTACCGACGCGGAAAAACAAGCCACCTGTATGCCCACTCAAGATAGTTACATCCACCGACGCAGCGAAGTTTTGATACGTGTATGCGGCCGCAGCCTCACGACAACCTTTGAGTTGTCCATCACCATTTAGTGCTGTTCCCGTTGTCACATGATAGCCACTCGTGTCGAAGTTACAATTGCCATTCTGGTCCCATTGCGCCTTCACTGTCTCAGCATTCGTAGGATCAGTCAATGGATCCTGGTAGGGATTCTTGCCAGCTAATGCAGTCGGAAGGACGCCTGCTGTAGCGCTGGCTTGCGCCTGAGCTGTGACTGTTGGCCTCGCAATAGCTGTAGCCGCTGCATTTTTGGCCTGTTGTGTCGCATTCGCAGCAGCCTGTGCAGTACCCGTCAGGTTTGGCGTAGTAGTCGAGGTGCTAGTTGTACCTTGCGTCCTTCCTGATGTGGCGCCTTGCGTCGGAGCGCCAGTTACAGCACCACGCGTGCCACTTAGCGGATGAGTAGTCACGGCATATACCACTAAGCTAACTATCGCTAGGAGCATCAACAATGCCATAATCGTCACTATCCGCGCACGTACACGTGCAGGAGAGGCTGGCCTACGAATACGCTTCGTTTGTGCTTTCGCTGGGGTCATTGGGCGCTCAATGGGCACCTTTTGTTGAGCGGACCGAGATACTCCTGTTGCGCGTGCATATTCAGCAGGCTGTGGCGGTGAGACGGCCACGGTCGGAGCGTCTGCTTGTGTACCAGCATATCCAGGTAGAGGCGCTAGCCGCTCGTTTTGCGTATGAGGTGCAGCAACGACACCATCGTTTTCATAGACACCACTACTACGACGTGTAGTAGCAGCCTGACAGAACGCTTCAGCCAGTTCGGTAGCGCTTTGATAGCGTTGCTCCGGCAGTTTCGCAAGTCCTTTTAAGAGCACCTGCTCTGCCTGTGGTGGCAGTGTTGGCACAAAGAGTCGCGGCACTGGTGGTTGTCGATTGACATGCATTGCGACCAGTGCGATCTGGTTTTCAGCCGTGAAAGGCAACCGTCCTGTCACCATTTCGTACAGTAAGATGCCTAATGAATAGAGATCACTCAATGCATCGGCCCTACGATGCGGCTCAAACAACTCAGGGGCAATATAATCAATAGTTCCCAACACATTCCCTGTACTGGTTAGCTGCGTCGCTTCAGTCGTCATGCGTGCAATGCCAAAATCCGCGAGATAGCAAGCACCATTAGTGCTCAAGAGAATATTAGAAGACTTTATATCACGATGAATAATCCCTTGGGCATGCACATAGTCGAGGGCGCTAGCAATGGCACGTATGTAGTAGCATACGTCGTTCAGAGGTATGGGTCCGCGTCGTATTCGCGCACGTAATGTTCCACCATCCATAAAAGGCATAACGATATAATAGTAATTTATACCATCGATTTTTCCTTCACCAGTATCATAAATGGGCATGAGATGTGGATGGCCCAACGTTTCCATGAGACGAGCCTCGCGCACAAAACGCCGCAATAGCTCCTCATCATCACGTTTGAACACTTTCACCGCTACTTGGCGCCCAAATGAGAGGTCGTCGGCCACATACACATCTGCCATGCCACCACGCCCCACCAGTTGCCGCAGTTCATACCGTTCGAGGATTTTTCCCTCCAAACCAGCCATAGCATTTCTCCAGATAATAGCATAAGCAGCTACCCACTGCCTTTTCTTAATAATACGTCATAGATGACGTTTTGTTCCCCATCGAGAGTGATATAGCGGTATTCTATCACAAGAGTATACAGAAGCATTCACGAAGCTCTGATGGTCCTGAATTTCTCTTTCGGAGCTAGACACCCATCTATGCTCATGGTACACTATGCATAAAGAGATAGAGGGGGAGATGTCCTATGCCGAAACCGTGGGATACACTCATGAAACACCTGATCCGAACCAAACCACAACATCTTGTCTCGTGGATATTAAAGCGGGCACACTTCAAAGAACGTCTTTCCGAAGAGATAAAAGTGACGCTTTACGCAGATGGTCTGCTCCTTGTTGAACTGGATGGACAGATGCTGCTGCTGAGCCTGGAGTTCCAAAGCACAGCGGACCCTCGTATCCGCGAACGCTTGCACGAGTATAACATCCTTGCGAGTCGAGAGCACAATTATCTCCCTGTGTTTTCGTGCATCATTTACCTGCGCAGGAACATCAGGGGAGCATCATCCCCACTCATTCGGAAACTGCCTAACGGCACGCAATATGATCGGTTTGATTTTGAAGAGATTGAACTGGCTGAGATTCCCGCGCTACAACTCCTACAAACAGGCTTATTGGGTTTGTTTCCACTGGCATTGCTAGCGAAGGATGGAGTACAATCGGAAGTCGTCGATACCGTGACGACGACCCTGGCAAAAGCAGAGGAGATAGAATTACTCGCCATTGCCTATACACTAGGCAGCCTTGTTTTTTCAACCGAAGCTGCCAAAGAATGGTACGAAAGGAGATTCTCTATGTTTGAGGAAATGATTCGTGATACCTGGGTCTACGAAAAAATTGGGCAGGAACGTTTTGAGAAAGGTATCGAGAA
>JRHI01001547.1_pt1 | contig 18762 bp, 29 predicted proteins | sample 215371 | NCBI WGS metagenome assembly JRHI01 (sample SAMN02929681, study PRJNA255918) | sediment metagenome | biome: cave system; feature: Ice Cave; material: Sediment; isolation source: sediment from deep within a dark volcanic ice cave with no known source of... ...
GGCCAGCTGGCACGATGATGCCGAAAAATCAGGGGGAGTCCATCCCATCAGTCAACCGGACGGGCCGGTACGCGGCGTCTCTGTGGCGAGCATCGCAACCTACGTGGTCAAAATCTTAAAAGGAGCCAAACCTGCCGACCTGCCGATCGAGCAGCCGACCGAGTTCGAGCTTGTCGTGAACGCAAAACCCGCGAAAGCGCTCGGACTGAGCATCCCGTCCGAACTGCTGCTGCGCGCCAATCAGGTGATCGGGTGACCGCTTCCGGGTCGCGGTCGGAGCTTGGATATACAGTGGAAATTGACCAATGCCTGGCAGCCCAGCGGGAAGCGGCTGTGGCCGGGCACCTCCACGAGGGGCCCAAAGTCTTACCCATGTCGCCGGACAACTCGGCCCCGGGCCCTGTTACGTAGGCATCACAGGAACTTTCATGAGCGAAATCCGCAAGGCGACCTGTCACTGTGGTTCGGTCGAACTGGAAATTGAGTTTACGGACGGGCTGCAAAACATCCGGCGCTGCGATTGCTCGTTATGCAGTCGCAAGGGCTATGTCATGGCGAGCGTCCCTACGACCCATCTCAAAGTCACAAAAGGCAAGGAGGCGCTGTCTCTGTACCAGTGGGGCACTATGGTCGCGGAGCATTACTTCTGCAGAACATGTGGGGTGTACACACATCACAAACGTCGAAGCAATCCGTCAGAGTTCGGCGTTAACATCGCTTGCGTCGAAGGTGTGCGCGCCCTTTCGTATGAGCACGTGCCCATCGGCAATGGGTATTTCAATCGGCCCCTTCCACCCATCAGCGCAAAAGGTGATGCCTAACCAGAGCATGGTGTTCCTATATCGCGCCATTGAATGGAGAACCCTCGAGTGGCCTACGAAGCCGTTGCGGAAGTCTGGGTGCCGGAAGGTCCATCAGGCATTGCTCGGGTCCGCTTGGCTTCGGGTGAGATAATCCTCGCTGAGCTGTATATTTCCTCCCACGCAAGGAAATTACACATGACTGAATCCTCAGCAATCAAAGTCGGCCAGATCTCGATTCGGTACCTGCTGGACGGGACGCGCACGGGTACGACGGGAATGTTCGAGATGTCAGTTCCGGCTGGATCAAATGTGCCTCCACCTCATAGCCACTCTTATAACGAAGAGTGTGTCTACGTCCTGGAGGGAACCTTGCGGTACTCTGTAGGAGATATAACGCGTGATCTCGGCCCCGGCGACTCGATGTTCACGCCCAAGGGCACTGTTCACCGGTTCTCCAATCCGTTCTCTGCACTCGCCCGTGCGTTGATCGTCCTGTCCCCGGATATTGGTGCGCAGTACTTTCAAGACGTTGCGGATGTCATCAATACCGGCGCGCCGCCCGACAAGGCTGCGCTGGTCTCGGTGATGGCTCGTTATGGCTTGGTTCCGGCTGCCCCCCGCTGCCTAAACCGCCAAGGTACGGGACCGCCTTCGGCGCCCGGTGATCAGCAACCTTAGGCTGCGAGACGCACATGCGCAAACTCTTTTTCGTCGCCGTTGGTGTCGGTGCTGTCGTTGCACTGGTGGCAAGCCTGTCGGTGAACGTGCTCCTCCACTGGTCGGAGCCGATTAACGTGCTCGATGCGCCACAGGAGCAGGTGGCCGGCCTCACTCCAGCCGAAATCCACGACAAGCTACTCTCGGGCGCGCTTCGATTGAAAATGGTTAGCGGTACGGAGAAGGCCGTCTACTTTTTTGTGCACGCTCCAACCATGCTCGCTTACAGCTGGGCGTACTTCTTCGTGCCCGCTGCGATCGCCGCATTCCTAGGAGGGCTGCTTGTCAGTGGACGCCGTGCGTAAACGCTATAACCGCCGCGCTAAATACCGCGGCGAATGCGGCCGGGAAGACTAGCGCAAGTGTCTGCGCGGCAATGGGCGCCCAACGCTCAAGAAATTTTCTTGCTGGTGCATCGTGGATAGTAACTCGCGCATGCGCGTCATCGCGACCGCTCGTTTTACGCTGGAGCCACAGATCGCGGCGCACGCGGAGGAGATGTTCGTGGTCCTCAGCGACCCAGCAATCTACGAATACGAGAACCAACCACCACCATCTCTTGAATGGTTGCGCACCCGTTTCACGAAGCTCGAGACAAGACTCTCGGCGGACGGCCGCGAACAATGGCTCAACTGGGTCATCCGGGTTCCAACTTCGGCGCTCATCGGTTATGTTCAAGCAACAGTCCGCCCGGGACACGCGGCCATCGCCTACGAGTTGTCCAGCGCTTACTGGGGTCGCGGCCTTGGACGCGGCGCTGTCAAAGCGATGCTCTCGGAGCTTGTCGAGCACTACAAAGTCCGCAGCCTCTTCGCAGTGCTCAAGCGCGACAATCTCCGCTCTGTGCGCTTGCTCGAGCGCCTTGGCTTCTCGCTGGCCTCGCCCGAGCAGCATGTGGCACCTAAAGCTGAGGCTGGCGAGGTGCTGATGTGCCACGAGTGCCGGCGCGCATGACAACGACTTCATGGCTCCTACCTTTAGACCGTTGACCGCCGAGGATCTACGCATGCTCCACGAGTGGCTCCAGAGGCCACACATCCGGCAATGGTGGAAGGAGCCCACGACCATCGCAGAACTCCGGCACAATTATCTGCAACCGACCTTCGAGGAGTCGTCCACGCGGGCGTACATCGCCTTCCTCGAGGACGTCCCCATTGGATTCATACAGTCATACATCGTCATGGGATCAGGCGATGGATGGTGGGAAGATGAAACCGATCCAGGAGCGAGGGGAATCGATCAGTTCCTCGCCAATGCCGAGCAACTCGGTCAAGGCTTGGGGAGTGCCATGGTCCGAGCCTTTGTCGAGCAACTGTTCCAGAACCCGCGCGTCACAACAGTGCAAACGGACCCCTCACCCGAAAATGAGCGCGCAATCCGATGTTATCGCCGCGCGGGTTTTGTCGCGCTTCGTGAGGTATCCACGCCTGATGGCCCAGCGCTTCTCATGCGCACGGAATGGTCGAACCGACGATTCGCAGCATCATGCGCGTAAGTCTTGACCACATACACATTTTCTCGACGAACCTCTCGGTTACCGTTGGGTTCTTCCAGAAGATGTTTGACGCAACGCTAGTCTGGGATGAGGACGCCGCGGGCGTACGCACAGTACGGCTTCGGCTCGGGAACGCGTTCGTTCAGGTCTACGAGCAACCGCCGAAGGCGAAACGAGGAGGCGCAATGCATCATCTCGGGATCGAGACTGATGATCTCGATGAACTTGTTGCCCGGATGAAAGCGAACGGGCACGAGTTTCGCAACGCGATTCGGGAGCAGCCAAAGTTCAGGTACGTAATGACCGCCGGACCCGACGATCTATTGATTGAGCTCTTTCAGTGCCATGAGCCGCAGCGGTGGCAGCTGAATACCGGCTCCAAAAACTGCAAAGGGCCACAAGTGGCCGTAGAACTGGACCACGTCATTGTGTCAGCGCGAGATCAACGCATTTCGGCCAGGCGTCTCGCGGAACTGCTGGGTGTGCGCTGGGCGGAAACGGGTGCCGGACCGTTCTCGCCTGTATACGTTAATGACGCGTTGACTCTCGACTTCATCGATGACGAGGGACCCTTTCCTATCCAACACTTCTGCTTCCGAGTCGATGAGGAAGCATTCGATTCGATTCTCCAGCGCATCAAGGAGGCTGGAATCAAGTATCGCAGCACAGTCCGCGGCGCCGAGGATATGCAAATCAACACGCAATACGGAGGCCGCATGGTCTATTGGAACGAGCCCGACGGGCATCAATGGGAGATGCTCACGGTAAGCTATGCACGGCGGGCGATGTGACTCTTTCGCTCATACTGTGTGCCTGACCCCGCGTTCGAGTGGACCCGACATCATGAGCTAGAGGAGGAAACAATGCCGAAGGGATACTGGATCGTGCGCGTCGACATCACCGATCAGGAGCAGTACAAGGCCTATGTTGCGGCCAATGCTGAGCCACTCAAGAAGTATGGCGCCCGCTTCCTGGTGCGGGCCGGCCGCTTCGAAAAGCCTGAGGGGACCAGCCGCACCCGTAACGCGGTGATCGAGTTTCCTACATACCAAGCTGCCCTCGATTGCTGGAAGTCGCCCGAATACCAACAAGCAATAAAGTATCGGCAGCCCGTGTCGACAATTGACCTCGTTATCATCGAGGGCTACGAAGGACCGCAGCCAGGTTAACAGTCGGCGCCACGTGCTCGCCGTGGCCCGCCGGTTAGGGGTCATCACCCATGCTGGGAATCCACGATTATTGGCTATTCGTTGCAATGGGCGTGCTTTTGAATCTCACGCCAGGGCAGGATACGCTTTACATTCTCGGCTCCAGCATTGCACACGGTCGACGCATAGGTATCGCCTCCGCTTTGGGAATCAGTGCTGGCTGTATTGTGCATACACTCGCCGCCGCACTTGGTCTCTCGGCCATTCTTGCAACGTCGGCGACCGCCTTCATCGCGGTAAAACTGGCAGGTGCGACGTACCTGATCTACCTCGGCATTCGCGCTCTGACCGCACGGGCCGACCCCGTTTCGCCGTTGCAGCACCCTGCTGCTATGCCCATTGGCTTGGCGTTTCGCCGGGGCCTTCTGACGAACGTTCTCAACCCGAAGGTCGCCCTGTTCTTTCTGGCGCTTCTGCCCCAGTTTATCGATTCCGATAGCTCGACGAAGGTCGGTGCATTTCTCGGCCTTGGCCTTACGTTTGTTGCAACGGGAACGGCGTGGTGTCTATTTCTGGCCGTGGCTGCTTCACATATTCGGGGATTCTTCGTCGAGCATCCACGCGCGCTTCTTCACCTTTCTCGTGCCAGCGGCGCGCTGTTCGTCTTTCTTGGTCTGCGGTTGGCGGCGAGCGAGCGATGACGCCTGATCCGCATGTCGCCCACCCGACAGCGACACCCTCTGCGGAGACAATCATGGAGATATTTGTGTTCGCCCGACTCCACGCCCGCCATGGTAAGCAGAGCGAGGTGCATCAAGCGATGTTCGAAGTACAGGGACCTACACGTCTCGAGCCAGGCTGCCTCGGCTACGGCGGATTTCGCTCCGTTCGGGATCCGGACGAGTTCTACATTCACAGTCGCTGGCGAAATATGGCGGCGTTTGAACGGCATGCGGAGTTGCGTCATACCGTGCGCTTCCTTGAAACCGTCGAGCCCCTGCTTGATCACCCGTTCAAGGTCACGCTTGCGGAGCAACTTTGGTAGTCGCTGCGTGCACGGACACACCGGAGCTATTGGCATGCCGAACGCAGAATCGTAGGGTGAGTTTGACGGAAGGGTGGTCATGACCCGCGTAGGCGCGACCGAATATGGCTTTGCCGCGACACACGATGTGGCAATTCCATACCTACAGCGAATCCGGGAGTACTACCAGGCGCTGGGCTACGGCGCCCCCTACGAGTGGGCTCACTACGCCGAAGTGCCCTTCCATCCGCTGAACACGACGTTGTCCCAATGCAGGATCGCGCTCATCACGACGGCGGCTCCCTATCAGCCGGGTAAGGGCGATCAGGGTCCGGGAGCACCCTACAATGCCAAGGCAAAGTTCTACGCGGTTTACTCCGGGGAGACGGCGCAGGACCACGACCTGCGCGTCTCGCACATTGCGATCGACCGCAAGCACACGACGGCCGAGGACTCGGCTACCTACTTCCCGCTGACCGAGCTGCGGCAGAGGGCAGCCGCAGGCCGCATTGGATCTGTTGCCCCACGTTTTCATGGTGCTCCGACCAATCGCAGCCATCGGGTGACGCTCGAGATCGATTGCCCGGAGATCGTCGCCCGCTGCAAGGCCGACGGTGTCGATGCGGCGATTCTGATTCCCAACTGCCCGGTCTGCCACCAGACCGTCAGCCTCGCGGCGCGCATGCTGGAGGAGAATGGGATTTCCACCATCGTCATGGGTTGCGCGAAGGATATCGTCGAGTATGTCGGTGTGCCGCGCTTTCTATTCTCTGATTTCCCGCTCGGCAACGCGGCAGGCCGGCCGAGGGACGTGGGCTCGCAGGTGTTCACTCTCGATCTCGCGCTAAGCGTTCTCGAGAGCGCACCGGCTCCGCGGACGACTGTGCAATCGCCGCTCATATGGAGTGCCAACCCCGACTGGAAGCTCGATTACTGCAACGTCGAACGGCTCACGCCCGAGGAGATCGCGCGCAGCCGAGCCGAGTTCGACAAAGGAAAGGCGCAGGCCAAGAGCGTGCGCGAGGAGGTCGGCCGTAGTCGCTCCGATGCCGAAGATGAGATTGCATGAGGACTGTTGATTTGCCGAACGGAGGAGCCGCGTCGATGCTCACGGCCAGTTAGTCAGATGGATATTCGCGTAGATGACCTTAGCAGCCCTGAGATTGTCCGTTTGCTGCACGAGCACTTGCGGAGTGTGGCATTGCATTCTCCCCCCGAGAGCGTTCATGCTTTGGGTCTCGAGGCGCTGCGCAACCCGAGCATTACATTTTGGAGTGTCTGGCAAGACTCTGAGCTGATGGGTTGCGGCGCCATCAAGGAGCTGGATTCCCGTCATGGCGAGATCAAGTCGATGCGTACCGTGTCCTTGCATCTACGGAAGGGAGTTGCGGCGAGGCTCATGCACCACATTCTCGAAGAAGCCGAACGTCGTTCTTATGAGCGACTGAGCCTGGAAACCGGTTCGATGGATGCCTTTGCGCCTGCTCGCAGTCTCTACGCCAGTTTTGGGTTCGAGCCATGCGGGCCGTTCGCAGATTACGTCGAGGACCCGTACAGCGTGTTCATGACCAGAGAAGTGGGAGTGAAGCAAAGGAGAACGCCGTGAGCGGTCCCGCTACCGACAAGGTCTTCGCCGGCTCAATTCCGAAGCTTTATGAAACGTACCTCGTTCCGCTGATCTTCCAGCCGTATGCTGCGGACTTGGCGAGTCGGCTAGCTTCGCGATCGCTGTCTCGCGTACTCGAAGTTGCTGCCGGCACTGGCGTTCTGACTCGCAATCTGGCATCCGTGCTATCGGAAAGCGTCTCCATTGTCGCCACGGATTTGAATCAGCCGATGCTGGACCTCGCTTCCGATGTCGGAACCAAGCGCCCTGTGGAGTGGCGTCAGGCAGACGCTATGCAACTGCCCTTCGAAAGCGGAGTGTTTGACGCCGTGGTGTGCCAGTTCGGCGTCATGTTCTTTCCCGAAAAGTCGAAGGCGTTCTCGGAGGCCAGGCGGGTCCTCAGGTCAGGAGGCGTTTTCATCTTCAATGTGTGGGACCGGATCGAGGAGAACGAATTCGCTGACACGGTGACGACTGCACTCGCATCTGTCTTTCCTGATGATCCTCCCCGCTTCATGGCCCGCACGCCCCATGGCTACTACAACTTCGCGACCATTGAGCGGGATCTTGCGAGCGGCGGCTTCACCTCGTCCCCGCGCATTGATACCGTTGCAGCGCGCAGCCGGGCGCCCTCTCCCCGAGCCCCTGCGATCGCGTACTGCCAAGGAACGCCGCTGCGCAACGAGATCGAGGCACGGGACAAGTCGCGGCTCGGCGAAGCGACCGACATCGCAGCGGAAGCGATTGCACGACGATTCGGGCCCGGTCCTGTTAACGGCAAGATTCAGGCGCACATTGTCACCGTCGAACGCTGAAAGTCGCCAATGGCATTTCGTTTGAGCTCGCTATTGCTGTTGTTCGCTTGCGCGCCCTACCTGCCGATGGCGCACGGTACCGAACGCGCTGGAGATGCTACATATTTGTACGAACTTGAACGGCACGCACACAACGCCACTGGACTGGAAAAAGAGTTTCTTTCTTTGATCGAGGACGATTCCGGCGAGGAACGCTTCAATCTATATTGGACGTACAATCACCTGACGGGTGCCTGGCTCCAAGTTGATTTATTGCAAACACTATTGGAGCTGTCGGTGGAGGCTCTGTCGTCCCCGGATGAAGAAGAAATCAGAACAACTCTTCGAGACCAAGCTCAATTTGTGCTTTGGGAGCTCGATCACGCCATCACCGATCTCGAGCAGAACGTGCCTGAGGTCAAACAACTGAAGCACTTGCAGATCAATGAGGTCCTTCGCTCGTTGCTCTCACAAGTCCACACGACCGTCAATCGTTTGTTGGCCGATCAATGTGCGCGCATACCATGCGCAGCCGGCCCCTGACCCGGTGTTCAACCGGACCGCTTTCGACGATGCTGCAGCCGCCTCGGCGACCCGTTAACTCCGTCCGTTAGACTCTCTTCGCGAAGCGTGTACATGTTTCTCCTTATCAAGCTTCTTCATATCACCGCGGTCATCGCTTTCGTCGGCAACATCACCACCGGCATCTTCTGGCACGCCCATGCCGCTCGTACGCGCGACCCGAAGCTCCTCGCGTACACCATGGGCGGCATCATCCGGAGCGACCGCCTCTTCACGATCCCCGGCGTCATTGGCATCATCGTCACCGGCATCGCCGCCGCAATCTACGGCAACTTTCCAATCCTTCGTACCGGCTGGATACTCTGGACCCTGATACTTTTCATTGTGTCGGGACTCATCTTCATGATCCGTGTGGCGCCGCTTCAACGGCAGCTACGCGCGCTCGCCGAAGCGGCGGGCCAATCCGGCACCTTCGATTACGCCCGCTACCGCGCGCTTGCCGTTCGCTGGGAAATCTGGGGTGCCGCAGCGCTGTTGACGCCGCTGGCAGGACTCGCACTCATGGTGCTCAAACCAAGCCTTTGAAAATTCGCCGCGTTTAACTAGGCGCTGAGGTAGCGCTAGGCTCCCCGGGCACGGGTCGGTTTACCGCTGGCGCCACATCGGAGAGTCCAACCGCGAATCACGGTGTTCGCCCCGATAACTCCCCTAAAAGAAAGGTATTGACCTGAGTGTTGGTCTGCTCTATAGTCAGGTATATGCCTAACCAATCGGTAGAGCTCAATCGCGTTTTTCAAGCCCTGGCCGATCCAACGCGCCGGGCCGTTCTTGAACGGCTGAGTAACGGCCCTGCCCATGTGAGCGAGCTGGCGCAACCGTTCAAGATGGCGCTGCCGTCTTTCTCACAACACCTGGATGTGCTGGAGAATTGCGGTTTGGTTCGGTCCCGCAAGACGGGGCGCGTAAGAACCTATCAGCTCGCGCCACGGCCGCTAAAGGCTGCGGAGCGCTGGATGGTAAGGCAGCGAGCGATCTGGGAACGCCGCCTCGATCAACTGGACAATTACCTCAAAGACCTGAAGGAGCAGAAGCGATGACTCGCTCGAACATCCACCTTCCAGACGCCAAGCTCGACCTTGTATTGGAACGCATTGTCGATGTCCCGAGAGAACTCGTCTGGATCGCGTGGACCACTCCGGAGCACATCAAGAGATGGTTCACGCCTGCGCCATGGACAACGGTCGATTGCGAAATTGATCTTCGCCCGGGCGGTATCTTTCGCACGGTGATGCGCTCACCGGAGGGCCAGGAGTTCCCAAACGTCGGTTGTTACCTTGAAGTCATCGAGAACGAAAAGCTCGTCTGGACCAATGCCCTTGGACCTGGCTACCGGCCATCCAACCAGCCATCCAAGATGCCCTGCGATACGATCTCCTTCACGGCAGTTATCTCGCTCGAACCGCACGGAAATGGGACGAAGTACGCAGCACTCGTCATCCATGGGGACGATGAGAGCCGCAAGAAACACGAGGAACTGGGGTTCCACGATGGTTGGGGGAAGGCTCTCGATCAGCTCGTTGCCCTCGTCAAGAAAATGTAAGTACCGCGCCCCGCGCGGGGCGGCCGCTTAACGCTGGCGTTAGGTGGCAAAATGCAGATCGTGACTATGCGGGCGCTCTGCATTATATTTTCCGCTATCTTGACACGATCGAGCCGGGCTACATCGATTGATGCCGGGTCATCGAGGTCGTGCTACGCTCCGACAACAATCGTGGCTGGAGCGTCCAATGAACGGATCTGGTGTTCTACCCGTAAATGGGTTTGCCAGGAAATTTCGCAATAGAGCCTAAATCTGAGCGAATAGTTGCGCGCCAGTCTTTCGTTGCGTGGTCATCATGGAGGTACATTGTGGACAGCGGAAAAACTTACAAAGGAAGCTGCTTTTGCGGCGCGGTTCAGTTCACGGTCAGCGGTGAGCCAGCCGGAATGGGTTATTGCCATTGTGAGTCGTGTCGAAGCTGGTCGGCGGGGCCTGTCAACGCCTTCACTTTATGGAAACCCGGAGCGATGCAGATCACGCGGGGAGCGGAAAACATTGGCACTTACAACAAGACGCCGCGTAGTTATCGCAAATGGTGCAAGACCTGCGGAGGCCATATCTTCACTGAGCATCCCGGCATGGGACTCACCGACGTATATGCAGCGGTCATTCCGGACTTTCCGTACCGCGCCGGCATCCATGTCCACTATCAGGAAACGAAGCTGCGCATGAAGGACGGTTTGCCGAAGATGAAAGACGTCCCGAAGGAAATGGGTGGCTCGGGCGTCAGCGTAGCGGAATAGCGCATTGGGTTCTTCAAGTTCGAGTTGCGCGAAATTCCTGTTGGTGATGGCGCATCGCAATCGGTGGCGCCAAGCTTGTGATTCAACTTTCAACTCACAAGGAGGTATGTGATGGCCGTCTACATGGTTGAACGCAGTTTGCCTGGTATCACAATGGAGCAACTAGCTGCTGCCCAGAAGGCGGCAATCGAGGCGGGAAAGCGGCTCACCACCGCAGGCAAGCCCGTGCGCTACATCCGGAGCACCTTCGTCCCCCAGGAATCTCACTGCATGTGCCTGTTCGAAGCGCCTAACCCGGAGCTGGTTAAGCAGCTCAACGACGAAGCCAAGATTCCCTATACCCGGGTTATCGAAGCCGCGGATCTAACGCCTTAAGGGCGCCACTGCTGCGCTGTCCCACCGTTGCCACCACTTCCGCGGCGGTCTGCGGATTGGTGGCGGTGCTACCCCGCGGGCGCTGCGCCGCTACATGCTCGCGCGCCTGCGCCGCGATCTGACGGCGTCTGCTTTAAGATACGCTCCCCCTCGCGTCAGGCGCGTCGTGCCCGCAATCCTTCCCTCCTATCTGCAGGTCGTGGACCTGCTGACGCCCGTCATGCGGCAATTGCCTGGTGTCATCGTCACCATCGATGGCCGCTTCGGCGTCGGCAAAACCACGCTGGGGCGATATCTTGCGTGGCACTTCAATGTATCGCTGATCGAGACCGATTTGTTCCTCATTCCTGCGCGAGAGCACCTCATTCATCTCGACGATCAGATCAACCGCATCATCGAGCGCCGCATCACGACGCCCCGTCCTGTAATTGTCGAGGGAATTTCAATGCTTCAGCTCATAAAGCGGATCCATCGGGTTCCGGATTTCTCGATTTACGTCACCAACCCTCGGCAATCGAGCGGGGGTGTCATGGATCGCCGGCTTTCCGCCTATGAGGCAGCTTTTTCGCCATCGACGATCGCAAACATCGTGGTTAACATTGAGCACTGATGGCGCAAAGCCAAGCGTTCAGCAGGCATGTCCCCACTGCCCTGGGGTGGGTTCCGGCAATAGCTTGATCGAGTCATCTACAAACAAGGGGGAGTCATGAACAAAAAGTTCTTCATCGCCTGGATCGTGGTGTTCATCGCCTGGATGGCGGGGAGCTTCGTCGTCCACGGCGTGTTGCTGCACGACGATTACCTCAGGTTGCCCAATCTGTTCCGAACGGAGGCGGATGCGCAGCGCTACTTCCCGTTGATGATCCTCGCGCACGTCATCCTGTCCGGTGCATTTGTCTGGATCTATTCGCGAGGTGTCGAAGCCTCGCCGTGGTTGCCGCAGGGGATTCGTTTCGGCCTGGCGGTCGCGCTGCTGACGATAGTGCCGACGTACATGATCTACTACGTGGTCCAGCCGATGCCGGGCATGACCGTAGTCAAGCAGATGGTGTTCGACGGAATCCTGATCCTTATTCTCGCGGTCATTGCGGCGTTCATGTATAAGCCGCCGGCGCGCACCTGAACGCAAACGCCGGCTGACCCGCCGATCAACTCGGATGGAAACTTGCGCTCCCGAGACTTCGCATGCTTCGCGCCGGGAGATCGCCAAAGCTGTGGCCAGCGTCGCTACTGACAGACCGTTCCCGGAGCGACGAATACTTCGCGGGTAATGGGCTTGGTCTGCGAGACGCCGTTGACGGTGTAGGAGAAAGTCGCGGTGTTGCCGTCGGCAAAGGTCAGCGTGGCGGTGCCGACCGAGGTCCCGACGATACCCGCCGGGTTGAACGGTACCGCGTTGAACGCCGGCCCGGTCGTCCGGTAAAGCGTTCCTACGTAGGTCGCCGGCGCAGTATTGAGCATGGTTGCCACCAGCCACATCGGCGTGTGATCGTGGTCGTAGGTGAACCAGGTCGCGAATATTCTGATCCCCTGCTGGGCGAGGTTGTCGTTCCACCACAAACCCCCGAAATTTGGAGGGCCTGCGGCAACAACCTGCACCGCCGGGGGAGGAGAAGCCAGCTGCGACCGTTACGCCCGATGCCCGGCTATTGTCGGACGGCGCGGGCATTTGCGCGACCGCCTCGGCGCCGAACATCGCGACGAGCATGGGGACAAGGACGCTGTGTTTCATCTCGGAGGCCTGAATCGCTGCGTTGCCATTGCGACCGACAACGCTTATTGTCAATCCTCATCGGACCTTCGACCGGAGAATCGTCTGATCTCGTTCATTGTCCCGGCTTACGACGAAGAAAATCTGCTCGGCGCGACACTCGACGCGTTGCATGCGGCAGGGAAGGCTTTGAACGAGCCCTACGAGCTGGTCGTGGCGGACGATGCGTCGGCCGATCGCACCGCCGCGGTCGCCGAGCGCCACGGAGCCCGCGTGGTGCGCGTCGCGCATCGCCAGATTGCCGCGACCCGCAATTCAGGCGCCCGGGCAGCGGTGGGCGAGCTGTTCATCTTCGTGGATGCGGACACGCTCGTGAGCGAAGCGGTCGTTCGCGCCGCCGTCGATGCCGTGCGCGGCGGCGCGGTCGGCGGCGGCGCCTCGGTCGAATTCGACTCGGAAGTGCCGCGGTATGCAAAGCTTCTGATGCCCTTCTTTGCCTGGTTCTACCGGACACTGGGTCTGGCCGCAGGCTGCTTTCTGTTCTGTTCCAGAGACGCCTTCGTCGCGGTGGGCGGCTTCGATGAGACCTTCTTCGGCGCCGAGGAGATCGTCATGAGCCGCGCCCTGCGCAATCGCGGCCGGTTCGTCGTCCTGAGGGAAGCGGTCACAACCTCTGGCCGGAAACTCCGCACCCATTCCGGCGTCGAAGTGCTGAAGATCTTCGCCCGAATGGCGCTGAGTGGCTTCCAGGCGGTGAAGCAGCGGGAAGGCATGGAGCTCTGGTATGCGGAGCGACGCCCGGACCCGAGAAAAAATCTCTGATCGGCTAGATCGATAGGGGGAACAGAGGGACCATGAAAGCTGCCATCGCGAGACGTCATTTCCTTAGACCGTGCTTTTTGATCGCGATGCTCGGCGCGACGGCGACAATGATGGGCGCCTGCGCGACGGCGCCGGAGACACGCACCGCGACGCTATCCAAGGAGCGCATTGCCGACATTCTCGCGACTCCGGATCGAAGTTCGGCCGATCACACCAACGACATCCACCGCAAGCCCGATCAGATGCTGGCGTTTATCGGCGTGCGGCCGGGCATGGTGGCGCTGGATTTTAAGCGCCGGCGGCGGCTACACCACCGAGCTCATTGCGCGCGCGGTCGGGCCCACGGGGCGCGTGTACTTACAGAGCGCACCACGCGATCCGGGCCGATCGCAGCCCGTGCCCACCGCACCTGAAGAAGCGATGTCGCCGCCGGCTGCGCTGGTCCAAACACCGGCGGTGGTCGCCGTGCCTCGTCCCGCGGGCCCGCGAACCTCGCCCGAGGCGCTCGCCGAACGATCCAAAATCCCGCGGCGGGCAACATCATTGCCGTCGTGCAGCCTTTCGAGTCACCCTTTCCTGCCGAAGCTGCAGCCAACAAGCTCGACCTTGTCACCCTGATGTTCAACTATCACGATCTTGGCTTCCTGGGTGTGGATCGCGCGCAAATGAACAAAGCGGTGTTTGCAGCACTCAAACCCGGCGGAATGTATGTGATCGCCGACCACTCGGGCCGGCCCGGCACCGGCATCTCCGAATCGGGCACCCTGCATCGCATCGAAGAAGCATTCTTGCGCAAGGAGGTCGAAGCAGCGGGGTTCAAGCTGGTTGAGGAAGGCAATTTCATGCGCAATCCCTCGGACCCGCGCGATAAGAACACGCCCGACCCACCGCAACCCAAAGACGTTTCGTCCTCAAATTCGTCAAGCCGTAGTTTGGCCGCAAACCGCATCCGAGCTACGCGCAGCGCGAATGTTCGACCCCTATCGGCTGAGGGAGCGTTCAGCGAATCTTCCCAGGCATGCTAATGTTGCACTGAAGCGCGAACCCATCGATCCGGGGAAGCCATGAAACGAGTCACCCTCTATAGCAAGTCGAGCCGGTCGCATGCCGCGGACGGCGGCGACGATCGTCCTGTCCCGGGGCCGGCTGCGAGGCCGGACGGTGCCGGCCAAAGTGCCGGCGGCCAGCTTGCGGGGCGTCCGCGCCTCACCGGTCGTACTCGAGCGTTCATGGCGCGGCACGAGCGGATCGCGGTCGTTGTCTTCGCCGCGCTGTTGAGCTTGCTGCTCGTCATCGGCTACACCGCGACCAAGCCACCTGTGCGCGAGATCACCCAGAAGGACATCGACGCCGCGGTGCTGCATACCCTGGACAGCAATGTGCTGCCCTCGCCCGCAGCCAGAGCGTTCGAGATCGTTCAGCAATCGGTGGTGCGTGTCCGCCGGCTGGAGCATCTCATCGACGCGGAAGAAGACCGCGTCAGGGGTATCGGCAGCGGCGTGGTGATCGTTGACAAGGGCGTCATTCTCACCAACCTCCACGTGGTCAACGGCGCCGAGCGGGTGCAGGTGGTGTTTGCCGATGGAACCGAATCGGAGGCGACGGTGATCGGTCTTCAGCCGGAGAACGATCTTGCCGTTCTTCAGGCGAAAATCATTCCGGACGATCTGGTTCCGGCGACGCTGCGCTCGACGCGCGATCTGGCCATGGGCGACCAGGTCATCGCCGTCGGCTTTCCGTTCGGCATCGGCCCGTCGGTATCGGCTGGCGTGGTTTCCGGCCTGAAACGCGAATACCGCTCGCCGGAAGGCAAGCGTCTTTTGACCAACCTGATCCAGTTCGACGCCGCGGCCAACCCCGGAAACTCCGGCGGGCCGCTCGCCACCATGGATGGCGAGGTGGTAGGGATCGTCACCGCGATACTGAACCCGGGCGACCAAGGCGTCTTCATCGGCATCGGATTTGCGGTGCCGATCGAAAACGCCGCGTCGGCGATAGGCGTTTCGCCGTTCTAACCGCATCACGATCGAGCAAATACCCATGAACGACAAAGCAGTCGGCGCCAGCGGCGAAGCTTCGCGCGAAATGGAGCGCATTCTCTACGAGGTCAAGAAGGTCGTCGTCGGTCAGGACCATTTTCTGGAGCGGGTGCTGGTCGCCATCCTGGCGCAGGGCCACTTGCTGGTCGAGGGCGTCCCGGGGCTCGCCAAGACACTCACCGTCAAGACGCTGGCCCGCACCGTTCGCGGTACGTTTCGACGGATTCAGTTCACACCCGATCTGGTTCCGGCGGATCTGGTCGGAACGCGAATCTATAACCAGAAGACCGGCGAATTCACGACCTCGTTCGGACCGGTCTTCACCAATCTTCTGCTTGCCGACGAAATCAACCGCGCTCCGGCCAAGGTGCAGAGTGCCTTGCTCGAAGTGATGCAGGAATATCAGGTGACCATCGCCGGCGAGAGTCATCGGGTACCCGAGCCCTTCCTGGTCATGGCAACCCAGAATCCGATCGAGACCGAAGGAACCTATCCCTTGCCCGAGGCACAGGTCGATCGTTTCATGATGAAAGTGCTGGTCGGATATCCGAGCGAGGAAGAGGAGTTCGTCATCGTCAATCGCGTGACCGGTACGGGTGCCGCGGTCGCCGCAGTGGCAAGCACGGAAGAGCTGCTGGAACTTCAGCGTCGATGCCGCACCGGATACGTCGATCCGTCGCTGGTGCAGTATGCGGTGCGGCTGGTGACCGCGACGCGGAAGCCGGAGCGCTTTGGCGTGCCCAAGGTGGCGCAATACCTGACCTACGGCGCCAGCCCGCGAGCCACCATACACCTGGTGGAAGGGGCAAGGGCGCTCGCCTTCCTTCGTGGGCGAAGCTACGTTCTGCCGGAAGACCTGACCGATATCGCGCCCGACGTCTTGCGCCACCGGCTGGTCCTTTCCTACGAAGCGCTCTCCGACGCGCTCACTCCGGATCAGCTCATCCTCCGAATCATGAAGCATCTACCGGCGCCCGAGAGGCCGCTCGAGACCCATGTCAGAGTGGGCGAAAACGCCTGAGGCGATCCTCCGCCGCCTCGAGTGGACGGTGTTGCGTCGCCTCGACGGATTACTGTACGGCGACTACCGTACCCTGTTCAGGGGCTTTGGCGTCGACCTGGCCGACCTGCGCGAGTACCAGTATCACGATGACGTGCGCCACATCGATTGGAACGTCACTGCGCGCCTGCAGACGCCGTACGTCAGGGTCTACAACGAGGAGCGCGAGCTCACCGCGTGGTTTCTGCTGGACTTGAGCCCGTCGGTCGATTTCGGCTCGCAGAAAATCAAGAAACGGGCGGTCGAGACTGAGCTGGTAGCGGTGCTCGCGCGCGCTTTCAGCCGCCACGGCAATCGCATCGGTGCGCTGTTCTACGGCGGCAGCGTGGACACCGTGATACCGGCGCGGACGGGCCGGCGACACGTGCTTCACATCGTGCACAAGATGCTTGCGCGTCCCGAGCTCGCACGGTCGGCGCCGACCGACCTGCAGGAATTGCTGCGCAGCGCGTATCAGGTCATGCCGCGACGATCGCTGGTATTCGTGGTGTCCGATTTCATCAGCTTGCCCGGATGGGAGAAACCGCTGGCGCAGCTTGCCCGACGCCACGAGGTCGTCGCGGTGCGACTGTACGACCGCCTGGAAATGGAGCTTCCCGATCTCGGAGTGGTGGTGATGCAGGACGCCGAGACGGGCGACCAGGTCCTGGTCGACACCCACGACCGCCGCTTCCGCAAGCGCTTTGCCGCGGCCGCCGAGCGCCGCGAGCTGGAAGTGCGCGCCTCGTTTCGAAAGGCCGGCGTCGACGCGCTGGAATTGGCAACCGACGACAATCTCACCGACGCGATCCTGCGTTTCGCCGATCTGCGCAAGCGTCGAAGCCAGCTCGCCGCCGGCGGGTCGCTTCCGCAGCACCTGGAGCATGCATGACCTTTGCGTGGCCGCAGATGTTGTGGCTGACGCTTGCCGTACCGGTGGTGGTCGTCGCGTATCTGCTGCTGCTGCGCCGGAAGAAAAAGCTTGCCCTGCGCTATGCGAGCCTCTCCATGGTGCAGGAAGCCATGGGGGCCTCGCCGAAATTCCGGCGCCATATTCCGCCGCTGATTTTCCTCCTGGCGCTGATCTCGATGATCGTCGCCGTCGCGAGACCCGCTGCGGTCGTCACGCTTCCCTATCAATATGAGACGGTGATCCTTGCCATCGATGCTTCGGGCAGCATGCGGGCGGCCGATGTTGCACCCACCCGCATTGCCGCGGCGCAGGCTGCGGCGCGCAGCTTCGTGGCCGATCAGCCGCGCAGCACCCGCCTGGCGGTGGTTTCGTTTGCCGCCACCGCCTCGGTCGTGCAGCCTCCTACGCTCAATCGCGAAGATATCCTCGCCGCGCTCGATCGCATTCAGCTTCAGCGCGGAACGGCGATCGGCAGCGGCATCCTGGTATCGCTGAAAATAATCTTCCCCGACCTCGAATTCGACTTGCGCTCATCGAACCCCCGCCCGGGCGGCGCGCGCGAAGCTGCGCGCGGCAATCTGATCGACGCTCCCGCCAAGGGCCAGCCATCGGATTCCAAGCCGGTGACTCCCGGCTCCTACGGCTCGGCCGCGATCATTCTACTCACCGATGGACAAACGACCGCCGGACCCGATCCGATCGAGGCCTCGAAGATGGCCGCCGAGCGCGGCGTGCGCGTCTTCACTGTGGGGATCGGCACCGTCAATGGCGAGATCCTTGGCGCTGAAGGCTGGTCCATGCGGGTGCGGCTCGACGAGGAATCGCTCAAGACCATCGCCAATGTGACCAAGGCGGAATATTTCTACGCCGGCACGGCGACCGATCTGACCAAGATCTACAAGACGCTGAACTCGCGTCTTGTCCTCGAGCAAAAGGCGACCGAAGTCACCGCCTTGTTTGCAGCGACGGGAGCCATCTTCGCCCTGCTCTCCGGCTTGCTCTCCCTGCTCTGGTTCAACCGGATACTTTAGGGCCGCATCGCAAGCGTTGCCCCGACGGTGAGGCGTTCGACGTTTTCACAAAACGGCGGCAGATCAGTCCATGGACGACGAAAAAATTACCGTGCGCATCACCGAAAGCGGACGAACGATGGACCTGGTCGTTCTGACCAAGCGCGCGGAGCGCATCGAGGTGGTGCTCGGCGAAGGCGTCCACAGCGTCAGATGCACCTTGAGTCCGACCCGAAACGAACTGGCCTACGTCGGAGCCGTGGGAAGGCGAGAGATCGTTTACGAGCGCAGTCGCGCGCAAGTCCAGGCGGATATCGACAGGGTCAATCCGGCGCTGCGAAATCCCCGCCGACGCTAACCGAACTTAGCGGATTCGCGGGGTAGCCTGCGGTTAAGTGGTT
>JRHI01001548.1_pt1 | contig 18756 bp, 11 predicted proteins | sample 215371 | NCBI WGS metagenome assembly JRHI01 (sample SAMN02929681, study PRJNA255918) | sediment metagenome | biome: cave system; feature: Ice Cave; material: Sediment; isolation source: sediment from deep within a dark volcanic ice cave with no known source of... ...
CCCCTCCTTCCTTCTCTCTAGCAGACCTGAGTAGTAACTACTGTTGCTTCATTCAAAAGGTGGGGGGAATGACGTTACTACTTGGGGCTTGCACTCACACCTGCTAGCGGCCACCCACCACGGGCATAGTCGGTTGAGTCGAAGACAGCCAGGTAATCGAAGTCGGTGAAGCTTTCATAGCTCAAGGCGAAGTACGTCGGGTTCTTCATGCTACCCGAACGAGTCGGGAGCGCGGCAATTTCCGAGGCCGAAAGCCCGTGTCCTTTGTGAGTGGGAATGAAAATGGCTGAACTCCGCAAGGCAGTTAGCCGTGCCTCAAGGCTGCCGACTTCTGGCTGAGCGATGCCGTTCGCAGCAGACACGCCCACCCCTGTGCCCATGACGGCGTAACGTGGGCCAAACAATTGGTCAAGCTGCGATCCCACCGGCCACCAAGCGTAGCCGTCAGTGCCTAATTGCCATTGTGCCTTCCCACGCTGCATATGCCTGTTGTGTGCGAAGGCCAACACGTTCCCTCGGCCACGCTCACGCGCCACGATGAACGCCAGATTGTCCGCCATTGACACGTCGCGGATGCCAAGAAGATCAGCAGCTCCCGCTTTCCGCGCAATCGCGGCGTGAAAATTCAAGAGCTGCCGCGTAACCGAGGCGTACTGGAGAGCCTCTGAATACTGTGACGCGTCACTCTTGGCAACCAGCTCCGGGCCTCGCATCCGCAGCTCGGTAATGAGGTCTTCCGTTTCGATCCGGAGTGAAGTTGCGGTAGGCGAGAGACCAACGGATTGCGTCGGATCGACCAACGCTGCCGTGTTCTCCCACTCAGAGTCTTTGCCAAGAAGCGACTGGATCCTCTGGGAGCGCTCTTGTCCACTCGCGCTATCAATGGAGGCGAGGTAATCGAGAACGAATTTGAGGACGTGACTTGGACTAGCGGGGCCGGTCGCTGCTGTCGGTATGTCGAAGCCGTAGAACTGCAGTTTGACGCGATGCGAAGGCTCGGCGTTGTAGCGGCGCATCCACTCCACAAGTTCGCGATTCGCCTCAAGCCGACCAAAGCCTTGACCGAATCCAGTGTCCTGCACCGCCTCGTAAGATGCCGGGCCGCGACCGGCAACATACTCATTTACTATCCGCGCCATTGAGAAACTGCTCTCGATGGCGATAGCGCTGTAGCCATGCGCCGCAACCAATCGCTCGAACAGTCGGTTGCGGAGTATGAGAATGTTCTCCCCACTGTGGAGCGCCTCGCCAAAACCAAGCAACTCCACCACATCGCCAAGTGAGGTGATGATCTTATCAGCGGCGGCATGTATCGTTTCGGGCGAATCGAGAGAGAACGGAATCGCATCGCGTGCAATCCAGTTGTCGAGCGTCGCATGTATGGGGGCAGGGTGAGTCATTGGTTGAACCTCCGTTGTTGTAACTCTAACATCAATAGAATGAGAAATCTTTTTCTGCCGCTCATGCCTGACCTGCTCTCATATGGTGTGCGAGATGGGCAGAGCGCAAAAATGAGTACACTATCCTTTCATAAGCAGATACAGCATTCGGAGACATGCATGCACTTCCGATCCATGCTAGCCAAGCTTTTTTGGATTCCATGTCTACTATACAACCCAGATGCAAGATTAGAGGGTTATGAAGAGTGCAGGGGGTGCGTATGGGAATGAAAGAATATTCTCAAGCTCAATGTTTTTGTTTTATGTGATATAAAGAGAAGTGTAGATGAGAGAAGTCTCTAGAAATACTTGGGAGTTTCACATGGTACTTCGTAACTCTTTGCGCACCATTGATCTAGCTAGGGCCGCCGGGATCAGCGTTCAGCAGGTGCGCAACTATGAAACTTTGGGTCTGTTGCCACCAGCTTCACGAAGCAAGAGCGGCTATCGTCTCTACACGCAGCACCATCTTGCTGCACTCAAAACCGCCCGCAGTCTGGTCGGTGGCTACGGCTGGCAGCGGATGCCAACGATCATGAAGGCGCTTCATCAGGGCGACCTTTCAGCCGCACTTGCGACTATCGACACGCACCACGCTGAACTTGCCAGCAAACGTCTCCAGGTTGAGCAGACGCTCTCTGCTCTGCATGCATTGGCCGCGCAACCCGTTCCTGTGCAAAGTTCCCGTCATCCCCAAAGGTTCCGGGTGGGAGAGGCGGCCAAGCAAGTGGGCGTGCGTGTCTCGGCCTTGCATTTCTGGGAACAGCAGGGCCTTTTGCGCCCATCACGCGACAAGAGCAGCCACTACCGCCTCTATGACGAGCAACAGATGTACCGACTGCGCGTGGTGGTCCTGCTCAGAGAGGCTGGCTACGACTTCAATGTTATCCTGTCGGTCCTTGACGAACTGGCGGCAGGTCGGCCAGAAAAAGCCATTGTGATGGTGGAGAAGAGGCGTGAGGAGCTGACGCGGACAAGTTGGCAGTGCATTGAAGCCTTGGCCTGCTTTCAGCGTTATGTGAGTGAGTTTTGCGGAGAACTTCTCTGTCGTAGGGACGCGCTACAGCTGGTCCCTACCACGTTGATAGTTGCGGTTATTCGCGCTCCATAAGGCGTTGTTGCCACGCGAAGACAGCAGCTTGTGTGCGGTCGGCCATATGCAGTTTGCTGAAGATGTTGCTCACATGCCCTTTCACAGTTTTCTCGCTGAGCACTAGCTTTTCTGCGATACTGGTGTTGGAGTGGCCCTCCGCTATCAGGCGTAGCACATCTAGTTCACGCTCGGTCAGGTCGGCAAAGGCTGGCGGTACGTTTTGTTTGGCTGAGCGCACTTCCTGAATCACACGAGTGGCTACTCGTGGATGCAGGACCGATTCTCCCTGTGCGGCTTTTCTGATGATATCAGCCAGTTCTGCTGAACGGATCTCTTTTAGGGTATAAGAGAGAGCACCGGCACGCAGGGCGGGAAAGATGTGTTCATCTTCGTGGTACGAGGTGAGGACGACCACCTGTGACCTGGGGCTAACTTGCTTGACATGGCGCGTCGCCTCAACGCCGTTCATGCCGGGCATCACTAGGTCCATCAGGACAACGTCGGGGATGTGCTCCTGGGCAAGACGAATGGCCTCTTCGCCAGAAGCAGCCTCACCGACGATGTGCAGGTCGGGTTGCGCCTCTAAAAATGCACGCACGCCTTGCCGGACAACTGCATGGTCATCGACAATGAGCACGGTAATGCGTTCTGTCATCGTTCTATACTCCTCTTAACTTCTGTCGCTCTCCTAAAGTTTCCTCAATGAGGTGTTGGGAGTGGACGCGATAAAGCTGGTCCCTACGACGATGCTCCTTCACGGAGTTGCCGAGATGGACTGGATAGTAGATGAGCGTAGGGACATCGTGCGAGGATGTGTGTACACTCTCCGACCTTGCTTTCTATGGTGAATGTGCCCCCTAGTGCCTCTATGCGCTCTTGCATCGAATGCAATCCTACACCGGAGGTGTTTGTTCCTGTATTGTCAAATCCTCGCCCATTGTCCTCAATGGAAAGGGTGGTAGCGCCTTGTGCGCATTGCAGGGAGAGATGAACTTTGGTAGCTTGACTGTGACGGGCAATGTTGGAGAAGGCTTCTTGTGTGACACGCCACAGTGCCTCTTCAATTGTCAATGGGAGCATGCACACATCTGAAATGTGTAGATCAACTGCGATGCTCTGCTGATGGCTCCACACCTTCACAAAATCCTGAAGTGCTACTGAGAGTTCTTTGTCCTGAAGTGCTAGAGGGCGCAGTTCCTGAATGAGGGTTGTGAGTTCCTGTTGCACCTCATAGGCAAGGCTTTCTGCTTGCTCAAGGTACTGCCGCGCAACGTCGCGTTGCTGATCCAGCAGTGAAAGGGCAGCTCCTAACTGCATTGAGACGGCGAAGACCTGTTGTTTGACACTATCATGCAAGTCTCGTGCGAGGCGATCTCGTTCTGCCATACGGGCATTTTGTCCGGCGAGGGCTTGTCGCTGTGTTGTGCTTTCAACCAATTGTTGGGCCATCCAATTAAATTGTTCTTCGAGTTGTCCGACCTCATCCTGGCGCGAGACTTGCACGCGTTGCGTATAATCGCCGTCAGTGAAGTGCATAATGGCTGTCCCAAGATGACGGAGGCGACGTACCAAGCCGCGTGTGGTAATCATTCCAAAAAGCCCACCAACAAGGAGTGTAAACAATAACCAGAACAAGCCACTTATGACCACTACTGATGCAAAACTCGGTAGAAGACCACCAGCAGACAGTCCTGGTATCTGTAGGTAGATTGCTCCGATAGGTTTCTGCTCTCGACTCCAGACTGTTTCTGCTGCCGACACGATTTTGCCCTGTGCAGTCAAATCTACGGTGCTGCCTGATATACCTGCTAAAGCGTTGGTGATGAGGTGTACTTTACTAGGGAGAAATTGAGCAACAGGTGTATGAGAGGGATATTGTGCAGGGTAGGAACTGGCAAGTATATGACCATCGGGCGCAATTAAGAGAGCGAATGTAGCGATCTGAGCGTTATTGAGTTTGTTGCTAATGTATGGTGCATCAGAAGAACTACCTGAGCGATTATTGTCCGGTAGAGCTATTGAAGAAGGTCTATTTGGCTCAAATGTTGTCTGCGAGTCAAGTACTTCTCCACGAGCCTGAACCGCTGCTAAGAGTGCGTATACTCTAGCGGTCTGACTAGCGCCTGCCATAAAATCGCTATCTGCCAATGGTCCATAACTGAGGAATGTCCATATTGTTGTAACGATTACGATTTCTATGAAGAGCACGGCAGCGAGTGTTGTCAATGCATAGGTGATGGTCATGCGGCGTTGTAAGCCTGACCAGCGCAAAGAGGGTTGCTTGCGTACAAATGCCTTTTGTTTTAGTATGATTTCGTTCTTTTTCATCTTTTGCTCCTCTCTTTGCCGGTAGTGGTTTAACTGAAAGGTAAACTCATACCGTTCATAGTATACATCATGCATTTGTGTAGATAAACGCACTGTTTCTTGGCAGTAGGGATGGGGGAGGATGAGCGGAGTGGTGGGGACCCTTGTGGTCGTCCGTGGTTGCGGAAATGGAAATCGCCTCCCCTCATGTTGGCCCAAACGGACGACCACAAGGGTCCCCACTCCCATCTTGCCTTTCGCCTGTCTCTACTGTGGCAATGCACTTTACTGGACAGTGATGGTCAGTATCATGCCGGAGTGAATTACGCAGTAGAGGTGATAGGTGCCTGCGGTGTTAAATGGCCCGATCTCAATGCTCTTGCCTGCTCCATTGATAGCTACGTGGTTGACAACTGGCGCTCCAGCTTGGTTTTCTGGCTGAGGTTGGCCGTTCGCCCAAGTGCCGTTGGCGATGTTATGCTCAAAGTTGTCATCATCGACGAGCAGAAGCTTTGAACCTTTGGTGACAGTGACCGAAGACTGGGTAAAGCTGCTGATTCCCATATGGATGGTAGGAACACCATTTGTGGTCTTAGCGCTAGTGGTGGCAGCAGCAGGCTGCGAGAGCGCAGCAATTAGGATGGCACCGACCAGGACACCAATTATACTCGTCAGCGCGGCACTGAACCAACGCGGCGTCTGCGGTTTTCCCTGCCATACACTGCGTTGATAGTTTTGCACTGTTGCACTCATACCTGCACCACATCCAACAAGCGCACACCAGAGCATCAGCGAGATGACGATAAAGGTGATAAATGAAATCGTGGTATTTCCTAAAGCGTCTTTGGGATGGATCAGGTGATAGACGGGATAGGATTCTTGAAGCAAGAGAACATACAGGAGATAGCCACTGAAAAGGCTAGCGAGGATTGATGCCCAGCGTATACCAGTTACGACGAGCAAGGCTGTGAGCACTGCGATAATAGCCATAATGAGTATGACGATATTGCCTACGAGTGCTGACAAGAGACTCCATAGGAGGGTCGTGCCCAGTAATGCTGCAATAGTGGTTTTGCTCAAGGTGGACAATGGTTGACGTGTGAAGAGGTCTATTTTGGTTGCTGCTATTTTCATCTCTGTTTCCCTTCTTGAAATGTTATGTATGTTGATGGTGTAAGTATATCTGGATGAGGGGCGAACAGAGATGCGTCTGGAGGTGGGAGTCTATCCGTCTGGGGTCTTGATTCGTGTGTGAGATATAAATTCTTATTCATCGTGCCAATGAATAAGAATTTATATCTCACACACATATCTATGCTTCTTCGATTTCCTTAATAACGGCTTCGATCAACTCCTCTGGTGTCACGCCGTCGGCTAGGCCGTCGAAGTTGAGGATGATGCGATGGCGTAGGGCAGGGTAGGCCACGGCTTTGATGTCTTCGGTCGAGACGTTGTAGCGGCCTTCGAGCAGGGCACGCACTTTGGCGGTCATGATGAGTGCTTGTAGGCCGCGTGGGCTGGCGCCGTAGCGTACGAAACGACGCACTTTTTCTGGTGCATCTTCCTGATCTGGATGTGTTGCGAGCAGGAGGCGTACCGCAAACTCTTTGATGTGTGTGGTGATGGGAACGGCTTTGCCTGTCTCGATCAGATGTGCTAACTGATCGCCAGTGGCGACTTGTTGGGCATGGTTGGTTTGTATGCCGACGGTAGTGTCGATGATGCGCATGAGGTCTGCGGCCTTGGGGAAGTTGACCATGATTTTGAATAGAAAGCGGTCGAGCTGGGCTTCTGGTAGGGCGTAGGTGCCTTCCATTTCGAGTGGGTTTTGGGTGGCGAGCACAAAAAAGGGCTTGGGAAGCGGACGCGTAGTATCACCCACGCTGACGGTACGCTCTTGCATACCTTCGAGTAGCGCCGATTGTGTTTTAGGGGTGGCACGATTGACCTCGTCGGCAAGCACGATGTTAGCGAAGATAGGACCAGGCTGAAAGCTAAAGGCACGTCTGCTGCCTGTGCCGCTACTATCGGACTGTTCTGTGACGATAGTGGTACCAACAATATCAGCCGGCATCAGGTCGGGTGTGAACTGGATGCGGGCGAATTTCAGCGAGAGAGCGTCGGAGAGCGTGCGTACGAGCAACGTTTTGCCGAGACCAGGAACACCTTCTAAAAGAACATGTCCACCGGCGAGGAGTGCGAGTAATAGTTCGCGGATGACGCGCTCTTGACCAACCACAATTGAGCATAGTTCTTGTTCTAGACGCTGTGCAGTCTCGACAAACTCTGCGATGTCTACCTCACTTGGTCCCTCTTTATCTGTTGCTGCTTCTTGTATCACTTGTCCATTCTGTTGTGCATTCTCTTTTGCTGTTAGTGGTACTCCTGAAGCGGGAATATTTTCACTTTGTTTGACCATAACTATTCTATTTCCTTCATAACTTTTCAGTAGGGATGCCCCTTGTGGGTATCCGCCTCATCGTAGGAGCCGTACACGGCGGATACCCACAAGGGGCATCCCTACTGAAAAGTTATTTTCCTGCTAGATTATCGAAGTAATTCTGCACGAGGTCCTTCATATCTGGCGAAATAGCACTGTTATCAATGGCGTCGTGCGCCATCTGACTATATTGTGTAATTACCTGCTCGTAAGACATGGGACTACCAGATTCGACTACGCCGTTATCTCCCCCATTACTTTGTGTACTGGTGCCAGTGCCGATCTGCCCAGGAACGTAGACTTGTTCATTTTTTCCTGATTGATGGCCTGCTCCATTTGCACTGCCCTGTCCTCCTTGATTCTGTCCCTGGCCCTGGCCTTGACCTTGATTTTGAGCTTGGCCTTGCCCCCGTCCCTGGTTTTGAGCTTGATTTTGAGCTTGACCTTGACCTTGCCCTTGGCCTTGGTTTTGGCCTTGACCCTGGTTGCTAGAATTGTCACTGGCAGCGGTCAGGCTATTGGCTGATTGTTGCAATTGCTGTGAAGCCTGGTTCACAGCGTTGGCCTGTGCTTGATCGGCGGCATTCTGGCTCGCCGCTGTTTGCACGGCGTTGACGGCGTCGTTGACTTCGGCTGCGTTGCCGTCGGCGATGGATTTGGCAAGCTGGTGCAGCGATGAACTGAGGCTTGGGTTATTACTCGCTTGATTTGCGGCTGTTTCGATCTGTTGTGCGAGTTGGCTACGTTGCGCAGATGTGAGTGTATTGACCTGCGAGGACAGCTTTTGCAGCGCGTCAGAAAGTGCCTTGCTATCGTTGTTTGCGAGAGCCTTGCCTGCGGCGCTGAGATTGGCATGCGAGCTGTTCTGTAAAGCGGCGCTCGCGGCTACCTGGGCTGCCGTTCTATTAGCAGTGAGTGGATTGCGTAGTTGATCGAGTTTAGCCTGTGCTTGCGCGATGGCTTGTTGCGCCTCTGCCTCGTTTTTGGCCTGTTTCAGTTGCAGTTGCAGGTCGCTTAATATCTTGTCAATCGCTTTTTGCTGTTGCTGGGTAGCCGATGTGGTGGCTTGATGTGCCAGGTCATGGCGTATTTGATCTATTTTGTTGATCTGTTGGGTGATTTTTGCCTGAAATGCTGCTTGCTGCTGGAGGACAGCGGTCATTGGATTAGGAAGAACGATCAGGAGCACAAGTACAAGCAGAATAGTGCCTAAGAAGAGCAAGGCTGCACGCGAGAGGCGTAGTGAGATGGTGGCTGCTGGTGTGTGTTTCTGTAATTGCTTAAGCGCGTCACGGCGTTGGAGGTATGCGATAGTGCTACTCTCCTGTCGGAACTCCCATGCGGTATCAACACGATCATCGAGATTGAGGCGGGCATCAACAATATGAGCGGTATTTGCTAACGTGGGACGATACCGCCATGCAGCAATGAACGCGATGACGATGCATGCTACTCCGACACCTATTGACCAGTAGGGAGCGGTTGCCCAAGGCACGAGACGCGAGATGAGCAAGAGTAGACCTGCGAACGTCAAGCCTGTGAGTATGCCTCTTGTCGTCCAACGCACAATTTGTTGTAACGTCAGACGTTTGCGCCACGGTTGCAGGGTTGTCACCAAACTTGCACTGTTTGGTGTATCCTGAGTAAGTACTGCTAAGCGCGATGGCGTCAGAGTAGCCATGATTGTCCTCTCGTTCGTTGGGTATTATGCATATTACGCTGATACAGCTGTCTTAGGTGTCGTTTTCGACTTATTTTCGTTCAACTTCAAGCCACGTGCTGGTCGTGGTTTGACGGTCCACATACTGAGCAAAAAGAATAGAAGCGTTGCCACGATATTGAGTAGCGTATACGCAATCCATGGTGATACTTGGAACTTGCCAATCACATAATAGAAGTTGGTGATGTTGGGATATGTGCTGAGCAGAGCTACGATGGGGTTCCAAATGAACAGAATGGGCAGCTGATTTGAATTCTGAAACCCTCCTGAAAGGACGATGATAACGTAAATGATGAGTGGCATAATCATCCAGACGACGCCCGACATATAAGTGACGGCTGTAGAGACGGCTGGCCGATTAACAATAGTGGAGCAGAAGAGACCAAAGGTGCCAACCATGAGCGCGGTCACGACGTAGATGAGCATCGCGGCCATAACCTGCGCAGGCGAGACACCCCCAAAGAAGAAGACGAGGCTAAACAACGGAATGGATGCTGCTATTAAGAGGAGTGCATTCATCAATCCTGCGACGAGCTTACCTGAAACGAGCGAGAGCGCTGAGAGCCGCGAACAGAGTAGCAGGTCGTAGGTCTGGCGTTCTTTCTCGCCATTGATCGTGGTAGCGGTGAATGCAGGTGTGATAAACATAATCAGGAAAAGTTGCATCATTGAGAGCAGGATGTACAACGAGATGCCTGTCTGACTGATACTTCCGTAAGGGCTATTGCCATTGACGTTGGTGAAGCGACTGATGAAGAACCAACCGAGTAGACCCATGAGGGCAATATAAATGATGATGACCCAGATGGTACGTTCGCGGCGCATGCGCAGGCGTAGCTCTTTTGTTAAGAGTGCTAAGAAGGTCATGTTGGGCTATTTCCTTCCGTGATACTCATGAAAACTTCTTCTAGGCGCCCTCCGCTACTACGTGGCGCGAAAGAGATAACAGGTATACCATGAGCAATCAAGCCTACTAAGACAAGATGGAGCGCCGTATCATCACCGATAAAATCGGCCTGTAGCAGGTTGTTGTCACCCTCGGTAACCTCGCTTATGCCTGGAAAATCTTTCAAAGTCTGTATCGCCTCGGTTGTACGTTCCAGAACGCGAATTTCTAACTGGCGGCCACCACTCAGGCGCCGTGATACGATGTCAACGTTGCCAGAAACGATAAGCCTTCCACCCTGAACAATAGCCACATCGCTACACATCTCTGCTAATTCGAGCAGGATGTGTGAACTAATGATAACTGTTTTACCCATACCTTGTAAAGTACGCAATAACTCGCGCAATTCCACACGGGCGCGTGGGTCAAGGCCAGAGGCTGGTTCGTCGAGTAAGAGCACTTCTGGATCATGGACTAGTGCCCGTGCTAAGCAGAGACGTTGCTTCATACCACGTGAGAGCGATTCGACCAGCGCACTCCGCTTGGACGAAAGATCAACCAGCTCTAATAGGTCGGTAACGATAGCTGGGCGCTTCTGGCGTGGAATGCCGTGAATACCTGCATAGAACTCGAGATATTCAACCGAAGTCAAGTCAGGATACACGCCAAAGAAGTCGGGCATGTAGCCAACCTTACGTTGGATGAGCGATGGCGATTGGCTAATCTCTTCATCATCGAACCAGACCTGTCCGGTTGTGGGCGATAATAGAGCCGCAAGGATACGCAGCAACGTCGTTTTCCCCGCCCCGTTTGGCCCGATGAGTCCATAAATTGACCCTTGCGGAATCTCCAGGTTAAAATCGATGAGCGCATTGACGCTACGATAGCGCTTGGAGACATTTTGTACTTTGATCATACTATCTATAACTCCGCTTTTTGTATGAGATGGTGCAATGAGAAAACATCAAGCCGTTCCTTGTAGCTGTAGTGCTGGCTTGTTCAAGACGATGGTCCCTTGAGAGCTATCGCTATGTGCGAATTGCACCAATATATGCCCTCCTGTTCCAACGTATGCATTACTGTTAGGGATGGGAGCAAGAAAAGAGGTCATACTTATGTTATCCCACGTGTGTGTTTGCCAGTTATACAGGGAGACATTGGCCTGGTTTACATCTATGACACCCTTGGGCAAGGATCCCATGGCACCAGTGCTTTGCAGTATCTGTGTAAGGTTGGATGACTCTACCACAGTCGCACTCGTGACATGCAGGTGTGGCGTGGTTGGTAATGTAAACTCAAAGGTTATGTTACCCGTGCCTAACGTGTACACATCTGGAAACTGTTGTTGTACATCGCTACTTTGTCCTTGTACATCAACGACCTGCCCTCTAATAAGGCTGGAGGGTAGATTGATAACCCCCGCATATGTTACATCTAGAGGCGCCTGTACAATGGTTTCGCGTACACCACTGGACGAATTGCCGTTGATCGTGACATTCCCAGGAATACCTGTTTCTTTATCGGCCCACCCGATGAAAGTAGCAGTGGCATTGGGAAGCAAGAGCGGATCATGAGTAACTGGTACAGGGGGACCGTTGGGACTAAGAATAGCAACGCGGGTGTTGGTAGAGGCGGCACCTCTCAGAGAAAGCGGCTGGTAACAAACACCATTGCCGCAGGAGTAAGCGCCACTTTCACCACTCAGCGTGGTAAGCATAGCGATATGACGCTCTTTCTCCGTTTGAGGTTGCTGTCCACCATTATAATATGAACCATATTGCAGAGGTAAACCGTTGCTGTTGGCTATCTGATCGGCCAAGGACGAGCCAGGACCGCCCACATTGAGATTCAGTGGTAATGTCACTTGTTTACTCTCACCTACGCTAATGGAACCAACGGCTACATAACGGTACCCCATGAGTACGTAAGCATCGCTCAATGCATACGGGAGCGTGTTGGTGACAGTGCCGGTAAGGGTGCCATCTTGCAAGGTCAGATGAGAAATGAGACCACCCTTGACCTGCTGATCGCGTTCACTGATAACTGTGTGTAGCGTCCAGATATTGACACTTTGCAAATCCACATTTGTGCTATCAGAGGCAGGAGTAATAGTTGTTAGTTGTGATGAAGAGGGGTCTCGAGCGTAGCTTTGAGTATTTGACGGCTGTATCAGACTATTACCATCAATGCGTACATGAAAATCGCCCTGGCTAGGCACAAAGACGCCGAGATACGTGGTAGTGTGTGCCATCGTACTCGTTGTACCGTAGGGGCCCGATTGATCGCGCCCTCCGTGGTAGGGAAGGCTCAATTGTACTACAGATACTGTACTGCTAATGATCGAGGTTCCCTTTTGTTGTAGGGCGAGGCCATAGCTGAGCAAGGTGAAAACGAGAATAGTAACAAGCGTGATACGCCAGCTCCAGTCACGTTTTTTGAGCCTACGCACAATGAGAAAACGGATAGGACCGAGTACCAGGACATAGCCAAGCAACAACAAGAGAATGAACACAATGGATGGTAATGAGTTCGGTAGGAGTGACTGAACGACGCTGAGCAGTCCATCGGTGTTCACAGTTGAGAATTTGCTGTTTGGGTAGTAGTTCGCAGTTGGGCTAGGCGTAATCATCTGATCGCCGATAGTGCGTAGCAGAAGACTCTGCCACAGGCGTGTTGCTCCCGACCAATTGACAATTGGGTCGAGTGTTGGATCAAAGGCGACATAACATACCGCGCCTCGCCCAAACTGACTTTGTACAATCAATGGCACTGCACCCGCCGCGAGAAGAGCTGATCCTTTGTCGCTCGCTGTGGCTGTGCTAATGGCAACAGGAACCTGAACGGAAGCGGTACCGTTTCCTTGCTGAGAGCTGCTTTTGGATGGGCCATTGATGGGAAGTAATGGTGTTCCTGCTGCTATGTTTTGTGTTCCTATAACCGTGACTGGTAAGAGGTCAGAGGGCAACGGACTGAGCGTATGACGCCATTCTGGACCACCGACTTCAATTAGTGCTCCACCCTGATTGACCCAACTACGGAGCGCGACAAGTTGTGCCTGGCTCAGTGAGCTAGTGGTAAAGTTATCGAGCACAAGCAGATCAAAATTCTTGAGCACTTCGGCTTGTGTAGAGAAGGTCGTGGCACTGAGCGGCTCTAGCAAAAGCGAGGCCGTTTGATTAGGCAATGCCACACTGCCCAATGGACCGAAGCCAGAAKATTGATCGGAGAGCAAGCCCACAAAGAGGTCGTTGTTCCCAAGCGTGCGCAATGAGGCATTTTGCGTACTGACCCTCTGCCCATTGCTGTCAAGCAAATGAACGGCGAGCGTCTCCTGGCTACCAGGAGCACCAAAATAGAGGGGAACATACATCGTGATTTGCTTTTGTGCACCCGTAGCAAGCGTCACAGGCGTTTTGTAGACAGAGACTGGGTCTGTGTTTCCCACACTAGCATAAGGTGTGGGAATATCGACCACTACGTTGCCCGTGAAGTCAGCCCCATTATTACTCAAGGAAATGTACACTGGTAGCCAATTGTTATCACGAAAACGCCCATTGAAAGCCGCGCTCACGCTGAGAGAGGGACCATTTGCATGTGTGCTTGATGTGTGCGCAGAGGCATATAGAGGGAAAGAGAAAAAAATCAAGCCAAGCAGCAAGCTGAGAGAAAGACTAACCCCCATGATGGGCATACAGAAACGAGGCCGGGTCATGTATTGTAGCATAGTTTTTTAAGCCTCTCTAATAAAAAGTATGACAAGCACGTTTTGTAGCCAGAAAATGCCTATTTACAATGTTTGATATGCCTCTTGTAGTATAGCAAGTTATTGCGGTTTTGTAGAGGTGCATTTGACCTAATTTTTGCTGTGACTAAGAACATAGACGTTTCAGAAGATGATTTTGTTGCAGAGTACAAAAAAGCGAATATAGGTCACGTTTTTGGATACAGTAGGGCATGCAAAAATTTGACGGCCACGAATGTTCGTCTCATCGGTTGCATCGCCGCCTGCAATACGCTACACTATGCAAACTGTACACTACTCATAATTATAACAAAAGGTACGTTCCCTATGGCATATTCAAGCACTCACGATATGAACACTACGAATACCACACCGATGCAGGTGATGGAGAGCTTCCGCCAAAAAGTGATTGAGCGTATGCAAATCGTTGTGGATGGCAAATTCTATACCTATCAAGATTATCTACACTTGCCAGAAGCACAACGCAGCGGAGATGAGGCGAACGCGATTGACCTGCGTTTTGCACTCTACACGCTCGAATGGCTTGGCTTTACTGCTGCGGATTGGCTTTATAATGTGCCGGAACAAGGGAAGAAGGCCAATCGCCCAGATTATGTCGTCAAAGGCTCGGTGGGGACGGCGTTTATCTGGGAGGATAAAAACAGTATGTTGGAACTGGACGAAATAGAGCACCTGACGCAAATGCGCCGCTATAGTCTGGGCACGGCGGGCTATGCAGTGTGGTGCAACATGCGCCGTATCTTTGCATTGCGTTTTTCCGCGAGTGATATGACCAGATACGATCTGCTGGCTGATATTTCGGTAGAGGAATTGTTTGGCGCAAGGACCCCCTCAAATACGCAACGCGAGACACAGGCAACGAATCTGGCAGTCTTTCAGTTGCTCTTTAGCAAAGGACGCTTTTTTCAGTTCGCGGACCTGATTAACAAGATCGGTGTAAGTGAGCAGACATTTGAAGATAGTACACAGGGAGCTATCTTCTTCAACGAGCCACAAGCAATACAGAACTTCATCGCTGGTAGCCGTGAGGCACTCGGTCACCTGCGTTTAGCTGCACTATCTCGTGTACGCGAGGCACTTGAACAGCGTGAGCGGCTGGTGCAGCAGGAAGCCGCGTTACACCGCGAATGGGAGCTAGCACGCGACGAATTTATTGACGCTATCAAGTTCAACGCTAAAAGCCTGGATGCCATTAGCAGACCGCTTTATGAAGCTATCGAACGCCTGACGCCACGCCTGGGAGAGATCGAAGCGCCAGAACTACGCAAGATGAAAGCAGTCTTCGATAAAGTAGCAGCTATTAGGAAAGGGAAAGTTTCGGCGGCATTACGTGCGCACTTTGAAAAGTGGTTTCAGCGCGCTTTTCATGCGAATAGTGCATTGCTATCACTACATTTTACCGCAACAGAGCCATTTAGAATTGCGGAAGCTTATCGAGTGTGGAGTGAGCGGCAGAGTGACCAAGAAGATGTGCGCCCCGAAGTCTTTGCGGAGCAGGTGGGGTATGTCTTTTTTGTGCGCCTATTACTCATTCGTGTGCTGGAAGACAAATATATTCTGCGTCCGCGCCTTGCTAGTGATGGCGGTTTTCTCGATTGGAGCACTTATGTTAGAAACCACTTTCAAGAACTGAATGGCATCGGGATTCTCAATGATAACTACTGTAATATCCTGGCACGGAAGGCGGGTCAATATTATCTGCATTTCTTCCAACAGGCAGTCTTTGACTGGTTCAACCCCGATGATTTCCTGTTGGTAGAAACGCTAGAGTTTTTGTGTCGCTATAATTTCCGACATGTCAGTAGTGATATCATCGGTTTCACCTATCAGGAGTATATTGAGCGCAACGCACGAAATCGCAAAGGCCACTTTCTGACACCACCCGATGTTGTCGAGTATATGTTGGACCTGTTGGAGTATACAGGACCGCAGATTATCGGCAGGAGTATTTGTGATCCGGCTTGTGGTAGCGGAAGTTTTCTTGTGCATGCTGCTCGTCGTTATCGTCAAGCGCTCATAACATATTTCTGCAATACGTATGGTGTTACGACGGAGGCCGAGTTGTATGCTGAGCCGCAACGACGACTAGAGGTGGCGCGTCGTTATCTGGATGATCTGACGAATCTTTTCTATGGTATGGAACTAAATCCTTTTGCTTGCTATCTCGCCGAAATGAATTTGCTGATTCAGGGATTGGACGATCTGACGGAACTGCAAGCCGCAAAGGAGAAGCACCCGATTGAACGCTTCCAGATTTACAACACCGATAGCCTTGATTTACCGTATGAGGTGCTTGAGTCTGACATACTGGGAACTGTGCAAGGTGTGCTCGTTCCTGACCGTCTGAGTGGACGTATCATCGATGACGCCTACACAATCAAAGCGAAACTCGCTGCACATAGCGATGGCTTCTTTTATATCATCTCAAATCCGCCCTATGTCAGTAGCAAGCAAGAGGAGATGAATGTAGCCCATTATAGAGAGACCGAGTTTTATAGTGCTATCCTCGCCGGTGATACAAATCTCTATCTGCTGTTCTTACGCCTGGGTCTCTACTATGTAGCCGAGTACGGGCATATAATTTTCATTATACCCCTCACCATATTCGGTGACAAAAGTGCTAGTGCAGCCAGACAACTACTCAAAACCGCGCCCTTTAGTCCAGCGGTGGTGATACGCTTTTATCGCGGCGATATCCTCTTTCCCGGTGTCGATCAAGCGGTGGCTATCGTGCGCGTGGACCGAGCCTATGAGCACACATCTATAGTTGTGAGTGGTGGCAACACGATTGCGGAGGCGCGAACTGCACAATTTATAACCGAGCATGCAAAGGTGATAGAGGCGGTGCCACAAAATGGCATCTGGCAAGGAAACTGGCTTATTGCCGATCATCAGGCAAGTTTGGATACATGGCAGTATGTAAAAGAGGTTAGTGAGAACTGTGTGCTACGTTTGGGGACGATGGTAGATGATGTTTTTGAGAGGAAACAAGGCGATATCAATGCTACGATTGTGAATCCGTTACGTGTAGGCACGCAACGTGGAGCATTTTCCAGAGGCGATGTGGCTATTTACAAGGGTGAGGACATTCGACCATTTACACCATTACCCAGCGCTCCGTCTGATTGGGCTAGCATATCTGCTGATACTAATGATAATGATATGACAAGCGATATAAGCCGTACTATACAGACTTTAGAAGAATTGCAGCACATTCAAGGAAAACAATCTGGTGTTGTGCTGAGAGAAGTGGCCCGTTTGAATACAAGGGAACGTTTGATAGTTTCCTGGTTTGAGCGGACACGTAATACACCAACAGCCTTTACACATGAATTGTGGCGCATGATTCTAAAATCTGAAGCAAGTGAAGAGCATGGAAAGGCCATCTTAGCGCTTTTAAGCAGCAAAGTAGTCGTGTATTTGATAAACCTCTTCTCAACGAACAATCACGTTGGTAAGGATGATATAAGCCGTGTGCCAATTCCTCCTGTAGCGACGTTTCCTATGGCGCATTTGGCAGCCTTGGCGAACCAACTCTTAGAGGTACGGGGGAAGCTGGAGAGAGATGCTGTGACGAAGTATCGGACGAAGTTACCGGAATTTGATGATGGGCAGGTGTATGTGCCACCTTCAGCAGTGCTAGCAGAGACACGCCTGCCCAAATTGACGATGCTGAGCCTCATTGGACGTGGTGAGGTAAAGAACAATGGTCCAGCCAATGGACGTATCAGGGCATTACGTGCTAGGAACGCGATTGTCAGTAGCATAGACGCTACTCTCCTGTATGCTGCCCCTTTTGCCAGGGTGCTCGAACTCTCTTTGAGTGAACCCGAACGAGAGAATGAGACCTGGAGCCAAGCGCAAAGTTGGCAGTTGCCTGAGCCTGTTGCCGCCGCCAACTGGTTACAGAGTTATGAGGCGATACGCCAGCAAGCACAAACGCAATGGAATACGTTTGTGGCTCTGCAACAGCAGGTCGATACCGTCGTCGCAGATTGGTATGGCTTTGATGACGCTATGCGTGCTGCGATTGCGGAGGGGCTACCATGGGCGCGACGGCGGCGTAGCATCTGACCGGAACCGCCAGTGAACATACTTGTGGACATACTTAATTCCTCCTCCTCGAAATGGGCAATGACATTGTATCAGTTGTATCAGTTGTATCAGTTGTATCAGTTGTATCAGTTGTATCAGCTCTGCTATCATGATACAAAATAGGGAGGGATTGAGCAATCTATGAGCACATCTCGTGTGCTATATCCGACCTCAAGCGAGTGTCTTCCTGGCCCCTTGACTAACTTGTTGCTAACAAATGACCCCAAAAACTATTATTGCTCAGCTTTCCGAGAGCCTCAGTGAAAACATCCCTACGCTGAGGATCTCGGAAGGCTCTTGGAGCCAATCGAGAAGAAAAGAGATCAAATTTGTCTCTTTTTGAGGCTTTAAAAAGCTCTTCTGTAAAGAGGATCTCGGAAAGGCTTGCATCACGTGGCTTCCTGTGCTATACTACGAGCATAGCCGTCGGAATGATGGGTAGCCTGAATCGAGGATTGAAACGAAAGCAGGAACATTTGTTGACGGCTCCGATGCCACGTCGGAATGATGGGTAGCCTGAATCGAGGATTGAAACAACAACCGACACGTGTATAGCGTGCCAATCCCTCGCGATCTGTGTCGGAATGATGGGTAGCCTGAATCGAGGATTGAAACCGCAATGAGGTCTGATCGTGCGTCAACCCCATTTGTGTCGGAATGATGGGTAGCCTGAATCGAGGATTGAAACCATTGCGCTTGAGTAGCCTTGCTTTTGCCATATAGAGTCGGAATGATGGGTAGCCTGAATCGAGGATTGAAACGAAACGGCTTGTAGTTGACCGTTAAAAGTGTCGTCGTCGGAATGATGGGTAGCCTGAATCGAGGATTGAAACCTCGCAAGCGGCGTGCTTGTCCGATGTCAAGGCCACGGTCGGAATGATGGGTAGCCTGAATCGAGGATTGAAACTTCCATGCCTTGAGAGATAACGCACCCACTATGGTCGGAATGATGGGTAGCCTGAATCGAGGATTGAAACCGTCATTGGCACTACAGTGGCACTTCTTTTTGAGGG
>JRHI01001549.1_pt1 | contig 18741 bp, 17 predicted proteins | sample 215371 | NCBI WGS metagenome assembly JRHI01 (sample SAMN02929681, study PRJNA255918) | sediment metagenome | biome: cave system; feature: Ice Cave; material: Sediment; isolation source: sediment from deep within a dark volcanic ice cave with no known source of... ...
TGAATCTCGCTCTAAGACTCAATAAGCAGAGCAGGATTCACGCTTCAGCCACACGTTGCATTTGGGAGCAGGTGATTCAATCTGAAGCGATCCTGCTCTAGTCCGCGCTTTTCAGCGCAGCATCATCATCGCCGCCGCCATCACCACGATCATGGCTGCCACCATGATGACAAGGTGCAGTGGGCTGCTCACCATGTGTCGCAGCATGCCGAACCTGGTGCCTTCCAGCTGCAACGCATGCCGCACTTGGGGCACTTTCCGGGGCTCGGCTGGCGCACGTCATGGGACAAACATAGATCTGTCCGGTGTCGCGTCTCTGATCCATAGGCCGTTCCCCAACGATCTGGCTGGCCGAGCATTCGACCCGGCCTGCAGGCGAGGCGCGCACAAGTGCTCACGCCTCCAGCAGTCGCCGCCGCTCTCGGTATTCAGCCTCGTTGATGTCGCCGCGCGCGTAGCGCTCTTTGAGAATGTCCATCGCATCGCGCGGACGATGGCGGTACATCATGCCGCCGCGCATCATGAAGAACATCATCGCCATGCAGGCGATCACGAACAGGAACATGAGCACCGGGCCGAAAAAGATGCCGGGCATCGGCCAATAATCGCTCCACCACATGACGCCCTCCTTCAGTTAGGCAAACTTAGGATGGACGCGACAGTGGAAAGCGCGTTGACGCAGATCAACTGACGAGCGGCTCACGCGGCGGCAAAGGCTTTCTGTCTTGCCGCCCCGGCCATGTGGCGCGCGGCGATATAACCGAATGTCATGGCCGGGCCGATGGTGATGCCGGCACCGGGATAGGTGCCGCCCATCACGCTGGCGGCGTCGTTGCCGACCGCATAGAGGCCGGGGACGGGCTTGCCCTCCCGGTCGACGACTTGCGCGTCGGCATTGGTGGCGATGCCGGCGAACGTGCCGAGCTCGCTCGGGATGACGCGCACGGCGTAGTACGGCGGCAGAGCGAGGGGTGCAATGCAGGGGTTGGGCTCGTGTCCGGGAGCCCCGTTGAAACGCTGGTAGGCGTCCGAGCCGCGATCGAACTCGGGGTCCTCGCCGCGCTGTGCCGGCCCGTTGAACTCCAGCAGCGTGCGCTCGAGCCCGTCCGCATCGATGCCGCATACCTGCGCGAGCCCCCGAACGCTGTCGCTGCGCCTGATGTAACCCGATTGCAGGAACGGCCCGATCCGCATCGGCGCAGGACCTAGGGCACCCAGGCCGAAGCGCCGGATGGCTGCATGGTCGCAGACGATCCAGGCTTCCGCGTCGGCATCATTGCGGCAGGCCTCGAGCATGGCCGGCACGTAGACGTGATAGGACCTCGCCTCGTTGACGAAGCGACGGCCGCGCCGGTCGACGCTGATGTAGCCGGGCTTGCCACGGTCGAAGAAGTGCGGGAACGGAATGGTCGAGCCATCCGGTTGCGGCACCAGCGAGACCGGCGTCCAGGCCGCGGGTTGATGCACCTCATCGAGGAACCTGCCGCCCACCGACTGGGCGAGCCGCAAGCCGTCGCCCGTGTTGCCGGGCGGCGGCAGGGAGGCGTGGCTCTTGCCCGCGGACACGTGGCCGTAAACGCGCTGCTTGAGGCTGTCGTTGCCGGGGAAGCCGCCGCAGGCCAGCACAACCCCGCGGCGCGCATGCACCAGCACGCGTCCGTCCTCCCGCGCAATGAACGCGCCCGCAACGTGGCCCTGCTCGGTGTAGAGCTCCACGATGGGCGAGGACAGCCAGAGTGGAATGTCGCGTTGCAGCGCGCTCACCGCCAGTCGCGCGATGAGCGCGTTGCCGTTGACGAGGCGCGTGCCGCGGCTGTGCGTCAGACGATCGCGCGCATAGCGCGCCACCATGCCGGCCACGTGCAAGGCCGATTGCGGCCGTTGCGTCATCTGGAACACGTGCGGTAGATCGTTGCGCCCGACCATCATGCCGCCGAATGCCATCATGGTCTTGATCGGCGGCCGCAGTCTGGCAAACCACGGACCCAGCTCACGGCCGTCGCACTCGTCGGGCACAAGTGAGCGACCGCCTCGCAAGGCGCCCGGTTCGCCCGGATGGTAGTCGGCCCAGGTCGGCGCCAGCGTGTAGGCGACGAACGCCTTGCGCTCGAAGAGATCCAGCATGGCATGCGCGTTGTCGACATAGGCCTCGGCCTTGGCGCGGTCGAGCCGGTTGCCGACGTGATGAGCGAGGTAGGCGAGCGCTCGTTCGCGCGAGTCGCGGATGCCTGCGGAGACGGGGATCCAGATGACGCCGGCGGAATAGGCCGTCGTGCCGCCGAGCTCGGGCTCTTTCTCGACCATGATGACGTCGAGGCCGGCGAGATGGGCCGTCAGTGCCGCGGCGAAGCCGGCCGCACCCGATCCGGCGACTAGGACGTCGCATATGCGTGTGGATGCTTCCAACGGGCTCATCCTGCAGTGGGAACCGCGGCGACACGCGAGCGCCTGCCGCCGGCTCGTGGGCACGATATTGGCCCGACTTGCCGGTGCATGATAGCCTCGCATTCCCTAACACTCCGGCCAGCGAGCACCCCTATGCAAGAAATTGCGACGCGCCTGACCGCCAACCGCCTGATGGGGATCGAAAGCCCGAGCGAGGCCCGGCGCATCATCCGGGCCGGGGAATACGCCGGCCACACGGCGGGCGTCGCGCCCGACTGCGTTCAGGGCAACCTGTGCATCCTGCCCAAGGAGCTGGCGCTGGACTTCGCTGCATTCTGCCAGCGCAACCCCAAGCCGTGTCCTCTGATCGGCATGGGCGCGCCGGGCGACCCCTCGCTCCCCGATCTGGGTGACATCGACATCCGCACCGACGTGCCGCGCTATCGCGTATTCAGAGACGGCACGCTCGTCGATGAGCCCACCGACATCCGCAAATACTGGTCCGACGATCTCGTCACCTTCGTGCTGGGATGCTCGTTCTCCTTCGAGCTGCCGATCCTGCAGGCCGGCCTCCGCTTGCGACACATCGAGAATGACACCGTCGTGCCCATGTACCGCAGCAGCATCGACTGCGTCCCGGCGGGACGCTTCAAGGGCAAGATGGTGGTGTCGATGCGCCCGTTCACCCCGGCCGACGCCATCCGGGCGGTGCAGATCACCTCGCGTTTTCCATCTGTCCACGGCGCGCCGGTGCATCTTGGCCTGCCGGAGGCGATCGGCATCAAGGATATCAACAAGCCCGATCTCGGCGATCCGGCGATCATTGCTGAAGGGGAGCTGCCCGTATTCTGGGCCTGCGGGGTGACGCCGCAGGTCGCCATCGAGCAGGCGCGCCCGTCCATCTGCATCACCCACAAGCCGGGCTCGATGCTGATCACCGACAAGAAGAACGCCTCGCTGGCGGCGCTCTAACTGTCATCCCGGAATTTCGCGACGCGAAATATCCGGGACCCCGGGCCGCGTACACGCTATACAACCCTGGGTCCCGGCTCTCCGCGCCCTTACGCTCCGGCCGGGATGAAAACGGCTCTCCTTATTCGCGGCCGACGTATCGGCGATAGTGGTTGTCGATTGATTCGCCGTTGCAACTCGGGATAGCCGTTTGCAAAGCCTGCTCGCGCCATTGGAGGAAGACCAGCCGCCGCGCGTGCCCGTGCTGCTGCCGGTTGCCCTCGACCAGACCTACGACTACGTGCTTCCCGATGGCCTGGAAGCCCGCCCCGGCGTGTTCGTGCTGGTGCCGTTTGGGCCGCAACAACGCATCGGAGTGGTCTGGGACGGCCCCATCGGCGAGGCGGGCAAGCCGGTTCCCGACAAGAAGCTGAAAGTCATCACGGCCACGCTCGCCGACGTGCCGCCGCTGCCCGCCCTCTCGCTGCGCTTTGCCGAGTGGGTGGCGCGCTACACGCTCTCGCCGCTGGGCATGGTCGTGCGCATGATGATGGGCCCGCCCAACGTGTTCGAGCCGGGCAAGCCGCGCTTCGGCGTCACGTGCAACACGGATGCGCGCGAGCCGCCCCGCATGACGCCGGCCCGCAAGCGTGCGCTCGAGATCGCCGCCGACGGGCTGGTGCGCGCCAAGGTGGCGCTTGCCGCGGAAGCCGGTTGCTCGACGGGGGTCATCGACGGCTTGGTCGAGGCCGGTGCCCTGGTCGAGGTGGCGATCCCCGAGCGGCGGCCGCCCGTCCCCAATCCGGCCCATGCCGACGTGCAATTCTCCGACGCCCAAGCCATCGCCGTCCACGCCATGCGCGCCGCCGCCGACGCGCAGAGCTTCTCCGTCACACTGCTCGACGGCGTCACCGGCTCCGGCAAGACCGAGGTCTACTTCGAGGCTGTGGCGCGCACGCTCGAGCAGGGGCGGCAGGCGCTCATCATGCTGCCCGAGATCGCGCTCACCAGCCAATTCATGGACCGCTTCACGGCGCGCTTCGGCTGCACGCCGGTCGAATGGCATTCCGCGCTCTCTCCGGGCGAGCGAGCCCGCGCCTGGCGCGCTGCAGCGAACGGGGAGGCGCGCGTCATCGTCGGCGCCCGCTCCGCCCTCTTCCTGCCCTTCAAGAACCTCGGCCTGATCGTCGTCGACGAGGAGCACGACGCGGGCTTCAAACAGGAGGATCGCGTGCACTACCAGGCCCGCGATATGGCCGTCGTGCGCGGCAGCCTGGCCAAGCACCCGGTGATCCTGGCCTCGGCCACGCCGTCGATCGAGAGCCACGTCAATGCCCGATCGGGCCGCTACGGCTACGTGCATTTGCCCGGTCGCTACTCCGGCGCCGAGCTCCCTGACGTGGAGACCATCGATCTGCGCCAGCATCCCCCCGAGCGCGGCAAGTGGCTTTCGCCGGTGCTGGTTGCGGCCATGACCGAGACGCTCTCCAAGAAGCAGCAGGCGCTGTTGTTCCTCAACCGCCGTGGCTACGCGCCGCTCACGCTCTGCCGCTCCTGCGGCCACCGCATCGACTGCCCGCAGTGCACGGCCTGGCTGGTCGAGCATCGCTATCGCCACCGGCTCAACTGCCACCACTGCGGCTTCTCGCTGCCGATCCCGGAGAAGTGCCCCAAGTGCGGCGAGCCGGACGCTCTGGTGGCCTGCGGGCCGGGCGTGGAGCGCATCGCCGAGGAGGTGGCCGAGCGCTTTCCCGACGCGCGCGTGGCGCTGCTGTCCTCCGACCTGGTGCCGTCGCTCATCGAGATGCGCGAGATCATCAAGAAGATCGAGGCCGGCGAGGCCGACATCATCATCGGCACGCAGATGGTGGCCAAGGGCCACCACTTCCCGCAGCTCGCCAACGTCGGCATCGTCGACGGCGACCTCGGGCTCGGCCAGGCCGACCCGCGCGCGGCCGAGCGTACCTTCCAGCTCATGCACCAGGTCACAGGCCGCGCGGGCCGCGAGCTGGCCGCCGCCGGACGCGGCTACGTGCAGACCTACATGCCCGAGCACCCCGTGATGCAGGCGATCATCTCGGGCGACCGGGAGGCCTTCCTGGCGCGCGAGATCCGCCAGCGCCAGTCCGCGCAGCTGCCGCCCTTCGGCCGGCTGGCCGCGCTGGTGGTCTCGGCCCGAGACAAGGAGCTCACCCAGCTGTACGCCCGCGACGTCGCCCAGCGCGCCCCGCTGGCCTCCCGCATCGAGGTGCTGGGCCCGGCCGAGGCGCCGTTGGCCGTCATACGCGGCCGCCACCGCTGGCGCCTCCTGGTCAAAGCCCCCCGCGACCTCGATCTGCAGGCCTACCTGCGCGCCTGGCTCGACGCCCTCCCCAAACCCCCCGCCGACCTGCGCCTGACCGTGGACATCGACCCGTACAGTTTTCTGTAGGGCGTCGTCTTGTCGCCCGATCACGGTCGTATCGAGGGGCCGGGCGATGCGTCTTGACCTCATTCGGCCCAAATCAACGTACAAGTGACCGGTTGGCGGGGAACCCAAGGGACGGTAACCAGCGTTTAGGTTACGCTTGGTAGATAGCCACTATCCGAGTATGACGATTCGCACGCGCGTCCACCCATCCGCCACCCCAAGGTCCAGCCATGATCGCTTCCAGCTCCCCGAAACGGCGGCTCGCCGGCCTTGTGGCCGCCAGCCTCGCAACGCTGCTCGTGTCGCCCATGGCCGATCCGGCGGCAGCCAGAAGCAGCCGGGACCGGGAGCCGAAGCGCGACGACAGCGTGCTGTCCCGTCCCGCCGGCGTGCCCCTGATGGCGATCGTCTCGCTCGGCGAGCAGCGGGTGACGATCTACGATGCCGAGGGCCGCATCCTGCGCGCGCCCGTCTCCACCGGCCAGACTGGATACGAGACGCCGGCCGGCATCTACAGCGTCATCCAGAAAGAGGCGGAGCACTACTCCAACCTCTACGACGACGCCTCCATGCCCTTCATGCAGCGCATCACCTGGTCCGGGATCGCGCTGCATGCCGGCGTGCTGCCAGGCCACCCCGCGTCGCACGGCTGCATCCGCATGCCGCACTCCTTCGCCGAGCGGCTCTTCGACCTGACCAGCATGGGCATGCGGGTGATCGTGGTCCCGACCGACGTGACCCCTGCCGATATCGCGCATCCGGCGCTGTTCAAGCCGCGTCCTCTCGGCGGCGAGGTGTCGCTTGCGAGCCCGTCCGCGTCAGGGCCGGAAAAGGATCAGCCGATGCGGCTGGGTGCCGGCTCGAGCGACAATATTCCCCCGCCCACCATTCCACCGCGGCGCCTGATGACCCTGAAGTCGATCGCTGCCGCCAAGGCAGCCGAGGCGGAAGCCGCAGCCAAGAAGGCGGACGAGGCAAGGTCGGTCGCTGCAAAATTGGCGACTGAGTCGGCGCGCCTCGCCAAGGCCCAGCGCCTAGCGGAGGGCGCAAAGAACCGGGCCGAGGCGCTGGTCAAGAGCGCCGAGGAGATGCTTGCAGCCGCCGGCTCCAACGCCAACCCCAACCCGACCGCAATCGAGCGCGCTCAGGAAGCCAAGGCCAAGGCAGAGGCCAAAGTCGCGGAAGCGCAGGCTCAGCTGGACGCCGCCAAGGCCGCCGCGGAGCCGAAAGTGGAGGCCCTGACGCGCGCCCGCGAGGAGGCGAAGACGGCGGAGGCTGCGAAGGTCGCGGCCGCGACTGCCGCCAAGGAAGCGGCGGCCAAGATGTCGCCGGTGTCGGTGTTCATCAGCCGGCAAACGCAGCGCCTTTATGTCCGGCAGGCGTTCCAGCCGATCTTCGATACCCCGATTACCATCAAGGATGCCGACAAGCCCATCGGCACGCACATCTATACCGCGCTCGATTACGTCAAGGACGGCGCCGACGTGCGCTGGAGCGCCGTCTCGATGACCAGCAGCCAGGGCCGGCACGAGCCGGAGTCCACGCGCCGGCGGTCCGAGTTCGATGGGTACGGGTACGCCCGGCGCTCGCAGCGCGTCGATCGCAACGCCGAGCCCGTTCCGGCCGACGTGGACGCGGCCAAGGCAGCGCTCGACCGGCTCGGCATCCCGCAGGAGGCCATCGACCGCATCGCCGAGGTCATCTCGCCCCGCTCCGTCCTGATCGTCTCGGACGAAGCGCTGAGCAAGGAGACGGGCAAGGGCACGGATTTCATCGTAGTCATGAGCGGCGAGCCGCAGGGCGGTATCAAGATCCGGCGGCGTCCGCAGCCCTGGGGCGGCGACTACGAGCGTCCCTACGGCCGCTCGCCCTATGGGAGAAACCCGTCCTTCTGGTGGTGATTGCCGACCAGCATTGACCCGGGCTGCAGAGGACGCGGTCTTGCCTGCCCCACCGGCAACTTCGTGTTGAGCTTGTCGAAGCACGTTTGGAGGCTGCGGCCGCCCTTCGACCCTCGGAACGAGTGAGAGGGCATGCAGGCTCAGGGCGCAGTCGTGATCGCATTTGCCCTCCAGTGCATCACGAGTTAGCGCAATAGGGTGTGCTGACCTGTTCCTTTGGTGCGCGGGCCGTTTACCCTTTCGCCGCCAATCCCCGCCCTGCCGCTCCGTGGCACCATGCCTGTGGCCCACAACAGGTGAAGATTCCGGCTTATGGACAACACTCCGAACCTGCAGCTGCCCTATCTCATGGCGGCGCAGGCGCAGAAGCACGTCACCCACAACGAGGCGCTGCGTTCGCTCGACGCCATCGTGCAGCTCCTGGTACTCGACAAGGACCTCGCCAGCCCTCCGGGCTCGCCCACCGACGGCAGCCGCTACATCGTCGCCGCCGGCCCGACGGGCGCGTGGGCCGGCCAGGCCGGCAAGGTCGCAGCCTGGCAGGATGCCGCCTCGGTGTTCTACACGCCGCGCGAGGGCTGGCTGACGTGGGTGGCGGACGAGGACAAGATCTACGCCTACACCGGCAGCGCCTGGGCCGAGTTCGTCAGCGGCGCCGGCGCGCTGCATGCCGTCGTGCAGGACACCGCCCCGCAGCTGGGCGGCGATCTCGACGCCAACGGCCACAACCTCGGCTTCGATGACGCGACCGGCATCACCGACGATGCCGGCAATGAGCAGGTGCTTTTTCATAAGACGGCGAGCGCGGTCAACCAGCTCGGGGTCACCAATGCGGCCACGGGGAATGCGCCGCGGCTCGCGGCCGAGGGCGGCGACGCCAACATCGATCTCAAGCTGCGCGGCAAGGGCACCGGCCAGATCGACGTCGACAAGCTCGGCGTCAATGCCACGGCCGACACGATCAACCGCCTGGCGGTGAAGAGCGCGGCCAGCCTGCTCGACAACGTCGGCAACGGGCACCAGCAGAAGATCAACAAGGCGGCCGCCGGCGACACGGCCAGCACGCTGTACCAGACCGGCTACTCCGGGCGCGCGGAGTTCGGGCTCACCGGCGACGACAACTTCCACGTCAAGGTGAGCGCGAACGGCTCGGCATGGAAGGAGGCGATCGTCGTCGATCGCACCGACGGTCGGGTTGTCATGGGTGCGCCTGATGCTTCGCTGACGACCGATGGCCTTCAGGTGCACGCCCCCGGCACCGCCGGCTCCCTCACGGCGGCGCGCTGGTCCGCCGATAACGGCGGTCCGGGTGTCAACCTGTACAAATCGCGCGGAGCTGCCGTGGGAACGCACGGCATCGTGTCGTCGGGGGACAGCGTTGGTGGCAACACTTGGCGGGCCTCCGACGGGGCGAGCTTTATCCCGCTAGCGGCTATTCGCGCGGCCATTGATGGCACCCCTGGTACCAATGATATGCCGGGGCGGCTGGTGTTTTTCACGACGCTGGACGGCGCTGCCGCCCTCAGCGAGCGCCTGCGCATCACCAACGACGGCAAGTTCGGCTTCGGCACCACGGGCCCGAGCAACTTCGCGTCCTTCGAGGGCATCGCCGCGCCGCAGACCGACAACGCCTACACCTGCGGCACTTCAGCCAAGCGCTGGAGCGATATCTATGCCGTGTCGGGCACGGTCAACACCTCGGACGCGCGCCTCAAGACGGACATCGAGGACAGCCGTCTCGGCCTCGCCTTCATCCTCAATTGCCGGCCGCGCTCCTACCGCTGGCTGGAGGGCGGCGTCACCGTGGAGTGGGACGAGGAGACCTGCGAGGTGCAGGAGCCGCTGACCGAGGAGAGAACGGTCGTTGTGCCTGCGATCGAGATGCGCGACGGGGTGGCCGTCGAGCGGCTGGTCGAGCGCACCGTGCCCATGCCGGTCGTCGACCAGGTGCCCGTGGTCGACGAGGCCGGCCGGCCCGTCATGATCGACGTGGTCGACGAGGCCGGCCGCCCGGTCGACCGCGTGCCGAAGATGCACGCCGTGCAGCGCATGCGCACCGTCACCGAGACGCACCGGGTCAAGCGCGAGGTGGGGCGCGCCGGCGGGCGCACGCACTACGGGCTGGTGGCGCAGGAGGTGCAGGCGGCGCTTGTTGCGGCCGGCGTCACCGACTTCGCCGGCTAGGTGCTGGCCGACAAGGCCGATCCGGACTCGACGCAGGGACTGCGCTACGACCAGTTCATTGCCCCGCTGATCAAGGCGGTGCAGGAGCTCGCCGCGCGCGTGGCGGCGCTCGAGATGCAGCGGGCCGCCTCCTAACGTCTCTCCACCATCTCCCTCAGAGCTTTGCTCGGGCCGAGGCGCTGCGTCTACGGGCGTCGGAAAGACGTTTGACTGCGATCCCGTCCCGCCGTTCAATTGGCCGAGTACGATACTGTTGCGGCGTGGCCGAATGCCGGAGGAAACGATGACCATCCAAGTGCGCCAGCTTCAACCCGTGTTCGTCGGCGAGGTGAGCGGGGTCGATCTCGCCGCGACGTTGCCGCCGGAGACGGTTGCGGAGCTGATGGAGGCGATCAACCGCTACGCTGTGCTGGTCTTTCATGGTCAGTCCCTCGACGACGACCACCTGCTGGCCCTGGGGAGGGTGTTCGGCAACATCGAGCCGCCACGCAATCATCGCGTCGTGCGTCGGCTGAAGCACGCGGAGCTCGCCGACATCTCCAACCTGACGGCCCAAAACCAGCTGCGCGCCCGCGACGATCATCGGCGGCTGGATGCGCTTGCCAACCAGCTCTGGCACTCGGATGCTTCCTTCCGCCAGGAGTCCGGGGCGCTGTCGATGCTCTTTGCACACGTAGTGCCGCCGGTCGGGGGCGAGACCGAGTTCGCCGACCTGCGCGCCGCCTATGACGCTCTCTCCCCGGCCATACAGGCGAAGATCGAAGGCCTGGTGGCCGAGCATTCCATTTTCCACTCGCGCGGCCAGCTGGGCCACACCGACTATACGGAATCGGAGCGCGCCGCCCTACCGCCGGCGCAACACCGGCTGGTGCGCACCCATCCGGGCTCCAAGCGCAAGACGCTCTACATGGGATCGCACGCTTCCCATATCATCGGGTGGCCGATGCCCGACGGGCGGTTGCTGCTGCGCGATCTCATGGAGCACGCAACGCAGCGCGAGTTCGTGCACCGGCACAGCTGGCGCGTCGGCGACCTGGTGATCTGGGACAACCGCTGCTCCCTGCACCGCGGCCGCTCCTACGACGATGCCGCTCATGCGCGCGACTTGCGCCGCGTCACCACGCGCGACCCGGAGTCCGCGTTGGAGTGGGTGGCTTGAGGTGCGTTGGCCTGAGTTGTGCGCGTCCGATGCCGCGCGTGGTGCCGCTGCTATTAGGTTGCGCGTTGGAGTTTGTCGGGACCTGGCGCGCCGTTGTCCCCTGCAAGCTCGCGCGGCCGGATGATCGCAAATGCGGCGAGTGCCAGTGCCATGAGCGCCGCAACCGACAAGAACGCGGTGATCCAGCCGGCCTCGCTGTTGTTGAGGCTCCAGAGCCGCATCATGCGAGGTAGCAGCGCCGCCCAGAAGAAAGCACCGATCTGGACGAGAAACCTGCGCCGCGCACACGATGGCGACAAGGTGTGCGGGCGAGGTCCTCGACACCGAAGCGGCTTGAGTCATCCTCGCGGTCCCCGTGCTGCCAAACCCACCTGACACGAGCTTCCGGAGAAGAGCGGCAAAAGGGGCGGGGGACACAGCCCTTACTCGCGCCCCGATGATACCCACGCTCCGAGAATATCACGCTCTTCCGCCGTGATGTCGGTCACGTTCGAGGGCGGCATGGCGCTGGACCAGGCGGCGGCGACGGCGATCTCGCGGGCGTTGGCCTTGATGCGGGCGGCGGTGTCGAGAAGGACGCCTTTGGGGGGCACGGTGATGCCTAACCACACAGGCTCGACCGCGTGGCACATGCTGCAGCGGCTGATGACGATGTCCTCGACCTGGGAGAATTTCACGGGCGTGGCCGCCGCCGCTGCGTCCGCGCGTTTGCGCGGGCGCTCGCTCTGGGCCGGCCCCAGCGTCGACAGCCACACGATCGCGAGCCCGCACACCGCCGCCACCCCCCACGTCCACCAGGGGCTCGGCTGGCGCTGGTGGCGCATATTGTAGAAGTGGCGGATGACGGCGCCCATCACGAGGGTGAGCGCCAGGATCACCCAGCTGAAGCGCGTCGCGTAGGCCAGCGGGTAGTGGTTGGAGATCATGACGAACACGACCGGCAGGGTGAGGTAGTTGTTGTGGGTCGAGCGCTGCTTGCCGCGCCGCCCGTGCACGGGATCGGGCGCCCGCCCGGCGATCAGGTCGGCCACCACCTTGCGCTGGCCGGGGATGATCACCATCAGCACGTTGGCCGCCATGATCGTGCCGATCAGTGCGCCGATCTGCATGAAGGCGCCGCGCGCGCTGAACACCTTGGTGAAGGCGTAGGCCAGCGCGACGATGAACACGAAGCCCACGGCGGCCAGCACGGTGTCGTTGCGGCCGAGGGCTGAGCGGCAGAGCCCGTCGTAGACGGCCCAGCCCAGCACCAGCGCCGCGACGCTGATGGCGATGCCGGCAGTGGGCGAGAGGGCCATCACCGCCGGATCGATCAGATAGAGGTTGGCACTCGCGTAGAAGATGGCGACGACCAGGGCAAAGCCCGAGATCCAGGTGGCGTAGGCCTCCCACTTGAACCAGGTAAGATCATCGGGCATGCGCGCCGGCGCAACGAGGTACTTCACCATGTTGTAGAAGCCGCCGCCGTGCACTTGCCAGGCCTCGCCGTAGGCCTGCGCGGGCAGGCCCTCGCGCTGCTGCAGGCTGTAGTCGAGATGGATGAAATAGAACGAGGAGCCGATCCAGCCGATGGCCGCGATCACGTGCAGCCAGCGCAGAAAGGTCTCACCCCAGATCCACAGGATTTCCCACACCGCCGCCCCCGATCCGCTCGGCGCGCTCGCGCAATTCGCCCGTCAAGTCAGCAGCGTGCCACAACACGGTCGGAAGGCAAGCGGGCCTGTCGTCGCGCGCAACGCGTCGAGGGCGGCTCAAGGCTGACGTTTGGTGCCGGCGGGCGCGCCCGGCTTTTTGCCCTCGTAGCGGCCGATGACGTTGCAGACGGCATCGACCCGCACCGCCATGCCGGCCTCCTCCATCCAGGCCTGCACTTGGCCCATAGCCGCGACGTGCGCTGGCGTCAGATAGCGGCGCGTGAGCTGACCGGGGACCTCGGTGAAGGCGGCGAGCCCATCCAGCCGTGCCATAAGTGTGGGTCCGAAGCGCAGCGCCATGCCGGCATCTTCAGCTCGAGCTTTCCGGGCCCGCGCTTTCCCGGCCCTTGCCCGCTTTTCGATCATGGTTCGGATCGTAGGTTGTGCAGTCGTCGCTGTGAAGCACGCGAGGGCTCGCCTAGGGAGAGAACCTGTGCGAGATGTACGGACGGGCAGGCGGAGCCGAGGTGGATGGTCCAGGCTAGCACCGAACTCGCGGCGCTGAATGCGGCCGATCGCGACGCGTTCGTTGCCGCGCTCGGCGGCGTCTTCGAGAACGCACCCTGGGTGGCGCAGCAGGCGCACGCCATGCGGCCGTTCGCCACCGTCGCCGACCTGCATCGCGCGCTGATGGCGGCAGTCACTGCCGCCGGCGAAACCGAGCAGCTCGCGTTCATGCGGGACCATCCGGAACTCGGCGGCAGGATAGCGCGCGCCGGTGCCATGACGGCCGAGTCGCGCCAGGAGCAGGGCAGTCTCGGGCTCGACCGCTTGAGCGAAGCGGAGTTCCAGCGCTTCGAGCAGCTGAACGCGGCGTATCGCGCACGCTTCGGCATTCCCTTCATCATCTGCGTGCGCCGGCACACCCGCGATTCGCTTCTCGCCAACTTCGAGCGGCGGCTGGCCAACAGTGTCGCGGCCGAGCGGGCGGCTGCACTCGAGGAGATCGGCCACATCACGCGCCTGCGTCTCGTCGAGGCGGTGGATGGGCCTGGCAAGCCCAAGACCGACGGGCGGCTCTCCACCCATGTGCTCGATACCGTCTCCGGTGGGCCGGCCGCGGGGGTCAAGGTCGTGCTCAAGGAGCTGGGTGCGAGTGCCGATGGGCTGCTGAAAGAGACCACTACCAACGCCGATGGGCGTACCGACGCGCCGCTGCTCGGCGGCGGGCCTCTGCGCATCGGCACCTACGAGATCGCCTTCCACATCGGTGCGTATTTTGCTGCGCAGGCGGTGGCGACGAGCCGGCCGCCGTTCCTCGACGTGGTGCCGATCCGGTTTGCCATCGCCGAGCCCGAGGCGCATTACCATGTGCCCCTGCTGGCCTCCCCCTGGGCCTACTCGACCTATCGCGGGAGCTGAGCCATGCCGCCGCGGGTCCAGACTAAAGAGCATGCAGGCTGGCCGCCGTCATCATTGGCGCGACGCCCCTTCTCCCCTTGGGGAGAAGGTGCCCGTCGTGTCGAAGACGCGCCTTCGGCACGATGGGTGGATGAGGGGGCCTTCACCACCGCACCCGAAGTCCCCCCTCACCAGTTCGGCCGCATCTCTTCGCAGGAACCGAATATGCGGTCGAGGGTCACGATATCTGGCGGAGTGCGTGAGGCATGATCAAGCTCGACACCATCATCCGCGGCGGGCGCGTGGCGACGGCTAGCGACACGGTCGCCTGCGATGTCGGCATCCGCGGCGGCAAGATCGTGGCGCTCGGGGAGGACTTGGGGACAGCCGACGAGGTGATCGACGCGCGCGGCAGGCTGGTGCTGCCCGGCGGCATCGACAGCCACGTGCATCTCTCCCAGCCGAGCGGGCCCGGCATCGTCATGGCCGACGATTTCGAGAGGGGCACGCGGGCGGCAGCGTTCGGTGGCAACACGCTGGTGATGCCGTTCTGCATGCAGCAGAAGGGCCAGAGCCTGCGCCAGGCGGTGAAGGACTATCACGCGCTGGCCGAGGGCCGCTGCCACATCGACGTCAGCTTCCACCTGATCATCTCCGACCCGACGCCGCAAGTGCTGGGCCAGGAGCTGCCGGCGCTGGTGGGCGACGGCTACACCTCGTTCAAGGTGTTCATGACCTATGCCGACCTGGCGCTCAGCGACATCCAGTTGCTGGAGGTGTTCTCCACCGCGCGCGAGACCGGCGCGCTGGTGATGGTGCACGCGGAGAACTACGACGCCATCCGCTTCCTCACCGAGCGGCTGGAGCGGGCCGGCAACACGGCGCCGAGGTACCACGCCACCTCGCGGCCGATCCCCGTCGAGCGCGAGGCGACGCACCGGGCGATCAGCCTAGCGCAGCTCGTCGACGTGCCGATCATGATCGTGCACGTCTCCAACGGCGAATCGATGGAGCAGATCCGCTGGGCGCAGAGCCGGGGCCTGAAGGTGTTCGGCGAGACCTGCCCGCAGTATCTCGTGCTGACCGAGAAGGACCTCGACGGCCTCAACATGGAGGGCGCCAAGTACGTGTGCAGCCCGCCGCCGCGCGACGAGGCGAGCCAGAAGGCTTGCTGGCTGGGGCTGGAGACGGGCGTGTTCCAGGTCTACTCGTCGGACCACTGCCCGTTCCGCTACGACAGCCAGCAGGGTAAGCTCGTCCCGAAGGGTCGCACGAGCTTCCAGTGGGTGCCGAACGGCATACCGGGCGTGGAGACGCGCCTGCCCATCCTGTTCTCGGAGGGCGTGGTGAAGGGGCGCATCTCGCTCAACCAGTTCGTGGCGCTCACCGCGACCAACCACGCCAAGATGTACGGCCTGCACCCCCAGAAGGGCACGATCGCAATCGGCGCCGACGCCGACATCGCCATCTGGGACCCCGAGCGCAAGGTAACGATCCGGCAGGAGATCCTGCATCACGGCTCGGACTACACGCCCTATGAGGGCATCAAGGTGACGGGCTGGCCGGTGACGACCATCGTCCGTGGGAAGACCGTCGTGCGGGATGGAGCCCTTGTCGGGAGCCGGAGCGCCGGCCAGCACGTCTCGCGCGAGCGCTCGCCCTATGCCGCACCCGCCGGGACCCCCGCGCCGCCGGCTCGGGGTTAGGCTCCCCGCCGACCTATCTCAGACGCCGCCGCTCAATCCGCAGCGACCCGTTGGGCCGGCTTTACATCCGTGGTGCCCGCTTTCACCATCTTTGCAGCTGGCTGGCGGAGGTTCCCCTTCGAAAGTGCCTGGGTACCCACAGCGACTGCCGCAGCACTGCACGTGCCGATGACCAGGATGGACAAGACGGCCTTGGCGAAAGTCTGCGTTCGCATGCGCTCCTCCTTCGCGTGCGTTGCGGCACGCGGCATGCTGCCAATATCGGTGAAATTGACTACGGCGGCTGTTCCGCAGGTAACAAGCTGGATCGGCCTGGAGCTTTGCCCCGATAGCGTGCGTGCGCTCAGCCTTCGAGCGGCAGCGACCAGCTCAGCTCCTCATGCCCCGGCGCGAAGCTGCGGTTGCTCTGCTCGGGGTTGCGGTTGACCAGCGGCCGCGCATACAGCGGGTGACGCATGCTACGCACCTCGTGCTCGAGGGTGAACAGCACCTTACCGCTGTCGAGAGCGACGATGTCCTCGAAGCGGTACTGGTGCTGGTCGCTCTCCTCGGTGATGAGGCCTTTCTCGAGCAAGCGCCGATAGGGCCCGGAGAAATCGGCGAGATAGATGGCGACGTGGTGGCCGTCGAACGGCGTCGTGGGCGCCTCCGTCTCGCGGAACACCAGGTGCTGGCCGGCGCCAACCGCGGCGCGCGCAAACCGCCCCTGCGCATCTTCGCCTGCATCCGCCGCGGTCTCGAGGATCTCGCGGTAGAAGCGCACGATGCCGTCCACCGTGCCGGGGCCCACGTCGAATTCCACGTACGGCATGCCGAGCTGCATCCGGCCGAAGCGCTCGCCCGGGGAAAAGCAGCGCATGCGGTTGCCCCACGGGCAGGTCACCTCGATGTACTCGTTGCGCTCGCTGAAGGCGAAGCGTGTTCCCTCGAGCGGCTTCTTCACCGCATGCAGTCTGCGCACCAGGGCCTCGCGGTTCGGCATCACCAGGCCGGTGTGGCCGCGCACCACCTGTTGCTTGCCGGTCGGCAGGTGGAACTGGCTGCGGCCGACGTTCATCCACATGTTGCCGACGCCGGTCATCAGGTAGGGATCGCGCGTCAGGCCGAGGCCCGTCGCGTAGAAGAGGATTGCCAGCTGCTGGTCGGGAACGCGCGTGTTGACGTGCTCCAGCGTGACGACGTTGCCGATATCTTCGATGGTCCGGTCGAATTGGGTCACGGCGTGCATCCCTCCCTGGCGCTTCTCCCAGCGTTTCTCCCTCTCCCCGTCCTCGCGGGGAGAGGGAATAGCGATAATGCTAGCTCAGCCGCTTTTCGCCCGCCACACGCAACGCAGCCGCAGGCTATCCACGTGCGGCGACCAGCGCAGGCGGCGCCAGGCGAGCGATGGCGGCGCGCTCAGCCGGCAAACGGCGCAGGCGCGGAGCCGCTCCCGAGCCCGCATAGGCAACAGCGCCGTGGAGGCCCGTCGCCAGCTTCACGTCGCCGACCGTCAGGCCCGCCTCGCGCACGAGCCGTCGCGCAGCGGCTTCGATGGTGACGGGCGCAAGCTGCCGGCCGCGGGCCTCGCGCAGCCCGAGCGCGCCCAACATGCGAGCGACCCCCTGGCCCCTGGCCTTCGCGCAGGCCTCGAGCCGGCACCAGGCCTGCAGCACGGCAGCGTCGCTGCCGGCGTCGCCTGTGGGCCGGGCCGCAAGCCCTGCGCCGACGGCCAAGATCTCCTGCCGACGGCGCTGCGACATGGCGAGAGCGCGGGCCTCTTCGAGATCGACGCCGATGGCTTGCGATCGGGCCACGCCGATGAGAGCCAGGCCGCCGGTATGCGCCAAGCTGAAGATCGGGCCCGCCGCGCGCAGGCGGGGCTTGCCGCCTGGCGGGCGGATGAACCGCTGCCCACGCATCCCCGCCCCGCCCACGCGCTCGAGCACGACGCGTAGCGCCACGTAGGCCGTCAGGCGATGGCGCCGCTCGCGCGTATCGGCCAGGCGCCCCGCGCGCCCGCGATCATCGGCAGACAGGCGCGGCACGTCGCGCTCCAGCGCCTCCAGCGCCGGCGCCGCCGCTTCCAGGTCGACGAGCCACAGCTCCATTGATTCGCGCTCGCTTCGCTGCGAGCGCGCAGTAGGCAATAGGCAATAGGCGGTAGGCAATGGGTAATCTCAACTGCCTATTGCCTATTGCCTGCTACCCATTGCCTACTGCCTACTTACTGACGAGAGGTGCGTCCTTGCTCACGGTTGAGGGACTCGTGTGCCGCTACGGTAAGGTGGAAGCCGTGCGCGAGCTCACCATGGAAGCCAAGCAGGGCGAGTTGGTCACGCTGATCGGCGCCAACGGCGCCGGCAAGACCACCACCTTGAAAGCGATCTCCGGCCTGCTGGCGCCGGCGGCGGGCCGCATCAGGTTCCTCGGCGAGGACATCACGCGCGCCAGCGCGCGGCGCATCCTGCAGCTAGGGATTGCGCATTGCCCCGAGGGACGCCGCGTGTTCCCGCACATGAGCGTGGCCGAGAACCTGGAGATGGGCTGCTATCTGCGCAGCGATGCGCGCGCCATTGCCGCCGACCTCGACGGCGTCTACGCGCGCTTTCCCATCCTGCACCAGCGGCGCAGCCAAGCGGCCGGCACGCTCTCGGGCGGCGAGCAGCAGATGCTGGCGATCGGCCGCGCGCTGATGTCGGCCCCCAAGCTCGTGCTGTTCGACGAGCCGTCCCTAGGGCTGGCGCCGACGCTGGTCGAGCGTACCTTCGAGATCATCAAGGACATCCGCGCCCGCGGTGTCACGGTGGTGCTGGTGGAGCAGAACGCGTTCGCGGCGCTGGAGCTGTCCGACCGCTCCTACGTGCTGGAGCAGGGGCGCGTGGCGCTCTCCGGCACCGGCGCCGAGCTGCTCGACAACCCGCACGTCAAGAGCGCCTATCTGGGCGCGTGACTCGCGATGACGCCTTGAGGACCAACACGATCACGACCTCGCCCTGAGCCTGTCGAAGGGCGGGCCGCGGGCTCCAAG
>JRHI01001550.1_pt1 | contig 18718 bp, 17 predicted proteins | sample 215371 | NCBI WGS metagenome assembly JRHI01 (sample SAMN02929681, study PRJNA255918) | sediment metagenome | biome: cave system; feature: Ice Cave; material: Sediment; isolation source: sediment from deep within a dark volcanic ice cave with no known source of... ...
ATTTCCCAACAGAGTCATTCATGGCGCCCGTCGTCGGCATTGACAACGTTGGAGAAATTGACCGCTCCCACGACGGGCGCCATGAATGTGGCCCCTACGCCGCCGCCGTCGTCCGAATATGTGGTAGACTGACCCACGAAGGGGGGCAGTGAGGACTACAATCTGGTTTATTTTCAGCTCGTATTACAAACAATAGACAGACCTGTCAGAACGTACAGGGAAGAAACGGTAGACCCTGCTAGTGTTTTTCTCCTGTAGGTCTCCTATACTTACAATACAGTATCTAGGATGGTACACAAGATCACAACCGAATAACTGTTGACACGAGAAGAAAGAAGAAGATAGCCAATATGTCGCAGACAACCTCAAACCCCAAGCTTGATCGCTCGCATATCACACCTGTTAGGACACGAGAAGAACTGATCTATCTCCTGACACGTGCCGCCGAACTTGAACATGGCCTAGCATGCATCTATTTGTTCGCCGCCTACTCGCTCAAGAACGATGTCAGCGAAGGCGGTATGACCGACGAGCAAGCCACAATGGTGCGCGACTGGCAGCGCCATCTGACATCGGTAGCTGTCGAGGAGATGGGGCATCTGGCACAGGTGTCGAATCTGCTGACAGCCATCGGTGGCGCACCACACTTCAAACGCACGAACTTTCCTCTGCCAACCTCAGCGTATCCGTTTGGTATCCTCCTCAGCCTGGAGCCATTTTCCCAGCAGACGATTGAACGCTTCGTCTGCTACGAGATGCCAGAGAAGGGAATTCTCGCTCCAGAACAGCAGGCACGCTTCGATCCGATTCTTGCCCAAGTTCTCAAGGCCCAGAGTGCTATGCAGGCCCGTCTGGGGGAGCAGGTTGACGAGGACGAGAGCTTCGAACCATTCGAGGTTGACTTCAAAACCGTTGGTGAGTTCTACCACAAGATCGAGACGGGCTTTACATACATCCCGCAAGAGGAACTCTTCATTGGACCGCCCGAAGCACAAGCCAACGCCCGCTTCGTCGATCTGAACGGCGATCTGCTTTCAATCGTAGATCGGGCTTCGGCTTGTGCCGCCATCGAGAGAATCGTTGAGCAAGGCGAAGCACCGACTTCAGCCCATCCCGACGCCCACTTCTGGGTCTTCGACAACATCCGCCTCCAATATGCTGAGGCGGTAGCACAGGCACAGCAAACAGGTATTCCCTTCGAGCCGGTCCGTCCAGTTGTCTCCAATCCGATGACTCACTTTTACGACGACACCTCTGGCGGCATCGTCATACACGATCCGCTGACGCACCAAGTTGCCGATCTTTTCAACGTAGCCTACGACACAATGCTGCTCATGCTGTTGCGCTTCTTTGCCCACACCGAGGAGACGGATGCCGAACTTGAACACCTCTCACGGGCCACGTTGCGACTGATGACCACGGTTATTCGCCCAGTGGGTGAGGCGCTGACGAAGATGCCAGTTGATAGTGTCGCCTTTCCCGGTATGACCGCCGGTCCGGGCTTTGGCTATAACCGCGACATACACCTGCTACCGCACAAGCAATCAGCCTGGGTGTTCTTCGGCGAACGACTCTGGCAACTAGCGCTTGTTGCGACAAAACTGCGCTTGGACCCAACCATTCCGACCGAGTTCCAGGAAGCAACGGCTGCACTTCAGGATTTGGCTTGCCAGTTCGCGCCTGCGGACGGCCCACGTGGAGTGGCGGCCAAAGTCGCCGAGCTAATAGCGCTGGAGGGCGGCCTGGGATGCTGTATTCGGGCCTCACACAACGGTCCCTATCTAGTGACTAATGCCATGTACCTGCGCAACTCGCGAGGAGAGGGAATCCCAGCACGTCCACAGATGGCCCTCTGTCGCTGTGGTGGCTCGTCCAACAAGCCCTTCTGCGATGGAACCCACGCTAGTATTGGTTTCACCGACAAAAAGGAACCCGACCGCGTGCCGGACCATCGCGACACCTACGTCGGTGAGCAGATTACTGTTCTGGACAATCGGGGCATTTGCGCACACGCTGGCTTTTGCTCGGACAACCTAGCATCGGTCTTCCGTGTCAGGCAAGAACCATTTATCGATCCAAATGGAGCCAAAATGGATGCAATTATCACAGCAGTACGAAACTGTCCATCCGGCGCACTCAGCTATGCACTTGGCGGTGTCGAGCGCCGCGCTGAGGTCGATCAGCTACGCGACCCGCTGATTACAGTCTCTAAAGACGGGCCATATCGCATTACTGGTGGCATCCCACTCGAAGATGAGCACGGCAACGATGAGCAGCGTGCGCAAGGCTCCTCACGGGAGCACTACAGCCTATGTCGCTGCGGTCAATCAAAGAACAAACCGTTCTGTAGTGGAATGCACTGGTACGTCAACTTCCATGATGAGAAGAACTGAGGCATCCTAACGTGAGTACACAGAACAATCGGGATGTAAGCAGTTTGCTAAGCACCAATCGCCTCGAGGCTTTTAGTGATGGTGTCTTCGCCGTCGCCATTACCTTGCTAGTACTGAACCTTCAGGTACCGCAGCTGGCTGCATCAGTGGTCTCAAAAGACCTCCTGCCCAAGCTGTTCGATTTGCGGCCGAAACTGCTGATTTATGCGCTGAGTTTTGTGATCGTCGGCATCTACTGGGTTGCTCATCACAATACCTTCCACTATATCAAACGGTCTGATCGCAACCTGCTCTGGCTCAACATTCTATTAATGATGTGTATTGTGTTTATCCCTTTCCCCACGGCACTCATCGGGCAGTATCCAGAGCAACAGATCTCGGTCGTTATCTATGCAGGTACCCTGATGATCACGGGATGTGCGCTTCAACTGCTGTGGTGGTATGCTACCAGTGGCTATCGCTTGGTGGATAGGGAGATTGATCCGCAGCTTGTGCAGGGGGCAACACGAAGAAACCTGATGGCTCCGCTCATCTACCTACTGGCGATTGGTATCTCGTTTCTTCGTGTTGAAGCAAGCCTCGTCTTCTTCATTCTTGTTCCTGTATATTATATCTTCCCAGGACGTATTGATCTTCATTGGACCCAAAGACCCACCCACAGCATTGAGGAGGCCAAGATTTCTACCAATGAAGAGACTGATCTTCCTTGAGAAGAAGTGTCTCCTCGGAAGATGTTTCCTAATGAGCGATAACTGCTCTGGAAGCGGGAACAAGAACGACACGGAAAGGTGCAAGCCATGGAACGTACGCATGGAAGAGCTTTTTACCAGAGGCAGATTGCTGCTCTGGAAGCAGGCAATCTGGACGCCTTGATGACCCAGTATGATCCCAGTGCGACTATTGTTGGGTTTGACTTTACCGTAGAGGGGCATGCAGCCATTAGGAAGCACCTTGAGGGCTATCTTGAGCGTCTGGGCACGTTGAAACTGAAGTCAACAGACAAGTTCACTGAAACCGACGACGCCATTTTCTTTGAAGCAACGCTCACGAGTAATCTTGGTGAAGCGAGAGTATACGATGTGTTCCTATTGCGCGATGGGAAAGCGACCCACCATTTCACTGGCCTGATCTCCCTGCAGTCCGCGTAAAAAAGGAGGGCGCGATAAATCGGGGCCCCATACGCATCAAGCTAAGGTACAGTTGTGTTTTTCAACGCGTATGGACAAGGAACAGTAGGGACGGGGGCAGCGTGGCGGGATGGCGGACGACCACAAGGGTCCCCTCCCATCCCGCCACGTCGCCCCCGTCCCTACTGCAAACTCAACCATTCTTAGCTTGATGCCTATGGACGCGCTCAAGTTGGTCCCTACGACGGTTTTTGGAGGGTGTGGACATAGGCGACAAATTGATTGCCGCGATCAAACTCGTTCAGGAACATGCCAAAACTGGTAAAGCCGGGGGAAAAGAGCAATACATCACCGGAGTGAGTATATGCTAGAGCGCTCTCCATTACCTGCGTCAGGCTATCAAAGACGCCCTGCACAGGCATAGCTTTGCCTTGTTTATGCGCCTCTGCTTGCAAAGCTGGCAGGAGTTCATCAGTGCCGCTGCCTTTCAGTAAGAACACAGCGCGACAACGTTGCACAATCGTAGCAGGCCATTGGTCAAGTGGTAGATGTTTTGTGTTGCCACCCGCAACTAACACAATGGGTTGCTGAAACGCCTCTATGCCCACTTGACCCGCTATGGGCGTCGTGCTGGTGCTATCGTTCACAAAACGCACGCCATGCACTATTGCGACCTCTTGCAAGCGGTGTGCAACGCCCTGAAAACGCTGCACGGTAGCGGCAATGCGTTCATCAGGAACACCAAGGCGACGAGCGGCAGTAGTCGCTAGTAAGATATTCTCTAGGTTGTGCTTGCCCACCAGGGGCGTATCCGTAAAAATAAAGGGGTCGAGTGTGGTAGAGCCACGTGCGAAACTGCCGCCACGAGCAAGACTGGTGAACCATGTTTCGCCCGGCGCCTCCTCGCCAAAACGTCGTGTCCACGGGTTGTCATAGTTGAAGATAGCAAGATCGTGGGCAGATTGATGGCGAAAGATGTTGGCCTTTGCCGCTGCGTAGTCCTCCATCCCTTCATAGGTGTTGAGGTGATCGGGATAGATATTCGTCATGATCGCTACCGACGGGCTAAGCGCATGTGGAGCCAGTCCCTCTAATTGCCAACTCGATAACTCTAATATAACCAGCGTCTCCGTCGTAATCTGTGGAAGTAACGAGAGTGTTTCGACACCTGCCACATTCCCGCCTAGCACCGTGGGAGCGCCACTCGCGCATAAAATTTCGTAGAGTAAACTAGTGGTGGTTGTTTTGCCCCGCGTGCCAGTAATGCCGATAATGCGCCCAGAACACGACAGAAAAAAGAGTGCTATTTCCATTTCGATCTGTGCGCCATGCTGCTCAGCAAGGAGTAGATAACGCGAGTTGCGCGGCACACCTGGGTTGCGGATAACGATATCAGCCCAGAGAAAATCCTCATCGCGGTGCTGACCCAAGATGAACTCTATCGGCAACCCAGCTAAAGCACGAACACTCGGCGCCAACACCTCTGGCGACTTCATATCCGTCACTCGCACTATTGCCCCCTGCTGAGCAGCATAACGTGCCGCCGCCATGCCAGAACCTTGCAGGCCCAACCCCATGACCAATACACGCTTTCCCAGCAGTTCCATCGGCTCTGTTCCTCCCATATCATGCAAATACGTTGTTTTTTTCATAGTGCATCATAACAGAGTTTTGCTTGGCATACAAACACAGAAAATGTTGATTGACGAATAAAACGGCATACTACCAGCGCACAAAGAGAGGTCGGTTGCTGTGCCCCATTTCAGGAACCCCGGCCTCTCTTGTTCTGTCAACACGTGATCTAGCCCCAGACTTATGTAGCCAGGATATTGACGAGGAAATCTTGTATCATCTGTATCAGTGCGTCGGGGCTCGGTTGCTCGACCTGTCCGGGCGTGACTGAAGCCAAGCCGTGCCCATCATGCTGAATCATGACCAGCGTGGTGGGCACGTTTGCAGCCTGGAGCAGGGCCGCCAACTTCTGAGAGTGATGCGGCGTGATAAACCAATCATCAGCGCCCTGCAAGATGAGAAAGGGAGGAGCGTCAGGCGTGACGTAGCTGACCGGGCTGACATAGTTCTTCCTGGCGTTGGCCTGGGTCGAACCCGCGCCCAAAGCCGTGCCCCGCGTCTCATCTATACCCAGGCTCTCGCCTAGCGTGCTGACAAAACTCAGCGAGCCCCTCCAGTCCGTGAGATCGGCAGGTCCCCACATATCGACCACTGCCTGTACACGGCTCGACTGATCCAGGTACTGACCCTTATCGAAGCCCGCATCGGGTCCGCTGAGACCCAGCATAGAGGCGAGATACCCACCCTGACTGGCACCATAGACGCCGATGCGCTGCGGATTGATCCCTAGTTCATTGGCGTGGGCACGTAGGAAGCGAACGGCGCACTTGACATCCACCACTTGGTCTAGCATCCCGTAGAGTGGAGCAAACCTGTAATCGAGCGAACCGACAGCAAAGCCGCGAGCGAGCAGATTGCTACGTAGTTGGGTGAAGTAGACGCCATCGGGGCCAGATAACTGGCGATTACCGATAATCCCTTCGCCGCCATGAATATAGAAGACGACGGGCACTGGTCGGGCGAAGGTTGCCGCCGATTCAGAGAGATCCATTGCCAGCGGATCGCCGCCGGGATTGCAATACTCTAGCGTGGTCAGATGACCGGCGGGCCACTGACCGTTGACGCGGGGGACGCGGGGAACCAAGTCGCGTTAGATGCGCTCTCAGAGACAGCAGGCCAGCTCAACAGGCTGATGATGAGCAGAGCAGGCAAGATGCTCAAAGAGACAAGCCAGACCTTGGGCGTCTGAGCACGCAGGCATGGGAAGGCAACGCGAAACAGCAGGAAGAGTACAAGCAGCCCGCAGGCCGACAGGAAGATCAACTGGAGACTGTTTGGAACGGTGCCGGGGGTCGTGAAGAGGGCCACCATGAAGAGCGTGGTCGTGACCTGATTCAGTTGCGCTAGGATCAAGAGACCTACCAGGAACAGGTAGGGAAGTGCGACCAGGATGATGCGCCAGGGTCGAGAGAGCATGGTCCAGGTGTAGGCCGCGAGGCTAAAGAAGAAGAAGAAGAAGAAGAAAGCTGCGATCCCTTCCATGATGGGAAGCCACATATCTGCGATGCCAGGCGATTCCGCTCGCCAGAGGGTGAGCCCGACAGGCACTCCACTCGTATGAGCGAGCAGCCAGAGGAGCAGTGCAAGCCCATCGACAACTCCGGCTGCGATCAGCAAACGGCGCACAGACCACACCACAACGCTGACGGCGCTGATGGCCTGGATAGCAGTTCCGATAAGTATGAGCGTTGCCAGAAGACCGGATTGCGGGCTGTGAAGCAGGATGGCCAGAAAATGTATGATGGCCGCAGTTACTGTAAAGAGGGCAGCCCAATAGAGGAATCCCCCGCTTGATACGATTGGCGAGCAGAAACGAGAGCTGATCAGGAGTAGTGTGATCAGAGATTGGCGTTGCTTCGATACTCATTGCTGAAGTCCTTTCCTATTTCCTTTGCTGCATAAGGAATAACTACTTTCTAAGAAGTCCTTTACTCGTCCGCATAACGGACTATGGATGTATTTAACTTGAAGAAAGTATCGCACAACTAGCGTTCCCTAAGCGTTGCTTCTGAGCGTTGCTTGGATGGAGAGAAGCGGGTTCGACGTATCTCGTTTGGGAGACCACGACGGGCGGCACAGAGACTATTCCCGCGGAAGCTTCAGTTCTTGAAAAGGACGACCACAAGGGTCCCTTCCCCCATCTCGCCCTTCCCCCGTCCCTACGTTCACAAGAAAGTGAACTGCGCTCAAAAATACACCCAAAAACCATGACGAATCGGAAATAATGATATAATATAGATAGTGCTAGCCTGTTCCAACACACAGGCTGGTCTCAATTCGGTTTTCTCTAGGCAAGTTGGCACTAGATTATGCTAATCTGCTAGACTACTTTTTCCCATACTCTAGAAAAAACGTATGTATGAAGCTGGGGCAAGCCGTACAACCTGAGCATATTTTAAGATACCTCACCGTTGGTGTCGCTATTCTCGACACCACTAGCCTGCGCATTCTCTATATCAATCCTTACCTGCACTCCTTGCTAGAAAAACCCTGGAACGAGCGCGACATTGTCGGGCTACACATACAAGACATTTTACCAAAAGAGACACATGAACTTGCGTTTCCACTCCTACAACGTGTCGCTACCACAGGAGCAGGTATACAGCTCTCCGAAGTACCCTACGAGGGATATCTTGAAGAGCGAGGTCGTACCTATTGGGAAATAGGCATCGAGCGACCAGACCCATCATCTACACACGCACAAGAGCAGGAAAATACGCTGCTGATCACTGTGAAAGATGTAACCGATACGGTGCGTTCACGCCTTCATTTGAAGGCCATTCATCGCATTTCTTCAGCTATCGCAGGGGCTTATGCGTTGCCACGTGTACTTGACCGCATTTTACAGGCAGTGCAAGAGATGATAGGTTCAAGCTCAACACGTTGCGCTATTCTGCTCATAGAACACTCGGTTTCTGGCATTGATGAGCGTAATCCAATGTACGAGGAACTCCCAAAGATCATTTCTGATCTTCCACAAACAGTCACAGTAGCAGCCCAAAAAGGTTTGCATCTTTCCTCACATGATTGGCATCCACTTGTCAGTGAACAGATATTGCTTGGTCGCGCAGCAAAAGAAGGTCATACTCTCATCGTCACAGACACCAAGGATATTCCTAGAGTTGCACTTCCCTGGCTCGACGATCAAGGCGTCGCCAAACGTCCCGGCTCGGTGTTGTGTGTACCAATCTATGAACCACAACCACCCACAGACGACGATGATCTACTGGGCATGACCGGACAAAGCACACGAGTACAAACAACGAAAAGAGCCATCCTTGGCACAATTGAGGTCTATCATCGACGCCCACGCGGCTTTCCGCCAGGAGAGGTGCAATTGCTGGAACAGTTCGCACAACAAGCAGGCTTAGCTATCGACAATGCTCGCCTCTTCCGCAGAATCGACAAATTAGCACGCTTGGCAAGCCGCAACGCTCATCAAAGGAAAAATGTCATGCTGGCAATTCCCGATGGGGTCATCATCTGTGATCCGCGTTGGCGCGTTGCCGAAGTGAATCATGCCGCGAGTAAACTATTTGGCTGGTCGGAGGACATTATTAGCACACCTATTGTACAAGCGATGGCACAAAGTACCGCCAAATTTCAGCATAGTATTATGGAGCACCCCGATCCTATTCCTGAACTGGAGCAGCGTGCAGAGCAGGGTCAGATTGATGAATTCAAGATCGTAGGAGCCGACAAAGTCGCCAGTACTATGCGTTGCTCCTACACGCCTATCCGCGATACGCTTGGCGATACCTTTGCCTATATCGTCATCTATCACGATATCACGAAAGAGGTTGCCGCCCGTGAGCGCGTCGAAACGAAAGTGAAAGTAAGAACCGCTGAGCTAGATCAGCGTAACCAAGCTCTACAACTCGCCCAAGCAGCCCAAGAGATGGAACGAGCGCGACTAGAATTACTTCTGGAACGCCTCCCATCGGGCGTTATTCTTGTCAATGCAGAGAATAAGCTCGTTACGGTCATCAATCAGCGTGCCGTACAGCTTTTACAACGTATGGGCGCCCCATTACAACAGTTTGATGACCTTGTAGAGGTCATGAAGCACACTATTGGAGAGGACAGTGAAGCGTTATTCAGTCAGATAGCGGTGTATGGTACATCTGGCTCACTCGTACCCTATGAAGAAAGGCCACTCTACGTTGCGCTTAGTAAGGGTGAGGCCACGGAAGCAGAAATTCACATGCCCGGCACTGATGGTCAAACGCTCTACCTCCTGGTCGGCGGTGCGCCAGTACGAGGCATCGATGGCACCATTATAAGCGCCATCCTTGTCTTACACGAGATCACAAATTTGAAAGCACTTGAACGAGCACGCGAAGATTTCTTTACCACCATAGCCCACGAACTCAAAACACCGCTCGCCAATATTCGCGCCCATCTGAGCGCATTGTTGGCTCGCGATCTGGAGTGGTCATTTGAAGAACAACAGGACTTCTTACAGACCGCCGACGAGCAGGTAGAACGCCTCGTGGGCATGATTAACCAAGTTCTTGATGCATCACGCGTTGAGGCAGGCGCCTTGCGGCTTGAACTCGAACCTGTACTCTTACCAGAGATGTTAGAAGATGTAGAAGAGCGTTTAGAGGCGCTCATTATCTCTTCCAATCGCCGACTACAGATCTCGTTACCACCTCACATACCAGCGGTACAAGCCGATTATGAACTTATCATTAGTGTACTGATAAACCTCCTCAGTAATGCATTTCGCTATGCGCCAGAAGGAGATGTCGTACAGCTCGCTATCGAATTGCAGTATGAACAACAGCAACAACAACCAACACGAGTGCTTCTGCAAGTGATTGACCGAGGGCCTGGTCTCACACAAGAGCAACAGATGAAACTTTTTACCCGTTTTAGTACCTTCGCAGCCATGAATCGTCCAGCCATAGATCGTCCTGGACAACCTGCGTTGGAGCGCCGCCGTGGTTCAGGGCGCTGGAGTTCTGCGACAGGCTTGGGCTTGTATATTAGCCGAGGTATCATCGAAGCACATGGCAGTCAGCTCACACTCAAAAGCAGTCCGGGGCAAGGAGCCAATTTTGCCTTTACTCTTCCCATCGTTGAAAGTAAACATGACATAGGTGCTATAGCCTAGCAGTAATAAGTTCTCTAGATGCCAGTTCAGGTGACAACAGGAGTCTTTAGCAATGGCGACAACAGATAAGAAAGTACGCATCCTTTGTGTTGAAGATGACGCACAAATGAGCGGATTTCTGTTAGCACAATTGAAAGCACGCAATTTTCAGGTACAAATCGTACGTGATGGCGCTCAAGCTATCGATACGGCAGCGATGTTTCAGCCACAGCTCGTGCTTCTGGACCTCTCTCTCCCCAGTCTAGATGGATTGACATTTCTCCGTCGCCTCCGCGAATGGAGTAGTGCTCCTGTCATTGTGCTCTCTGCCCACGATGAAGAACCCGTCAAGATTAAAGCCCTTGATCTTGGTGCGGACGACTATTTAACGAAGCCATTTAGCCTGAATGAGCTGCTAGCACGTGTGCGTGTCGCGCTGCGCAGGGCGGACGAAACCGCTCGTTTACGTAGTAGTGTCATGGGTAATGAGATACAACGTCCCAGCTATTGCTGTGGTGGTGAGAAGGGGCTGGTTGTCGATTTCGCTCACCGCACAGTACGTTCCGGCGGCCACGAAGTGCATCTCACCCCAACAGAGTATGACCTGTTATGTGAGCTTACACGCAACCCCGGCAAGGTCTTGACGCACAAAGATCTGCTCCAACGCGTCTGGGGCCCCGATTATAGCGGAGAAAACACATATCTCCGCACATTTATACGTCACTTACGACGCAAGTTAGAGCCAGACCCAGCACAACCACGTTTTCTACTGAATGAGTTGGGCGTCGGTTATTTGGTTCCACCCCCTGATATGTATGATTTGTGAGAACTTTCTGTCGTAGGGGCCTCATTCATGGCGCCCGTTGCTGGATGTTGATTCTCCGGCGGCATTGACCACTCCCAAGACGGGCGCCATGAATGAGGCCCCTACGACATTCAGCAATCATGCGGCATTTTATGGCATTCACACAATTTTCACACAGTCGCTGAAATCTTCACGTCATTATCACCTTGTATAATGTATGCTTCCCTATAACAAAGGATACATGTACCCTCTTACATGTCGCACCGGCGGCATATACACGCGCAGCACTATCAGGTAGATAAAGTGAGAACTGGATTCAGTGAAGAATAATGCAGACGCTGCCAATCTACTGCCGGTTAGCGGCAACACGAGTGTAGAGAACGAAGCATCCGAGCAGAGTAACGTAAGTACCTCCACTGATGTTTCCCCAACTCATATGCACTCAGAGAGGCAGCATAATCCATATAGTCCATATAGTCAGCGCATTCTTGTGGTCGAAGATGATCATACGCTTGCTGCTTTGGAGGTCGGAGTCCTCACGGCTCATGGATATACCGTTGTCTCGGTACATACCGGAGAACTTGCCGTGGCTGCACTCCACACCTTTGTTCCAGACCTTGTAGTGCTTGATCTTGAACTCAACGGCCAACTGGATGGTTGGGATGTATTGCAGCAATTACGTTCTCGTACCGCTATTCCCGTGCTCTTTACTACGAGTTCTGAGACCTTAGTACGTCAATATATCCGCAGTCGTAGAGAAACAAGATTAACACTCGATCATTTACCAAAACCATATCCTATGCAGACACTTCTCAAGCGTGTACAACGCATGTTGATGATAGCATCCCAATAGTTGTTATCAGTCAAAAAGGAGGGTTCCTATGGACCGCAAAGAAGATCGTGAAATTTTGCGTAAGGGTGGATTTGCTGAAGTTGAGATGAATCAGCTGAGCAGGCTTCGTAAAGACTATAATGAGAGGGAGAGACGGCAGGAAGCAGCAAATCACCGCCGTCTGGAGTTTATACGCTGGCTCGTTACTACTGGCAAGCTGACGGATCAGATCGCATAGTAACCTCATACAAACACACACAGGAGCACGGTCTTTCGGATTCCGCTATCATCCGAAACCTTGCTCCTGTGTCTATCTACGATGGATTGAGGCAGTCATGCCATATCACAAGTCCTTCCGCATCGTGTAGCAAACCTGTCGGTTGCGTTGGTTGCAGGGGATATGGCGGTAATTGCGCAACAGAAGCAAGAATACTATCCACTAGTGACGGTGGCGGCTCGATTGTTTGCAACTTGCTAAATACCTCATCTATTTCAATATCTTCACAGAAGAGAATATGTTGCGCATACTTCATACGTTCTCCCTCTTGCGTTACCTGTTCAACGTTCTCTGCTAGTAGTACGTAACACGAGAGAGAGAAGTTTCACTTTGTTCTCAGAATTTCCTCAGATACCTCGAAAACATTAATATTGTATGAGTACTACATTAGTTTGCTGAGGCAGTCTGTGTTTGTGCTTGGAGAGCGACCCTCAATAAAGGACGCGCACGCTGAAAATAGGTCTTCGCCGTTGCTTCAGGCATTTTTAATGTTTGACCAATTTCTGAAAAGCTGAGTTGGCCTGCGTAACGTAGTAAAACGACAGAGCGAAACTTGGGCGGCAGACTTTCTATTGCACGCTGTAGTGAACGCTGCAAATCATGTCGTTCCGCAATCTCTTCAGGCAGAGGATGTGTATCAGGCATGATAGCTAGGGGCGACAGATCATCTTCATCACTCGCCGATTCTAGTTCAGAGAAATGAATAGCGCGCTTTCTGCGTAGCTCGTCAAGACAACGGTTACGTGCTACTTGGAAGAGCCAAGCCTTCAGAGGTTCGCCAGTACGTAAAGTTGGCATAGAAATGTAAAGTTGAAGGAAAACGTGTTGAGATACGTCACATGCTTGATCGTAGTCACCAAGACAGTGGCAGATAAAGTTGAACAGTGGCACATGGTACCGATGTACCAACATTTCAAATGCACGCTGGTCACCAGCAAGTGTTTGCTTCACTAGGACACCATCGGTAATTTCGGGAGACTGCACTTTTGTACGCTCTCGTACTTGCATATAGGACCTCGCTTTCTTTTATCTCCCCTAGCTTACCCGTTCTCCACCTCAATTTCAAGCATTTTTTGTGCTTATAAACCCTTCTGTAATACACTCTAAGCGTAAACTAAAGCTTATTTAAGCAGATGGGGCAAATTTCTAATTCAGATTATAATTCGATCACTTATCGTATTTTAAGTAATGTCTTATCTCATTCTAAGCGAAGGCTGAAATGCGATGTGAAAACGCGGTGTTCTCTTCATATACGAATGAAGACCGCTACCAGGATACAAAGAAGGTAGTGGTCTTCATTTAGAAAAGCAATGAGAGGCTCAAAAGAGCAGAGTTAAGAGCAGGCCACAACATATGGTGTCGTCTGGTAGACATTTGTATTCTGACTGAGGCTCGCTGGTGCATACTGATAACTGTTGCCGGTAACTGGTGAGAGGAAGCCCTCAGCAGAAAGCACATTTACAGCATCGCCAACTGATTTCACGTAGACGGGTGTGAATGCCCAGTTGTTAGCAGTATTGATAGTCGCATCAATTGAGCGACCTAGAGCACGGTGCTCGGCCTCGATAGTAGCAATTTGAGCAGAAAGTACGGCAAAATCAGGAGCATTGAGCAGCACAAAATCTCTGATAGCTGCGATATAAGCAGATTCAAACGCCGTTTCCAGCATATCAAGTGTCTTGATAAACTTATGTAAATGTGTGAATGTATTAGCACCATCAGGAAAACTGAAAGTACCGGTGAGTGGCTTTGCACCTGCTGCTAACAGCACGTTGAGATGGTATTGTTCTTCCTCCACAGCCCCTGTTAAATAGCTCAGGTTTTGTCCACTGATAGTGAGTGCTTTGGCATTTTGAATACCATTGGTATAGAACGTCACAGCCAATTGCTCAGCGGTGGCAGCGATGTTTAGAATATCTTGTGGCTTGTCCGGTGTGCAGGTAGCGGCAGCAAGCCTCGCACTAGCACTTGCAGCATGTACGCTGCTAGCAGCATGTGGAAGCAACGCTGCCCCAGCGACGACAATGCCTGTCGTACCAGCGGCTCCAATAACTGCCCCCTTTAGCAGTGAACGACGTGACTGGCGCTCATTGGGTGTTTGGTTAGACCGTTGCATAGTAATAATAGGACCCTTCTTCATTTTCTTACAGATCAATAAAACCCATCATATTGACCCATTTGTTGATTGATACATCTACCCCCATAGATGCTTGATGGGAAACATTATGTGGTGCGAGAAGTGGGCGCATTATCTCATGAAGTAGTATAGCGTGATTGGTCTGACAATCAGCCCTCATATTCTTCTCACGCTATACTATGTCACAGTTCTACGATTGGATTGCTTCAGATTACCTTTGTTGAGAACACGTAAATAGTATTGCTACAGAGCGTAGGGCCAAGAAATATAAGTGGCTGGTAACATATTACCAGCCACAAAAAAGAAGCGCGGGGGATGGACGAGAGGCAACACGATAGTGTAATGGAGATTTTATACCATTGTGGGCGCATCACTATCAATGGTTGCTTCTCAAAAGGAGATACGACAGTAAGTAAAGATCGGATTACTTTCACACGATGAAAGATGGATGAACAACCATGATGTCGCGTACTATCATATCCTCTCTCCTTTGACTACCTTATAGAAACAGTAGCACAATTAAGTAGCACGAGGCGAGAATAAGAAAAACAATGTAGCTTCCCATGATAATGCGAGAGGTCATGATAGTACTCATCGTACGTGGTTGTAATAAACGAAACGCAAGCTGTATTGCTATTAGGATAATACCAACCAGAAAGAAGAAATCCAGCACTTTGATGGCAAAATTGCCACTAAAGATTCCGTAGGTAATAACCACAGCTCCAAAGGCAAGCAAGGCGCCTAGAATATCGAGTGCCGCAATGCCCATGAAGAGACTCTCGTCATATGAGTGTATTAGGAGCATTGGCGTCACTCTCACAAGAATGATGACCCCTCCTATATACACGATAAGGCTCAGCATTACCCACAAGAAATTCTGCATAGGTTTCATCCCCATGTAAAGTTTTGAGCATCACCCAAGAGCATGCGCCCTTGCGTATCTCCTTTAAGAAACACATAGACAGTAGATTGAAGGGTTGTATCGAGAGTAGAAACACTTTGCAAAGCAAAAGCTCCACTATCGGAACGCCACGCTACTTGACTTGCAACAATAGGAGCATAACGCTGTAGCGCTGTCGGATTCGCCAATGACGCACTATATGGCCCCTGTTGCATACCCACCTGCGTACTTGTGGCTACAACGGTCTGGCTGTCAGGTCCCCACGTTAAGATAAGATCACGCGCCATCAATTGTGTTGGTGCTTGGCTCAGGAGTCCTGTTGTAGAACCATCAGTGAGATTGAGCGCTTGCACAGTGCTAACGCCTTGATTTGCACTACTGGAATTACCAGCGGTCACCATCTGTACCACTAACTGTTCTCCATCGGGAGCAATATCCCAACCAGGATGTATGAATGGCCCAGGTTGCGCCGTTGCACACCAAGCTTCACTTCCCATGTTTATCACTACCTTGCTCTGCACCTCTGGATGAAAGAGCGAATGGCTATAAATCATTAGTTGGCTCTGTTGCCCAAAAGGATGTACGACGGCTTCGTAAAAAAGTTGCCCATTACTATAACGCATGGAGAGCAACAAGGGTACATCTTTCTGCGGCGGTGCAAAGAGCGTGCCGACTCCCAATGTCTGAAGCGAGAGCACCTGCGTTACTGCCTGCGTGGTCAGATCATAGCGATACAGGCCAGCGGCGCCACTCGTTTTTCCTGGCACACCATTGTACCACGCGAAAATATGGGTCGCATCTTCCCAAAACACATATTGCCAGTAATCAGTGCGTGGAGACCCATTCATGGTGGCATTTTGCAAAGCCGTAGGGAGGGTGATCTGTGTAAACTGCATGGTATTTGTATTCATAACATACAGTACACCATTCGCAGCATAATCTGGGCCAGGGCAACCACCTCCACCTAACCCCACAGGATTAGCATCCGTGATGAAGGCAATAAAGCGATCACCTGTTGACCAGAGCGGTTGATGCCAGAACACATCAGGCAGTTGGGTGTAATCGAAATGCGTTACCTGCTCAGGTTTTGCGCCGTTCAATGCTACCCACAACTGCTTGTTACGCACAAATGTATAAAAGTTTCCCGTTGTATTAGGAGGAGCAACAGGTACAGATTGTGTAGAGGATGTTGTGGGCAGCACAGCAGGCGTACCACTTCCGGTATCAGGAGTACCGCGAGGAATGGTGCCCTCTCTTGTGAAGCTACAGGCTGACAACAACAAAAGTAACACTGACAACAACACACACAGAAACACACGACGCACATAATTCGACATAAACAATCTCCTCTTGTCTTTCCTACTCCAACATCTACCCATTGCTTGCAAAATAGTAGGGAAAAGTGGCTAGATGTTGCTTGAACGTCTTTACACACATCACTATGTATCAACGTAGCTCATCATGCCTCTACACTATAATGGGTAATTCAGGTCATTGCAAAAAACATTGACATCCACTACCTTGTCCCCTATGATGGTCCTAGATGAGGTCTTACTCCACCACAACCCGAATTGGTGTAGGATACAGGAGAGAATAGTATGATTACGTCAGCAACCATAGGAAACTTCAAAGGCTTTAAACATCTCCAGATGCACTTTCTCCGCTACGTACTTTTCTCACAAAATTAGTAGAGTGAACTTACATGTTAAGGAGAGATGATTACCCGTATGCTCCAGTACCCGAAAAAATGTAGAGAGAGGAAGTACAGACTATGGCGGAGTTAATCTGGAAAAATAAACACCTCTCACAACAAACGGCCTTCCAAGATAGTGACATAACAACACGTTATCGACTGGTGACGGTGGAGCAATACCCACAACCAGATACAGAACATACGGCACAGGACACTTCCCCTTCATCAGATACATGGTATAACCGATTAATCCTGGGAGATAATCGCATCATTTTGCCTCTACTGCTACGAAACTATGCCTCGGCCATCGATCTGATCTACATTGACCCACCATTTATGACTGGCCGCACATTCACTACAGGCTCCCAAATCGCCTATCATGACACCTGGAAAAACGATGTAGATATATACCTCCAATGGCTATACGAAATATGCTCTTCGTTACATACACTTCTTGCAGATGATGGCAGCCTTTATATTCATCTGGATTGGCGCGTCGCTCATTATGCAAAAATTATCCTGGACGAGTTGTTTGGATTGAGTGCAAATGGTCATGGTCCAGGCTTCAAAAATGAAATTATCTGGCATTATCAATCCGGTGGACGTTCACAAAAACATTATGCTCGTAAACATGATACACTTTTTCTCTATACCAAATCTGGGCACTCGTGCTTTCATCCTGAGCGTATTGGTGAAAGGCGTGGAACACAAAAACGCAATCACATGCGTAAACAAGTGGGAGAGGACGGACGTATCTCCTGGACGATTCGCTCGGCTGGCCGTCTCTATACTTATGATGAAGATACGCTGATTACACCAAGTGATGTATGGAGTGATATTCAGCATTTGCACCAAAAAGACCCAGAACGCAATGGCTATGCTACCCAAAAGCCAGAAGCATTGCTCGAAAGAATTATTCTGGCCTCATCAGATGAACATGATCTCGTGCTCGATTGTTTTTGTGGAAGTGGTGTCACACCAAGCGTTGCCACACGCCTGAAACGACGTTGGATTGCCTGTGATCAAAGTGAAGTCGCGCTGAACATGACACGAAAACGCATCTTAGCCCACACAGCAGACCACATGCATATGTGCCCTTTCATGCTACAGCATTTTTTAGAAGCTTGACTAGAGCATTGAAGGACGTTGCAAAAAGCAGACACAAAACAAAAAACGAGAAAACAAAAACAGTTTATGTCCGATCTAAAGTATGGTATTATATCGTAAAGCAGAGAGGAGAAACATCACCATGAGCATATACCCACGTTTAGATGCAAGAGTCAGCGCACAAGAACGCCGACAGACCATTCTAGATGCACGCATCGAAGAATTATCCGATGATAACAGCTAGCATTAAACAGCTATCCGATGATATGACAACCAGTTTCAAGGAACTAGCAGACTATCAAATTAAGACAGAACATCAACTAGAGACATGCTCTAATCTAGTAGACGCACGTCTTGATAGGTTAGAGGCACGTCTTGATAGGTTAGAGACACTACTCACCCAAATCCTTGAACGACTAATCAAAACACCCTAACTCACCACCAAGAGATCAAACAACAAAATAACCCCACACGAAAAGCCCTTTCCCAACACACAGGAAGGGCTTTTTTGACAGCAGATACAGCACATTCGAGTACTTGGCTGACCCACTACTATTACACAAAAATGTACCGCCCTACTCTCAGTAACCGCAACAAACAACGGTAGACAAAGTACCGTCATAAGGGATACACTATTCAAAGTAGGTAGCAAGCAGACAAATAATCCTAAGAGGCTGTTTGAAAAGCGCTCAAGGTGCATTTGTACAGTCGCTCTA
>JRHI01001551.1_pt1 | contig 18717 bp, 13 predicted proteins | sample 215371 | NCBI WGS metagenome assembly JRHI01 (sample SAMN02929681, study PRJNA255918) | sediment metagenome | biome: cave system; feature: Ice Cave; material: Sediment; isolation source: sediment from deep within a dark volcanic ice cave with no known source of... ...
ACTATCGAATTGCACACCTCGCTGTCCACCTATCCGGACCTGGAGCGGCCCACCGCCCTGGTCTTCGATCTCGATCCCGGGCCCCCGGCCACCATCGTGGAATGCTGCCGGGTAGCCGGGTGGATCCGGGCTACCCTCGCCGAGCACGATCTGGAGGTTTTCGCCAAGACCTCCGGCTCGAAAGGCCTCCAACTCTATGCGCCGCTCAACTCCCCGGTCGCGTACCCCGACACCAAAGGAGTCGCCCGGGGCCTGGCGGCGGGACTGGAAAAAGCCCATCCCGAACTGGTCGTCTCGGACATGAGCAAGGCCCTTCGGCCGGGCAAGGTGCTGATCGACTGGAGCCAGAACGACCAGTACAAGACCACCGTCAACGTCTACGCCCTGCGGGCCCGGGCCCGCCCCACGGTGAGCACTCCGGTGACCTGGGCGGAGGTCGAGGCCGCGGCTCGAGCCGGCGATCCGTCACGGCTGGTGTTCGACTACAGGGCGGCGCTGGACCGGGTGGTCCGTTTCGGTGACCTCTTCGCCCCGGTTCTGAACATGGTGCAGCGGCTCCCCGGGCCCGAGCACCTGCCCCGGATCGAAACCCCCAACCGCGCCCACCGCTCCAACCGTTCCACCCGTTCCACCCATCGCGCGGAAGGCCGGGGTGCGGGCGGCCCGAGCCAGGCCGGCGGTGAGGCCGAAAAGTGAGCCGAAAAGCGAGGTCGAAAAGTCAGGCCGGAAAGTCAGGCCGAAAAGCGAGGCCGGCGGTGGGTAAGGTCGGTAGTGGGCGGCCGCTTGGGGAGCTGCCTCCCCGAAATCGAGCGCATCACCCGCAGAGCAATTCTCCCGATCCCCGATTAGGCTATGCGTAGCCGTTTCAAGCATTTGGAAGGCAGGAGAGGTCTATCAGTTCGCTAATCACTTCCAGCGGCGGCGAGCGGCGTCCCTTGGATGCCGCGTCCGGAGGTGTGGCCCACTCCGTGTACGAGCGGCGCCAGCAGGCGGGCGCGGCGCTGTTCGAGCACCTGGCCCGACTGGTCGATCTGGCCCGCGTCCACTCCGCCGGCCTGCTCGATGTGCAGACGTTTGCCGAGCACGGAGGCGAGGTGGTGTGGCTGCACGAACTGCGGGAGGCCCGCGGGTGCCGGGGAGCGGCGGTTCACGCCGAAGACCGGGAGCGGGATGAATGGATCGAGTTCGCGCCGCCGCCCCCCCGGGCGCACCCGCCTCGTCCGCCCAAGGTCGCCGTGCCCTGGCTGGCTACTCAACCCGAGGATTGGCAGCCGGACCGACCCCCGGAATTGCTCCAGGCGATCCCGCGCGGCAGCGGGAACGGCTCGCCAGGGACCGGCCTCGAGCCGTGGATAATGCTCGCCGATCATCCCGAGGTGAGCAACGCCTGGGACGCCTATGTGAAGACGAAGTGGCAGGAATGGTCGGACCGGGAATGCGGCCTGCTCGCCACCCGCGCCGTCTACAATCGGCTCTTCTCGATCTACCGGCAGCAGCAGCAGGTCGGGGAGAGCTATGAGTTGCTGCTGGGCGCCGGACTGCTATGCGTGGCCCGGCCCCGGCTGATTCGCCGGCACCTGGTGGTGGCCAGCGCCGAAATCAGCGTCGATCCGGACTCGGGTAGCCTGCTGGTGCGGGCGGCCGGCGAGGGGGCCGCGGCCCGGGTCGAGTACGAGTTCCTGGACGAGGCTGACCGGCCCGGGGATCAGGATCTGGCCGACCTCACCGCCCGGCTCGCCGCGGCGGGCGATGCGCTGTTCATGGCCGGGGGGCTGGAGCAGGCGATCGAGTCGTGGTGCAGGCTGACCGCGTCGCACTTCACTTATCTGGACGATCTCCAGGTGCCCGGAGCCGGATCCCGCCCGGTGGTGGCCTGGGCGCCGGCCCTGATCTGGCGGCGGCGTGACATCAAGGCGGTGGCCGGCGGCCTGCGCGATATCGCGGCTCAGTACGCGGCTGGCGTCGAGATCGCCGACGGGGTACGCATCGTGCTCGGGGCCTCGCCGCAGGAGAAGCTGGATCCGATGGGCAAGGATATCCGCGCCGACCGTCTCTACTTCCCGCTGGTGTACAACGAGGATCAGCGGCGGGTCGCCGACCTGATCGCCACCCAGCCCGGCGTGGTGGTCGAGGGACCGCCCGGCACCGGCAAGTCGCACACCATCGCCAACCTGGTGGCGCACCTCTTGGCGGGTGGTAATCGGGTGCTGATCACCAGCCAGTCGGCCCGCGCGCTGCGGGTCCTCGATGACATGATTCCGAGCCCGCTGGGTGAGTTGGTGGCGGCGGTGCTCGGCGATGACCAGATGGCGCGGGACCGGCTGGAGAGCACGGTCCAGGCGATGTCGGAGAGGATCCAGGCGTGGTCCACGGCCGGCTATCAGGAAAGGATCCGGGAGCTGGAGGCCCGGATGCAGGTACTGGCTGCCCGCGAGAATCATCTGCGCGATCGGCTCCGGGAGGTGCGGGCATCGGAGACGGTGAGCCACCATCCCGGGATCGTCGATCTGGAGGGCACCCTGGGCGAACTCGCCGAATTGGTCAACCAGTACCGGGGCAAATTCGGATGGGTCAAGAGCTGCTTCAATGGCGAGCCCGAGCCGCCGGTCAGCGAAGCCGAGGGCCAGGAGGTGTTGGAGCTGCTGAGACGGTTTCGGGGGTGGGTGCCAGCTTCCGATGTGCTCCCGGCGCCCGATCCCCGCTCGTTGGTGCCCAGCGACGAGTTCGAGCGCCGGGTGAATGCGCTGCGGGACGCCGAGCGCGAGGTGAGCGCCAGCCAGGTTGTGCTCGAGCGGCCGCTGGCCCGGGCCCTGATCCAGGCTGACTGGGAGATTCGCCGGCAGTTGGAGGCTCAGGTCGGTGAGCTGATCTGGGAGCTGAACCGGGGCCTTCACTCACCAGCCGGATGGCAGCGGGAGGCCGCCTCCCACATGGTCGGTGGGAACGCTGGCCGCTGGTTCGAGCTGTACCGCGTGACCAGTGAACAGCTCAACGCGCTGGACGCCATGCGGGCTCACCCTTGGGCGCCCCGCATCACCGGCGCCGAGCGGTTGGAGCCGGACCGGGTGCTGGCCGACGCCAGGTTGGCGCTGAGGCATCTGCAGAACCCCGAGCGGCAGAACGCCGGCGCCTGGCTCCTGCGGCGGGGTCCGGGGCGGCAGGCGCTGGAGGCGATGACCCGGATCCGGGTTGACGGCCAGCCGGCGACGGAGATCGAGCCACTGCGCAAGCTGGTGGCCTTCTACGAGTCGGCGCCGATCCTCGAAAAACTGAGATCGCTCTGGGCACCGTTGGTCGGAGCGCCCGGTCCCGACCTCGAGTTGTGGCTGGCCGGCATCCGCGAGTCGATGGACCAACTCGCCCGTCTGACCTGGCTGTCGGTGCGCCGGGATGGAGTGGAGGCGATCGCGGCCGCCATACCCGAGTTCCCCACCATCAACTGGGGCGATCCCAAAGACCTCGAGCGGGTGATCGATGCGTTGGGCGCGGTTTCKGCCGCCAAGCGCCTGGATTCGGCACGCGACGCGATCAGCGCCGCCGCCAGTCCCTTCGCCGAGTTGCCAGGTGACATCCAGGCTGTCCGTGAGATCCGCCAGGCGGTGGCCGGCCTTGATGTCGACCGCTACCGAGCCGGCCTCGCCGCCTACCGGGCGGTGCACGAGGAGCAGCGGTCGAAGCAGCGACTCCGGCAACTGGAGGCGGCGCTGGCGCGGGCTCCGGAGTTGCGGCGCCTGATCGGTGCGAGTTATGGCGAGCCGCTGTGGGACTCCCGGATGCGTCAGTTGCGGGAGGCCTGGCAGTGGCACCGGGTCGAGCTGTGGCTTTCGGAGAAGGTGAGGCTCAACGATGCCCGCCCGCTTCTGGTGGAGTTCCGCGACGTGCGCGAGCGACGGCGCCAGACGCTCGAACAGCTGGCCACCGAGGTCTCCTGGTACCGGTCTCTGAGCCGGATGACGGAAGAACAGTGGAAGGCGATCAAGGCCTGGAGCGAGATCAGCAAGCGGCTGGGTGCGGCCGTCGGCAAACAGGCTGGCCATCTGCGGCGACAGGCTCGTGAGCAGATGGAGGTGTGCCGCCAGGCGATTCCGGCCTGGATCGTGCCTTTTCACCGGATCAGCCAGATCATGCCGATGGAACGGCACCTTTTCGACGTGGTGATCGTCGACGAGGCCAGCCAGTTGGGCCCGGAGGCCTTGATGCTGATGCATCTCGGCCGCCGGGTGCTGGTGGTCGGTGATGACAAGCAGATCAGCCCCCAGAACCCGGGCCTCGACGTCGACGCGGTGTCCCGCCTGATCGCCGAACTCCCAGCCTGGATACCCCACCGGGAACGCTACGAGCCCGACAGCAGCCTTTTCTCGATCGCCACCATCCACTTCCACAGCCACGTCATGCTGCGTGAACACTTCCGGTGCATGGCCGAGATCATCGAGTTCAGCAACCGGCTCTGCTACCGGGGCCAACTGATCCCCCTCAAGCAGCACGGCAGCGACCGTCTGGAGCCCGTGCTCTACCCGGTACTGGTCGACTTTGGCCATCGGCGAGGTCCGGGGACGCCCAACCAGCGCGAGGCGGACGCTCTGGTCGACCAGCTCAAGGCCTGCCTGGCCGATCCCCGTTATCGCGATCGCACGATGGGCGTGATCAGCCTCACCGACCCCGAGCAGGCCAGGTACATCGAACACCGGATCTCGATGGAGATCGATCCCCAGGTGCTGCTACGCCACCGGATCATTTGCGGTGACCCATATGCTTTCCAGGGCGACGAGCGTGATGTGATGTTCCTCAGCCTGGTGCTCTCGCCGGATGAGGCGCGGACCCACCCGGTGACCGGGGAGCAGAACGTGCAGCGCTTCAACGTCGCGGTCAGTCGAGCTCGGGAGCAGGTCTGGCTTTTCCACTCGGTGCAGTTGCAGGACGTGGTCGGCGCCTCGAACCTGGCCCGCCAGGTGCTCGGCCACTTCTACTCGCCACCTGCCTGGCAGCGCTCTCGCCTCTCGATCTCGATCGAAGATCTCCGGGTGCGTTCGGCTCGGCGGCCGCGGGTCGCCGAGTGGGTGCCGGCTCCGTTCAACAGCTGGTTCGAGGCGGACCTGTTCCTGGCCCTGAGCGAACACAACCAGCTCGGCTTCGAGATGCGACCCCAGCACGATATCAACCATCACCGGGTCGACCTGCTGATCGGCGGTCCCAAGGGGCGGCTGGCGGTCGAATGCGATGGTGATCACTGGGAAGGTCCGGAACGCTGGGAGGCGGAGTTCGACCGTCAGCTTGACCTGGAACGAGCCGGTGTGAGGTTCCACCGGGTGGCGGAGTCGGCCTATCGGCTCAATCCCGGCGAGATCCTGGAGGAGTTGCTGGAGGCGATCCAGCGAGTGTGCTTCGGCTCGGCGGCTCCGGCGGCTCCGGCGGCTCCAGAGCTTTCGCGGTCGCCGGGCGTGGCGGGCGACAACCCGCCGCGCCGGCTGGGCGTCACCCGCCCGGTGGCGGCTCGGGGAGTGGTGCCGAGAAGCCCTGACCGACCTTCGGGCGCTGGCTTCCCTCGCCGCTAGCGCACTGCCCCGAAGTTCCGGTCGTCTCGGTACCGGATACCGCGCCACCCGGCTTCAACCCGGTGGGTGGCGCCGAGAGGCGGCGGCTGAAATCGCGCCGCTCGGCTTTCTTCCCCTAAATTCAGGCCATGCAGCCCTCCAGTTCGCGCCGGCAGCTGCCTCTGTTCGTCTACGGGACGCTTCGCGAGGGGGAGTCGAACTGGAGGGCCCATCTGGCTGGTCGTACGCGCCGCTCAAGGCCGGCCCGGCTGCGAGCCGCCGCCCTTCGCTACAACGCGGGATTCCCGTGTGTGGACCTCACCTCGAACCCGGCGGACGCCGTGATCGGGGAGCTGGTCGAGGTGGAGCCGGCGGAGTGGGAGCCGGCGCTGGCCGCCATCGACCGTCTCGAAGGTTACCGGCTCGAGGCGCCGGAGGAGTCCTGGTACCACCGCATCGTGGTGGCGGTGGAAGTGGAGGGGGAACCTGAGGGCGTGACCGCATACTGCTATGTCGGCCATCTCACCGAGCCCGGTGAACGGATCGCCTCCGGAGACTGGAAGAAGCGCTGAAGTGAGTTAGCGGCGCCGGCTGCGGATGGGGACTGGTTCCGGGATCGCCCGCGGCTTTCGCGACCCCAGGATCACGAGGCCGCCGCCTCCCAGCGCCAAAATCCCGGCCACCACGCCCAGGGCCACCACCGCGATCTGCATCACCCTATAATGCCGATTCCTGGGGGATCCGTCCACCGCAATTGACATGTCTCAGTCGCATTGCGGGCCCGATCCGGCCCGGGCTCAACTCTCGTTTCGACCCGGGTTGGAGCGCATTCCGATCAGCAGCAGGAGCCCGGCCAGCGCCACCGCGATCGGGATGCCGGCGGCGAGGAAGAGCAGGCGCTGGGTGGAGCCGTTACTGAGCACCGCGATCAGCTCACCACCGCGCAGGAACAGCGGTGGGACCGGGGTAGGAGTCGGGGTCGCGGTCGGTGTCGGCGTGGCCGGTACGCCGCCCTGGCCGGGAGCCGGGGTGGGAGTGCCGCCGGCTCCGGGGTTGGGCTGGCCGCCGGTGGCGCCTGGTCGCGGGGTTGGGTTCGGGCGGCTGGTCGGAGTCGGTTGAGAAGTCGGTTGAGGAGTCGGCTGAGGGGTTTGCTGAGGGGTCGGCTGGGTAGACGGGGTCAGGGAGGGAGTCGGGCTCGGCTGGTCACTCGGACTCGGCTCGGGCGAGCCGGGCAGCGGGGTCGGGGTGGTGTCGGGCGAGGGCGAGGGCGAGGGCGGATGCGGTGGGCCGCCCAGCTGCACCATGTCGATACCCGCCTGACGGGAGCCGTAGGATTCGACCGTGCCCGAAGTCCAGAGTCCTGAAGAACCCCAGCTGAGACCCCACGCCGAAGCCAGGTTGACCGGCTTGACCCCGAGGGTGCGGGTTCCGGAGGGGGTGAGCCGGAGCAGCTGGTTGTCGTCGATGCAGACGACGAAGACGCTGCCGTCCGACCACTGCTGGATGCCCATCGGGCGGCTGAGGTCGCCGATATCGATGGGAGCGGCGGCAAGATGGTCGGGGGAGCCGATGATGCGATAGAGTCCGCCGCCCGATACCCACAGCTCTTTCCGGCCAGCGGCGCTGACCTGAGCCAGCTGGCCGTAGTCGGTCACATTGGCGTTGCTGACCACCACCGGGGGTCCGACGAAGCGACCGCTGGCGGGATCGAACCACACCAGGCTCAGGGTCGAGCCGCCGTGGTCGGTGACGAGCAGCCGCGACCCGACCGTAAGCAACCCGCTGGGCGAGTTGACGAGGTCGCTCTGATAGTGGTGCCAGCGGTGACCGTCCCAGGCCACGATCCAGGGATTGCCGAGGCAGGTGAGGTATAGCCAGATGTGGGCGGGGTCGCCGACCCCGGGCGCCACCGCCATCTGGCCGGGCAAGTTGCAATCAACTGTCAGCACCTTCGAGAGCCGGCTTACCTTGCCGGTGGTGGAGTCGACGCTGACCAGTTGCCAGCTTCCGTCGGACCTGAGCACGGCCACATAGAAGGTGCCGTCTCCGGCATTGACCATAGCGGTGGCCTGCTCGTAGCCGGTGAGCCTGACCAGCCGGCCCGGGTCGCGGGGCGTGGGCGCCGAAGTTGGGGAGGGTGAGTCACCGGAAGTGGGGGTCTGAGTCGGGGTCGGTGAAGGAGTCGGGGTCGGTCGCGGGGCCGCGGTGGGCGACTGGGTCGGAGCCGCATCGCCGGTGGCGGTAGATGGCGAAGGCTCGGGCGTCTGCGCCGGCCTGGAGGCGCGCGCATGACCTGGCCCGGGCCCGGGGTCGGCGGTCGGTGCCGGTGAGGCCAGCTTGAGACCGCCGGCGAGCGCACCGCCCGCCATCACCGGCGACAGCGCGAGCGCGGCCAGCCCACCGACGAGCAGGGCGGCAGCCCGGCAGCAGCGTCGGTGTGACCGGGCTTGGGCGCCCATCAGGTGTCTCAACTTTATCTGTCCATCCTCCCGGCGCCGCCTCCGGAGCCCTCCATCCTGGATCCCCGAGCCTGGCCCGCGGCCTTACTGGTATTCGTACGGTCCGGCAGATTCGAATGCATCACGCTTGTGTAATTTCTGAACATCCCTATAACTAGGGTCAAGCGAGGCTGATACCATCGCATATTCGCGCTAGCGGATCCCATATTGAGCACCATTGAGCATCTCAGGTCATTCCTATCCCCGGCGGATAATGCCTTGGTGGTTGGGACCGGCGCGCCGATCGGAGCACGGAATCCGGCGCCGAGCGGGTTGGCCGGGACGAAGATTCCGATTGCGTAAGACGGGCATTGGGCGGGTACCCGGCGGGCTCGGCGAGCCCGCCCCGGACAGGGCTGGCTCCAGGGTAGCGGGCCGCAGCCCCGCCTGGCTGATAATGTCGGCGGCGGGGCGTCGATCAGAACGCCACGATGAGGTCGGCTGAGAAAGGCTGAGGCCGGCCCAGAAAAGCTGAGACGAGCACGGAGGCCTGGTGATGCGTCCGCACGTTGAGATGGTCCACGAGGCCGACCTGGTGCTGCACGACGCCGAGCTGCCTCATTCCACCGGTGGCGCCTGGCAGCGCAACCTCTCGTATGACGAGGAGACCGGCGCCGCCTCGACCAGGGTGGGGCTGCCCGCCGGCTGGCGGCGGCCGGGCGGCTATCACCATGCGGTCACCGAATGGTTCGTGCTCGACGGATCGATCCGGTTGGGCGACGCCGAACAGGGAAGGGGCACTTACTGGCGAGCGCCGGCCGGGCTGGTGGTACCCGAGATCAGCTGCGAGCGCGCCGCCGAGGTTCTGATCTTCAGAGACCTGGGCGACTGGGGCTTCACCGTCGCCGCCCAGAGTTTGGCCGACGCCGAGGGCGGGTTCACGGTGGTGGCCACCGCTCAGCGGAGATGGGATTCGGTGGATGCCGCCAGTTCGCCCGGCAGGTTCACCAAGCTCCTGCACCGGGTCCCTGAGACCGGCGCCACCACCTGTCTGGCCTGGGTCGAAGCGGGCTGGTCGGACGAACGGCTGGTCCATCACGCGCACTGGGAGGAGAGCTACACCATCGCCGGGGCCATGACCTACAATTTCGGGGACCTGGTACCCGGAGCGTATGTCTATCGGCCGGCGTGGACCCGGCACGGACATTTCCTGGCCGCGGAGCCGGACGGTTGGGTGGGCCTGGTTAGATCTGGAGGCGAACTGGCCGATCTGACCACCGCCGGGGCGAGGGTGATCTCAACTGGCCAGGCGCTTGACCACGACCCCCTGACCCAGCGCGCCGAACTGGCCGGCCGGCCGGTACGAAGCCGGAGCGCCGGTCCCTGGGACCTGGACGGGATCTGAGCGCCGGGCTCCCCTCAACCCACGGACAAAGGCTGCCGCGCAAGCCAAGCCCGCCTTAACGTCTGGCGGCATGATGAGCCGCTGGAGGAGCCGCGGATGAGCTGGCGAAGGTGGGCAGCCGGCGCCGTTCTGCTGGCCGTGTTGGCGGTGTCGGCCGGCATCCTGCTGCTCGGCGCGGCGAGCGGCGGTGAGCGGCGTGACTACTGGGTGCTGACCGGCGACATGGTGGCCGGCCAGGCGATCGCCGGCTCCGACGTGAGCCTCCAGGTTCTCCAGGTGCGTGACGGCGGTCCCCGGCCGCGGCTACTGGAGCGCTCTCCGGCCGGCCGGAGGTTGGCGCGCAGCCTGCCCGCGGGCACGCCCCTGCGGCCGGACGATCTTCTCGAGCGAGACATGGTCCAGGTACCCGTGCAATTTGTTGCCCCGCCGCTGCGAACTGGCGACCGGGTCGACGTCTATGAGATCACCGATCGGGCGGTGGTGCTGCGCGGCGCATCGCTGGTGGTCACCGCGGTGCCCGGCTCTGGGGGCATGGGCGCCCTCCTGGTTCCGGCCTCCGAGGAGGCGACCTGGGTGGCACTGGCGGCCGGCTCCAGCCAGCTCAGGGCGACCGTCACCTACGGCGCTCCCCCGCCCACCTCCGCTCCCCTGATCCGGCCGGTCTCGCCGGGCGGCGCCGCCAGCCGGTCGGGGGCGGCCCCGGGACCCAACGGGTGACTGGCGCCGTCCTCGAAGGCTTTGCCGTATGACCGTCATCACCGGGGTGCTCACGACGCGTGCCGGCCAGGGGTCGACCACCTGGTTGCTCAGTCTCGCCTACGCCATGGCTGGTCACGGGGCGCGGGTGCTGGTGGCGGACCTGGACGCCTCCGGAATGGGCACCGTCGCCACCCAGCTCGGCCTCAATCCCGCTGGCCGGTCGGTCGCGAACCTGCACCTGGCCCAGCGCGAACCTCACCCGGATCTGGTGCGCGCCCAGTTGGTCGAGGTGCCGGCCCGACCTGGCCTGGACGTTCTCCCCGGCAGTTTTGGCTATCCCACCGCCAACCCGGGCCGGCTCCTGCCCCGGCTGGTGCCCGCCCTGCGCGGGCTGGAGCACGATCATGTCCTGCTCGACCTTGGCCAGCCGCTGCTCCATCCCGATGCGGAATCTCCGCGGCGGGTGGCGGAGGCGATCGGGCGGGCCTGCGACCGGCTGTACGTGGTGCTGCGCGACTCCCCCAACCTGATCGGGCCCTCGCTCTCCTGCCTGGTCAACTGCGGTCTGGGCCCGGCCGAGGTGGTGCTGGTGGAGTCGCACAACCGGGTCGAACTGCGGGGATTGCTGGCCGAAGCCCTCGCCACCAGCCTGCCCAGCCTGCGGCTCGGCATGTGCGTGCCCGCCTCGGCGGCGGTCGGGCGACGGGCGGAGAGCTCCGACCGGCCGCCGGCCTGGGCTGGACCGGCCGAGTTGGCCGGCGGGGTGCCGGGGGCGGCTCGGCGGCCACGCCCGGGCCTGTGGTGGAGCTTCAGGCGGTGATCGCCCGGCTGGATTCAGGCGGTCCGGGGATGGCGAAGGCCGGCCGGCTCGGCCGGTCGGCCTGGCCGGTATTGCCGGATCGTGACGTGGGCGCGGCGGTGGCGGCGGCGGTGGAAGGGCGCCGGGAGGCTTCCGGCCAGGCCAGGTCGGTGGTCTGGGAACTGGGCCTGCCGGAACTGGTCGACGAGGTGATCGACTGGCTGGTCGAGCATCCCGGCGAGGCCGGCGCGGCGGGCGTCTCTCCCTACGTGCTGAGTGAGCTGGCCGAGGGAGGTGAACTCCGCGAGCGGGTCTGGCTGGCCGGCCTGATCCAGGCCAGCCTGCTGTATCCGCTGTCGATCCTGATCTATGGCTGGCCAGGCCATCTCGAGGAGATCTCGGTGCACCAGGCGGGGGTCTGGACGGTCGACGACGAAACCGGCCGCTACTGGCTGACCGAGGAAGGGGATCCTTACCTGGAGTTGAGCGGCGGGGATCGCCGGGCGGCGGCGGCGGCCCTGGTCGAGGACCTTCGCCGGATCCTGCAGACCGACGGGGTCAACGGCACTCGCGAGCTGTCGCTCTCCACCCCCTATGCGGAAACCTCCTTCGGCCGGCTCTGCCGGCTGTCGGTCGCGATCGCGCCGGTGGTGGCGGGGGAGACCGGAGTGCAGGCGGCGATCCGGCTGCCCGGCGCCAACCGCTTCCAGAGTCTCGACCAGATGATTGGTTGCGGCGCGATCAGCCCGGGCGGGGCCGCCTTTCTACGCGCCTGTGTCGAAACCGGCGTCAACATTCTCATCGCCGGCGGCACCCAGACCGGCAAGACCACCTGGCTCCGGCTTCTGTGCGGGCTGATCCCGGAGGGTGAACGGGTGACCTGCATCGAAGACTCGGCCGAACTCCGGCTGGAGGCCGACAGCGGCTCGGGCCGGCCCTGGGTCCGCCTCTGCCATTCCTTCGTGACCACCGATCGCGCCACTCGGGGCGGGTTCGGGGTCGGCCTGGGCGAGCTGGTGGTGCATGGTGCGCTTCGCTATGCGCCCGACCGCATCATTCTGGGCGAGGCCCGAGGTGCCGAAATGGGCCCGATCCTGAACGCGCTGACCACCGGTCACGACGGGTCGATGCTGACCATTCATGCTGACTCCGGCGAGCTGGCGATCGGCCGCCTGGTGGACTGCGCGATCCAGTCGGACAGCTACCGCGACAACGAGTCGCTTGCTCTTCGCCGGGCTCACCAGGCGGTCCACGTGGTGATGCATCTGGCCAAGCTCGATGGCCGGCGCGTGGTCACCGAGATCACCGCGGTCCATGGGGCGGTCGACCAATTCGTACCCGTGTATCGCCGGAGCCCGGCACTGGACCGGCTGGAATTGGTGGAACCCAGGCTGGACAACCTCCCGCCCCGGTTGACCACCCGGCTCAAGCCCCGGTTTGCGGCCGAGCTGCCCAGATGACCGGCCTGCATCTGCCGGCTCCGGCTGCCCCGGTGGTGCTGCTGATCATGCTGGCCACCGGCGCCGCCCTGGCCGCCCTGATCGCCGCAAGTGGCCGGTCGGAGGCCGGGCTGATCGACGCAAGTGGCCGGTCGGAGACCGGCCTGATCGACGCAAGTGGCCGGTCAAGAGTCGAGCCGGTGCCGGCAAACAGGCGGGTCGCCGTCTGGCTGGCCAGAGAACGGCGCCGGGCGGAGGCCGCCGGCTGGCGTGCGGGTTGGCTGCTGGTGGCGCGGGGCGCGGCCGCGTTGAGCTCGCTGCCGCTGGGCTGGCTGGCCGGTTCGGTCTGGCTGGGCGGGGTGTGGCTGCTAGGTGTCCAGGCGGCGATTCCGTGGTTGCTAGGCGAGGCCGCCTCGCGGCGCCGGGGACGCCTGGAGCGCGAGTTGATGGCCGGGCTTTCGGAGCTGGCGGCCCGGATGGAGCGAGCCGGTCAGCCGCTCGACCTAGCCCTGAGAGATATTGCCCGCGCGGCGCGAGGTGAGCTGGGCGTCGTCCTGGCCCCCCTCGGGGATCCCGCGGTCAGCGTCAAAGACGGTCTCTGCCTGGTGGCGGAGCGAGCCGATTCCCCGATCTTCGACATGCTGGCGGCTGACTTGCTGATCGCTCGGGAGCGAGATCCGATGGTGTTCCGGGCTCAGCTGGTGGGCCGGGTGCTGCCCATGCTGGAACGCTCGATCCAGATCCAGGACCAGGCGGCGGCCACCCGGGGGATGGCGCGCATGGTGGTCTACACGATGCTAGGGGTACTGGTYGCGGTCTTCCTGGCCACCAACCAGCTGGACGAAGTGCGGGCGCTGTATGGCGAGTGGCAGGGCGGATTGCTGCTCGCCACCTGCGCCGCGCTTTTCATCGCCGCCGCCGCCCTCATGGACCGGATGGTGCCCTCGGTGAGCTGGACCCGGTGGCGGGTCGAACGCCTGCGTGAGGAACTCGATGCGATCGGCCGCTGAATGGCAGCTGCTCGGCCTGTGGTGGATGGTGGGGCTGGCCGCGCTCGCCGGCCTCCACCGGTTGGGCTGTTTCCGTGATCCGCTCCGTGAGCGGTGGCGCGCGGCCCTGGTTCGGGGCGGATTCCTCGACCGGAGACCCTGGGCGGAGCGCCGGCTCGGAAGCTCCCGAGGGCTGCTGCGGCCTGGCCGCCACCTGTTCGACATCGAGCGGTGGTTGGGGCTGGCCGGCTCGGGTCAGACCCCGGCGGCCTGGGCGCTGCGCACCATCTCCCTGGCCCTGTTGATCGGGGCCGTCGGCCTGGCTATCGACCGGCTCCTGGTGGCGAGCGGCGAAGGCGGCCTGCCCCCGGTCCTGCTGATCCAGGCGGTGGTGGGTGGTGCGGCCGCCCGCTACCTGGGGTTGAGAGCGACGGCTCGCGCTCGACAGGCCGCGGCCGGGCGGGAGGTGGAGGACATGCTACCGCGCCTGGCCCTTTTGATGGCCCGCCACGCCACCAGCGTGGAGGTCGCCGTCGTCACCCTGGCCCGCTGCCAGCGCGGCGGAGTGCTGCTCGGCCTTCTCACCGAGATCGACGAGGACCTGGCCCGGCCTCCGCACCGGCGGCAAAGCCTGCTCGGCAGAGAGCTGGCGGCGGGCCTGGCCGGTGGCCGAGGGGTGGAGGTGTCGAGCGCGGCCACACTCTACCGGTTGGCCGGCCAGGTGTATGGCGTCGCCGCCCTGGAGGCACTGGGCGCGGAGGTCGGCAAGATGCGGTCGATCGGGCTGTCGGCAGAGGTCGCTCTGGGCAATCTGGGTGGATCCGTGCTCGACTCCCGGCTGGCCGCCGAGCGGCTCCGCGAGGCCCGCGCCCGGATCGCGATCGCGGCTCCCACCGCCGCCCTGCTGGTGCCGCTGATGCTGATGGTGGCGGGCCCGGTGGGGCTGATTTTGATTCGCCAGTTGGGATCCGGCCAGCCTTGATTCGACCGGTTGTAACCACCTGCCGGCACCACCGCCGGGGCTGGCGATGAGCGCGGCTGAGGCGTCGATCCCGCCCCCTTCGCTCGGCGCCCCACCCGGTCTGGCGCTGCGACTGGACGACCCGGAGCTGGCCGCCGAACTGACCGCCCGCCTCGAGATGGCCGGCTCTCACCGCGTGCCCATGCTCTGGTTGGAGCCCGGGGCCCGGCTGCTCAGCAAAGGCTCGGGGCACCGCCTGGTGGTGTCCGACCGGCCCGGGCTCGAGCGCGAGATCGCTGGTCCTGGCGATCCCGTACTGGTGGTCTGTGATTCGCTCGAGCGGGCGGTGGCCCTCACCAGCCTGGAGCGGGCGGTGAGGGTGATCGCGGCCGGGGAACCGAAGCTTCTGGCGGCGCGGCTCACAGCCGTGCTCGGACTCGAGCCCCGAATCTCGGGGCCGSCCGGGGATGGGTCGGGGCCRGCCCGCCGGTGGCGGCCGAACCCGCCGCCCGAGCCGGACAGCCGGCCGGCCGAGGTGCGCCGGCCGGTCGCGGTGGCGGTTGCCGATCTCGCCGGGAGGCGCCGGCGTGCGGCCCCGCGGGAGACAGAAGGGCAGGGCCGGATCCCGGTGCCGAACCGGCCCGCCGGGCCTGGATCGGCAGGGCGGGAAAGTGGTGAGGAGCCGCTGGCGCCGGGTTTGCCCCGGTCGTTCCCCTCCCTGGCGGCCCCGGCCGCCTTGCACCCGGTGGACAGGCGCGTGCCGGCCGGCTTGGAGCCCGGAGACGACCCCGCTCCGACCGCCGGTCCGGCCCATCCTCGTTGCCCTCCGGGCCGCCCTTCGGCTCTGGACGGGATTTTCGACCGGCTGACCTGGTGGCGCCGCTCCCCGGTTTCGCCCGAGGTGGCGAAGTGGCTGGTCGAGCGGCGGCCGGTGGTGGTGCTCAGCCTCAGCCGGAAGGGTGGCGTCGGCAAGACCACGCACGCTGCCGCGATCGCCTGCTGCGCCGCCGAGGCCCTGGCCCCGGCCGGGCTGGAGGCGGCGCTTGTCGATATGAACCTGGGCAATCCCGACACCGGCTCGGTGGGCTGGGGACTGGAGCCGGAAGCGGTCACCGTGAGGTCGGTAATCGACGCTTTGGCGGCCGGCCGCCAGGCTCCGGTGGCCGCGCTGCTGGGGGCGCCCGGGATGCGGCTGCGGGTGTACCCGGAGTCGCGCTCCGCGTCCGAGGCCTATTCGGCCTCCGAGATCGCTCTGCTCCACCGCCATCTCGCCGTGGAGCGTGCCCATCCGGTGATCGTGGTCGACCTGCCCAATCGGCTTCCTGACCTGGCCTCGGCCGAGGGCCAGGTGGTGGCCGGCTGGTTGCCGCTGGCTTCTGTGGCGGTGATCCCGTCCCAGTGTGAAGAGGCGTCGCTTCGGGGCCTGATCGAGTACCAGGCCGAGGTCGCCCGCCTCCGGCGGTATCCCGATCATCTGCCGGTGGTGGTGCCGTACCTGGTGCCCCGGGATCGCCGGCTGCGCACCCATCCGCGGATCCAGGCGCTGTTGACCGAAGCGCGGGCGCGCGCGGCGGCCTGGGTCGAGATCCCATGCACCGATCGAGTGCGTATCGCCGCCCTCGAGCAGAGGCCGGTGACCACGGTTTCGGGCCGTCTCCGCCGGGCTTACCTCGCGCTGACCTTCCAGGTGGCGGTGGCTGCCCTCAGACGGTGAGGCCGCCCATGGGCCGGCCTCGATCGGGCGACGGCCGGCACCTTGCGCCGGCCGCTGGCAGGTCGACTAGCATGGGTGCCGAGGGGGGATCCAGCCAGATCCGGCGGCGGGTGATCCAGGAGGTGCCGAAACATGCTGAGCGTCTACGGAGCTGACTTCGTGCAGCCCATCGTGCAATCGTTCTCTAGCGCCATGACCACCATCTTCGACTTCTTTCCGAAGCTGATCGGGGCGCTGCTTCTGCTGATCATCGGATGGGTGCTCAGCAGCGTGGCGGCTCGGGTGGTGAAAAAGGTGCTGGTGCTGATCCGGGTCGACGAGGCGGTGGTCAGAGTCGGGATCAGCACCTTCCTGGAGCGGGCGGGGGTGGGCACCTTCTCGAACCTGCTGGCGGTTCTGGTCAAGTGGTTCATCCGCCTGGTCTTCATCACTGCGGCGATCCCGGTCTTCGGGCTCGACCCTCTCACCAGCCTGGTTACGCAGATCACGCTGTTCATTCCCAGGTTGATCGTGGCGCTGATCATCCTGGTGGTGGGGGCGGTGATCGGTCAGGCCGTCGCCGGAGTGATCCGGGCCTCGGCCGAGGGTGCCGGAATCAGCAGCGCCCGGCTGCTGGGGGAGATCAGCCGATACGCCATCTTGTTCTTCGCGATCGCCGCCGCTTTGGAGCAGATCGGCGTGGCCCAGAGTATCGTCGACACTCTGGTCGCTTCGGTTCTGGGCGGGATCGCGCTGGCGGTCGCGATCGCCTTCGGGCTCGGGGGGCGGGAGGTCGCCGCCCGGATCTGGGAAGGCGCCTACAGCTCACTGCGTGGGGTGGTCACCACCGAGGTCCGGCTCGACAAGTGAGCCCTGGCCGGCGGCCGCCGCCCGCTGGCGGCCGCGCCGTGGGCTTGCCAGGCCGTGGGCCGGCGCCGGATACTCTGCGATCATGCACGGCTGCGATACTTGCGGGGCACAGGTCGATCCCGAAGCTACCCGCTGCCGTTATTGCGGGCAGCCGTACAGCCGGGCTCGGTTGGCACAGCTGGCTTCGGTGCCGGGTGGCGAGATCCCTCCTGCTCTCCGGGAGGTCGCCGCCGGCCTGGTCTCCGCTCAGTCGGATCCCGTGCGGCTGGCCGGCCACCTCGGCGCCAGCCTGAAAAAGATCGCGCCGGGCCGGGTGTCGAGCCGCCGCGGCCAGATCCAGCTCAGGCTGGACAACGTCGAATACACCTTCGAGACCTCAGGTCACGCCATCGTGTGCCATCGCCAGCCGGTGGCGGCGGGCCTCGAAGTCGGTATGCGCGACCAGTTGGCCGGCGACCGCTGGCCGTATCAGCTGCTGCGGGATCTCCAGGCGGCGGCCGGGCGCGGCCAGGTCAAGGCGGCCGCCATCGCCAGCCTGGCGACATGAAGCCTGCCGCCTCCCAGCTACAGCCCCGGGCCAACCGGGAAGGAGCCAGAAGATGAGCCAGCCGGAGTCCACCGGAGTATCCCAGGAGGCCTCCTCCCGGCTTCGGTCGGGCCTGTTCACCTCCGATCTGACGGTCGACGAACTGGTCTGTCTCGAGAACCTCGGCATGGATCCSCTCGGCCTGGTGATGGGCACCAGCGTCTATCACGTCGGYTACCAGTACGTGAACCCCAACCAGAGCATGGAGATGGGGGTGCTCAGCCAGGCGATGTACCATGCCCGCCAACTGGCCATGACCAGGATGGAGGAGGAGGCCGACCTGCTCGGTGCGGACGGGGTGGTGGGAGTGCGCTTCGACATGCGAATGTTCGACTGGGGCCCCGGCCTGATCGAGTTCAAGGCGATCGGTACCGCGATCCAGGCTAGGGACACCGCCCAGAGCTTGCGCCCGGCCCACGGCCGCCCCTACACCTCCGACCTCAGCGGGCAGGACTTCTGGAAGCTGCGCTATGCCGGCTACCGGCCGGTTCGCCTGGTGATGGGTAGTTGCGTCTACCATGTCGGCCGCCAGAGCGTAGGTAACTGGTTCAAGTCGGTGTCCGGCCGCAACGTCGAGATGACCAACATCACCCAGGGTCTCTACACCGCCCGCGAGCTGGCCATGAGCCGGATGGAGGCGGAGGCGGCCCAGGTTGGCGCCGGCGGCATCGTCGGAGTGTTCGTCAACGAAGGCAGCTGGGGCTGGGAGAGCCATGTGATCGAGTACTTCGCGATCGGCACCGCGGTGATCAAGGAAAGCCAGGCGACCCCGCCGTCGCCGTATTTGATGCTGCCCATGGGCAAGGAGTGACCGGCGTGCAGGTACCAGCCCGATCCGAGTCGGCCGCTTTCTGTCTCGATGACCTGATCCGCTTCACCCGAGAACTCCGCGAGCACGAGCGCGGGCACCTTGTCGACCGGCTGCGGGCCGCTTCGGCACGGCTGGCCGAACTCGCTCCCGCTCTCGAGGCTGCCGCCCGGGAGCGGCCGGTAGGTGAGGGCGGACAGTGGTCGGCCCTGGAGGTGATGGGGCACATCGGGGTGCTCTCGCAGTTCTATGGTTACCTGGCTGCCGGTATCGCGCGAGGCCGGATCGACGCCATCGATCTGCTCTCGATGATCCAGCTTCGCGACCAGCGCAACGCCGAGTTCGCCTCCCGGCCCCTGGCCGAGTTGATCGCCGAGACTCTGGACAACCATCGGCGCACCCTCGAGCTGCTCTCCACGGTCCCGATCGATGACCTCGAGCGCCGGATCCCGGTCGCGGCCGGCATCACGATGAGTGCCGAGGAGGTGATCCGGCTGCC
>JRHI01001552.1_pt1 | contig 18715 bp, 18 predicted proteins | sample 215371 | NCBI WGS metagenome assembly JRHI01 (sample SAMN02929681, study PRJNA255918) | sediment metagenome | biome: cave system; feature: Ice Cave; material: Sediment; isolation source: sediment from deep within a dark volcanic ice cave with no known source of... ...
GAGCTGGAGTTCCTGAGCAAGATGCACGAGGTCAGATTACTAGTCACCGTGCGCGTTCGACGATCGCCTCCCAACTCTTTAATGCGAAAGAACCGTTGTCCTTGTTCGAGTTACAAGAATGGCTTGGGCATCGTTCTCCAGAATCGACACAACAATATGCAAAGATCTCTCCAACGAAACTCGCGAAGGCGTATGTAGACGCTGGATACTTCGGGCGCAATGTTCGAACGATAGAGGTGCTCATTGATCAAGATGTGGTGAAAAGTGGTGCAGCCGCGACAGGGGAGCCATGGAGATTCTACGATTTGGGGCATGGATACTGCACCTATGACTTTTTCGATCAATGTCCACACAGAATGGCGTGTGCCAAGTGCGCTTTCTACCGGCCAAAAGGTTCAAGCCAAGCCCAACTACTCGAAGCAAAAGCTAATTTGCTGCGAATGAGACAAGACATACCGCTTTCTGAGGAAGAGCGAGCAGCAGTTGATGATGGTCTGATGGCCCTGGAGAAACTTTGTGAAAAGCTTGTTGATGTGCCAACACCAGCAGGGCCGACACCAAGAGTTCTAGGAAATATGGGAAAACGTATGCTCCCCATGGCCTCTACTTGTGTATGATTAACAGTTCGAATCATACATACATGAAGGGATATGAAGGTGATGGTAGATCCAGAAAAGAAGCGACAAGACCTTGAGAAATTGGCACTGGTAAAGTTTAAGGAGGTTGCATATCGCTACTCTCCCGTCGTATATGACGGGCAGGAAGCAGATAATCGAGTAGCACAGCTTGGTAGATCGTACTTTCAATTTGGTGATTTAAGAGTTGACACGCCACAACGCCATATCGTTGTTGAGGTAGAAAGTGCAGGGGGTGCTACAAATTTGGTAAAGTATTGGTATTGTTTGGAGGAAGGGCATATTGCTAAGCCCATGCATCTACTTCACATATTTGCACAAGCAAGTGAAAATGATTACACTCGCCATTTGTGCCTTTGGGATTCTTTATCCACAAAAATGAGCAAGGCTCTTGGCAATATATTCACGGCTAAACGGTACACATACCGCAGTTCTGCTGATCTTGAGGTTGTAGTAAATGAATTTGAACGTATTCTGAAGAAGGAGTTTGGTCGCTAAATACTGGTAGAATGGAGCCAGATTTAGGACTTTTGGCATATTCCACATAATTGGTCCCATACGCAAAAATCGCGAGTAATTGCCGTTCCCAGGCATCATCGCGCTTGGGTTCATTGCCAGAAAGAGGACCGAGATGGCGACCAAAGCCTGTCAGGCGCTCGATGCGGACCACCACATCCAGCAGGTGCCGCTCCGGGATATTTTCGTGTAAAGCTTCTTCCAGGTGGGCCAGTCCGGCAGGTTGTGGTTTGGCTTTCAGTTTCTTGAGCGATGGTTCGCCCTTCTCATTGATCATCAGGTCCCGATTCTCCGGCCTGGTTCGATCCACTTCGGTGGCCACCTCCGCGAGCCAGGTGCGCAGGTGCTGGACAAAGCCCTCAGCAGTGACGGGGAGCTGGAGCTGCTGACAATAGGCCGCGACTTTGGGTTCGCACTCCGACCAGGGAAGCAGCTGGTCACGATAATCGGCAAATTGCTCCGAACCAGACACACAGATGTCGCCTGATTTCAGTTCGTCCGCCAGAGAGGAAAAGACACAGGTTTCCAGATGGTGACACATGAACCAGGTTTTCCCTTTGCGTTTCACGAGAACCGTCCGCTGCCACTTCTTGCTCGCAAACGAGAGATCAAACGTGGCCTCCAGGTACTGTTTCGGACTGTGCTCATGGGCCATGATGAACTGCATCGCCTCGATCAGGGCTTGATCCGACGTGGTCGAGCGCAACTCCAGCGTTTTGATGACCGTGAACAGGGCTTTGCGGTGACTTCCGTAAAATTTCTTGACGAAGGGCTGATAGCGATCGCCATGATGGGCGCTGACCTGCTCGCACTGCTCCAACAACTTCGCCGGGCCTCCTTCTCGATCCAGGACCAGGCGGATCTGTGCGCCGCCTTCTGCTTCGTCTTTGGCGTCTGCGCTGGCTTGCACTACGTCCGCCAGCACCTCGACCAGGTGCTCGCTGATGGTCCGTTCCGCCTTTCGCAGCCGCTCGAGTTCCTGCTTCGCCTTCTCGGTGAGCTTGCTCATGCGTTTGAGAAACATCTGGATGATCTCGTCGCGGGTGGAGACGACCGCCTGAAAGATGAGGCACGCCAGCAGCGTGAAGCGCCTCGGGGGCGTGAAGTCCAGGAGATCTGAGGGATACAAACTCCGTGCTTCTTGTGCCAGATGGGTGATCTTCGCAGGACGCACGCCTTCGAGCAGAGGCTCCGCATTGCCCAGAGACTGCAGCCAGAGCAAGCGGCTGAGCCATTCATCCAGGTGGGTCAGTGTGGCGCTCTTGGGGGCATCTTTGATCCGGTCGAAGGCGGTAAACGGAGACGATCCATCCTGTTCGAGCAGGCGTGACCAGGCGTCCTGTTCTGTGGAAGTCAAGCGCGCAAAGACGCGCTGGTGGATCCCACGATTCACCAGGCGACGAATACGCCAGGCCATGCGGTCCAGTGTGCTAAAAGCGGGGAGTTCGCACTGGTTCAACAGCAACGTCTGGATGGCGGCATTGATCAGATCAGCCGGACTCTCCATGACCTGTGCAGCCGTATGCATGGCGCGAGCGGCGCAATGCCGGATTTCTTTTCCCTAGCTCTTGATTTCCAGATATTCTCGAATGGCAGCATAGTAGCGGTAGAGTGTTGCGGGCGCAATATCTGGCACCAGGTCTGGTGGATAGTTCATCACCGCACGGATGTGGTTGATGACCGCTCCGGGGATCGTCTGGAGTTCAGGAAAATACTCCAGGCGCTGGTAGACCTTGAGTAAGATCAGCAAGGCAAATTTTTGTGCTGGTCCACGAGCATGCGTCGCGACAAAGGCGACGTCAGCAGGGGTCGGCGTGTACATCACACGCAATTCCTTGACCGAGGGAGCACGGGTAAAACGAGGATAGGCGGTTCGCTCAATCGCGGTCATACACCACCTCTTTCTTGCCCACACAAATTTCTCTTCTCTCCTTGAGAAGTAAGAGGTGGGTCACTTCCGCATCGTAACGGCAGGAAAGACGAAGACACAAGCAGGCAGCACAACGCTAGGAATATCACCTTATCACGGAGGGAAAAATGCTTCCACTAATACCTATTAGTAGAAGCTCACCCTGTGCTATACTTCTACTAATGCGGAATTAGGAGACGAATAAAGTATCAGAGGCACTTCTACTAACAAGGAGTGATGATGACCGAAACTCTGGAACAGACCCTCACAGCCTACGATGCCTGGCTGGATCGGCAGCCTCTGGCAGCAAAAACGCGCGTGGCCTATCGACTCCAGATCCATCAGTATGGAGCCTATCTGGCACAACTCACTCCCACCGCGGGTGATCCGTTGCACACGCCCTTGGTTCGCGACTACGCCGTTCGAGACTACAAAAGCTATTTGAAAACCGAACACCAGGCCAAACCCACCTCGGTCAACCTTGCACTGGCAGCCATTGACCATTTTCACCAGTTCATCGGCAATGATCGACCACAGGTTCAGCGTGAAAGCTTGCCAGCGCTGGCTCCTCACGCGCTCAAACCCGAAGAACAGAAAGCCTTTTTGCGAGCAGTAGAGCGTACACCCACCGTGCGTGATCGAGCGATTGCCCAGATACTTTTTTACACAGCTATCCGCCTGGGAGAATGTGCAGCGCTCAATCTGGACGACGTGCGTGTTTCCGCGCGCCTGGGAGTCGTCATTATTCGCTCAGGTAAGGGTGATACCTACCGTGAAGTGCCGCTGAATAGAGAGGTGCGCGAAGCGCTCAGAGTCTGGCTCAAGGAGCGGAACAAGCGATTCTCGCAGACCTCCGATCCGGCGGTTTTTCTCAATCTGAAAGGGAAACGACTCTCAGCTCGCTCGATTGATCTGATCATTCGCCGCATCGGGGCTGACGCGCATCTCGAACTCTCAGCCCATGTGTTACGCCACACCTGTCTGACCAATCTCGTTCGACGTGGAAACGATCTAGTGCTGGTTGCTGAGATTGCAGGGCATAAACGTCTGGAAACTGATGAACGATAATATAAACAGCCGGTACCGCATATTAGAAGTGCCGATCAGAAAGGAGAGTCCCAGAAGTGTGTGACCGCTCAACTCAAGATGCTGAAGTGGCTGGTACGTTTGATGATACATCCTGACGACTGCCTATCCGTGAGAAGCAGAACGATGAGGAACAGCGAGAACGAATGGTGGGTGGTTGGGGCAAGCCTCCGCGTTTTGATCGACTGAGGTGGGGAAAGGGGAAAGGGGCAGTCGAGGCAAAATGCGGAGGATGCGAGCGAAGCCCGAGGTCCTTTCCCCACCTCCATACCAACCACCACCAGGACCTCGGGCTTCGCTCGCAAGGCACATGCTTGTTCTGTTTGTGGCAGTACTTGAGCAGCCCTGCGCATGATCACAGCTCAAGCTACGCGGATAATGAGCGATACTCAAGCGGCTCTGCTCATTATCAATGCGGAGACTCACTGCGGTAATGAGCAGGACGAAGTGCGCACCGCGTATGATCGATGCACAAACAGCGCTGGTAATGAGCGGTGCTCAGGTGGCTCTGCTCATTATCGATACGCAGGCTCACTGCGGTAATGAGCGGTGCTCAGGCGGCTCTGCTTATTGGTCTTCGCGCTAGCTTCTCTAGACGAGAAGGGCCATCTCTCTGAACATCTGCCAGAGAGGTGACCTATCATGACCCTACTGAATAACAAACAGAGGTGTCATGTGAAAAAGGATACAGAAATTCGGCTTTATCTGCAAGAAAGAAAAAAAGGAATGACCCAAAAAGTCGCGGCGGCACGAGCAGGGATTGGAGAACGAACGGCCCGCAAATATGAGCAGGCAGCAGCACTTCCGTCTCAGCTCAAACGCCTGCATGATTGGAAAACACGTATCGACCCATTTGAGGAAGATTGGGCTTGGGTGATCGCTCAATTGGAGCGTGATCCAGCGTTGCAAGGATCAACCCTCTTGGCACTCCTGTGCGAACGACACCCCGATCGCTATCAACCCACTCAGGTGCGTACATTACAACGTCATATTCAACAGTGGCGCGTGTTACATGGACCAGATCGCGAGGTTATGTTTGCACAGGAGCATTTCCCTGGTGAGCGAGGCCAATCTGATTTTACCCATATGGAGGATTTGGGCGTCACGCTTGCTGGCGTTCCCTTTCCCCACATGGTCCATCATTTTGTGCTCACCTACTCCAACGTGGAAGCGGTCTCCATCTGTTTGAGTGAATCTTTTGAAGCGCTTGCTGAAGGAATCGAAAAAGCGCTCTGGCAGATTGGCGGCGTGCCCAAGCAGCATCGCACGGACCATTTGACGGCTGCGGTGAAGAATGGGGGGAAGTCCCACGCGAAAGATTGGACCGTGCGGTATGACGCACTCATGGTTCATTATGGGATGCAACCCACGAAAAACAATGTGACCATTGCCCACGAAAATGGCGATGTGGAGCAATCGCATTACCGTTTCAAACAAGCCGTTGATCAGGCACTGCGTGTCCGAGCCAGCCGCGATTTTCCCAATCGCGAAGCCTACGAGCGATTTCTGGCCGATCTGGTTCGTGTGCGCAACCTGAAACGAGCCGCGCGCTTTGCCGAAGAACAAGAGGCCCTTGAGTCTCTCCCGACCACCGCACTTGCCCCGTGTCAGGAGTTGCGCGTCACGGTCAGCCAATTCAGCACCATTGTGGTCAAAGCCAATACCTATTCCGTGCCTTCTCGTTTGATCGGGACCTCTTTGTTGGTACGCCTCAAAGCCGAGACGCTAGAGGGCTATGTCGGCAGCACGGTAGCTTTCACCCTTCCTCGCCTGATCGGCAAACAGCAGCATCGTATCGATTATCATCATGTGATCTGGTCTCTGGTGCGCAAGCCTGGTGCCTTTGCCGCCTATCGCTATCAAGATGACTTGTTTCCGACAACCACCTTCCGTCTAGCCTACGATCAACTCGTCTCCAGAGGCGTCGAGCGAGCAGATCGGGACTATGTCCGCATCTTACATCTGGCGGCTTCTACCTCAGAAACGGAGGTCGAAACGGCTTTAACACTGCTGGTAGAAACGCGCGCCCTCCCGACCTTCGATGCCGTACGTGATCTGGTCCATCTTCCTCAGTCCACTGAGGTGCTGGCCTTGTCCACGCCAACGCTCGATCTTTCCCCCTATGACAATTTAATTCCATCCAGGAGAAGCCATGCTTAAATCCAACAATCGACACACGCAATTACACACACTCTTAACCCAACTCAATCTGGGAGCAATAGCCGATAGTTTTGCTGATGTTGCCCTGCGTGCCGCTAAGGAGGGATTGTCCCATGAGGCCTATCTCTATGAGCTTGTCCGCTTGGAGATGGAACAGCGCACGCAACGACGGACAGCACGCCTGGTGCGTGCTTCGGGGCTGCCGGTGGAGAAGACCTTTCGGACGCTCTCGCTCAGCCGACTCTCCCCAACTCTTCAATTGCAATTAGAACGCCTCAAAAGCGCTTCCTTCCTGGAAGCAGCGACGAATATTATCGCCATTGGCAAACCTGGCGTGGGAAAAAGCCATGCTCTGGCAGCGGTCGGGTATGAGTTGATCGAGGCTGGCTACTCCGTGCTCTGGACGCCCACCAGCGCGCTTGTTCAGCGACTTCTGGCAGCCAAGCGAGATCTGCGTCTGCCGCAAGCACTCGCGAAATTGGACAAGTTTGCGTGTGTGATTCTCGATGATATTGGCTATGTCCAGCACGATCGTGACGAAATGGAGGTGTTGTTCACCTTCTTGGCTGAACGCTATGAACGGAAATCGGTGATGATTACGACGAATTTGGTCTTTAGTGAGTGGGAGCGCATCTTCAAAGATCCCATGACTACTATGGCTGCTATTGACCGTTTAGTCCATCATTCCGTGATCTTGGATATGATGAGCGTCGAAAGCTATCGGGCCGAAGCTGCAAGTCAGCATCATCTTCCCTCCGTTCGTCCGAAGAAGCAGTCATCTAGACAGATTCCTCTCGATGAGGCAACGGCCTCTCTTCAAGAACCACGCACATCGACCGGTGAGAGTGCGCCGACCACTGTTTTTGTCGTTGAGAGCAGATCTGAAAACCCGCTTTCGGTGACTCCAAAATCGGCACGTTTAATAGCCACCGATAGTACTGTTTAATTGACTTTCATCAAGAAACCACACGCCGCTACAGTTTGCCCTCGCTGGAGGATCGTGAAAGCGCCATGGAAGGATTACGCCTGGAGTACTGAGGGAATGTGTCTTCTGGCCGGAGACAAGGAGATTCTGAATGCATCACCTCCCGACGGGAACCGTCACGTTGCTCTTTACCGACATCGAGGGGTCGACCCGACTGCTCGAGCAGTTGGGCCCACGCTACCCGGAGGTGCTGGCGGAGTATCGGTCCCTGTTGCGTACCGCGTTCCATGCGTGTGGCGGCCACGAGGTCGACACGCAAGGAGATTCCTTCTTCGTGGCCTTCGCTCGCGCCAGCGATGCCGTCTCAGCAGCGGTAGAGATACAATGCTCCCTTTTTGCTCATGCCTGGCCCAACGACGCGACAATGCGGGTAAGGATAGGCCTACATACAGGCGAGCCTCAGCTTTCCTTTGAAGGGTATGTAGGTCTGGACGTGCATCACGCCGCACGCATTATGAGCGCCGGACACGGCGGACAGGTACTGCTTTCGCAGACGACCCGCGATCTGGTGGCTGATTGCTTACCAGAGGGAGTAAGACTGCGAAATCTGGGGGAGCATCGCCTCAAGGATCTTCAACGCGCCAGTCATCTCTACCAACTCGTCATCGCGGATTTCTCTGCCGACTTCCCCCCGCTCAAGACGCTCAATATTCACCCCCACAATCTGCCTGTTCAGCTCACCTCGCTGATTGGACGAAAGCAGGAAGTCGCAACCATTCAGCGTTTGCTCCATCGTGAAGATATACGGTTGCTCACTTTGACGGGAACCGGGGGTACAGGCAAAACCCGCCTGGCGTTGCAAGTAGCAGCCGAACTCAGCGACCAGTTCAGCGACGGGGTGTATTTCGTGAACCTGGCTCCTATCGGCGACCCCGCCCTGGTTGTGCCCGTTATAGCTCAGACCCTCGACCTCAAAGAAGTCGCAGGGCAATCCCTGCTCGACCTCCTGAAAGGAGCCTTGCACTGGAAACACCTCTTGCTGCTCCTCGACAACTTTGAGCAGGTGGTTGATGCAGCCGTGGATGTGGCAGGTCTCCTCACAGCCTGCCCCAATCTCAAAGTGCTGGTGACGAGCCGCATGCCACTGCATGTGAGAGGAGAGCAGGAGTTTGCCGTACCCCCGCTCGCCGTGCCTGACCCCAAACGCCTACCTGACCTGGTAACGCTCTCGCAGTACGAGGCGGTAGCCCTCTTCCTCGCACGCGCTCAGGCGGTCAAGACTGAGTTCCAGGTGACTAATGCGAACGCCCCCGCCATCGCTGAGATCTGTGTGCAGCTTGACGGGTTACCGCTGGCGATCGAGTTGGCAGCCTCCCGTGTGAAACTGTTCCCACCACGAACGCTCCTCGCTCGACTGGATCAGCGGTTACAGGTCCTGACCAGCGGGGCAAGGGATGCACCAGTTCGGCAACAGTCGCTCCGCAATACTATTGCATGGAGTTATGACCTGCTGACTGCCGAGGAGCAGTTGCTCTTCCGGCGCCTTTCCGTCTTCGTTGGTGGCTGCACGCTAGAGGCGGTGGAGGCCATTTGCGCTGTTCTAGACAACGGGGCAGCATCAGTGCTGGTTGGAGTAGCCTCACTCGTGGATAAGAGCTTGATCCAACAGGCTGAGCAAGAGGGGAGGGAGACACGCCTTATGATGCTGGAGACAATCCGCGAGTATGGGCTGGAAGCGCTTAAAGCGAGCGAGGAGATGGATCTCACTCGGCGCGCTCACGCTATGTACTACCTGCGATTAGCGGAAGAAGCTGGACCGGAGTTGCAAGGTATCCAGCAAGCGATGTGGTTAGAGCGGTTAGAGCGGGAGCATGACAATCTGCGAGCAGCAATGCATTGGTCGTTGGAGCAAGGCGAAGGTGGACACAGCATGGAAATGGCCTTACGCCTGGGTAAAACACTTGGGCGGTTCTGGACGATACGCAGTTACTACAAGGAGGGGCGGCACTTTCTGGAGCGGACACTGGCTGGAAGCGAGGGAGTTGTGACATCAGTACGGGCTCAAGCGCTCAGTGCTGCCGCGCGGTTGTTTCTCAACCAGGGTGACCTCGATCAGGCAGAGGTGTTGTGCCAGGAGAGCCTGGCGCTGTGCCGAGAGATCGGAGACGCACAAGGCACGGCGTACTCCCTCTACATATTGGGAGCAGTAGCCTCACAGAGAGGAAACCTTGCTCTCGCTCGCTCGCTGATTGAGCAGAGCGTGGCTCTTGATAGGGAGAGAGGCGACCTATGGAGCACCGCCCACCCACTCTCCAACCTAGGGAATCTGGTCGTCAAACAGGGTGAGTATTCTAGAGGACGTGCTTTGCTCGAGGAGAGTCTTGCTTTAGCCAGGGAAGCAGGCAACAAGAGAGCGATTGCCAACTCGCTTGAGGGGTTGGCAAGGCTGCTCTATGTCTCTCAGGGAGATCAAACCATGATTAGCTCACTACTTGAGGAAAGACTGGCGCTTTCGAGCGAGCTAGGCGATATGGATGGTATTGCTGGCTACTTCTCGGTCTCAGGAGCGGTGGCTTTCAGCCAGGGCGACATGGAAGCGGCGTACTCACTCTTCGATGGGAGCCTGCGTATCTTCAGGGAGGTGGGGGATCGGTTGGGCATTGCTGACTCGCTCTCCTTCATTGCGAGAATAGTCGCGGTCCAGGGTGACTATGCAGCGGCCCGTACCCTCTACGAGGAGAGTCTAGCTTTAGCCAGGGAGATAGGAAACAAGAACGTTGCTTCCTCTTTAGAAGGACTGGCTGACGTAGTCGCTGCACAGTCAGAACCAGTGTTGGCGGCACAGCTTTTAGGTGCAGCACAGGCATTGCGTGATAGTATCGGTGTACCTTTACCCCCCGTCGAACATGTCGCCTATGAACATTTGGTAACTACCGTGCAAACTCGCCTCGGTAAAACGGCTTTTGCCGCTGCATGGGCTGAGGGACGGATGATGACGCCGGAACAAGCCCTTGCATCCCTGGGATCAGGGGTACGTTCCAAAGGAACAGCCTCGAAGTCTCCCCCAACACTATCGCCCACTTATCCCGATGGGCTGACCGCCCGCGAGGTCGAGGTGCTGCGTCTGGTGGCCCAGGGACTGACGAATGAGCAGGTAGCCGAGCAGCTCGTCATCAGTCCCCGCACAGTCAACACCCATCTCACCTCGATCTATGGGAAGATCGGAGTCTCCTCGCGCAGTGCCGCCACCCGCTACGCGATTGAGCATCGCCTGATCTGATCATCTCAAAGCACCTATACGTGTCGCATCCACGTCATTCTACGTAGGTAGCTTCATCATCACCTCATTACGGCCTTGAACAAATACGTATCATCAACACGTTCTTCTCACGATGTGCCAGAGCCTTGAGCCGCGTACACTTTGAGCAGAGGTACTTACCTGAAGAGTGAGACCTGTGGAGCATCTTGAGAGATGCACTCGAAGGAGAGAGGCTATGATCCCGAACATCCACATCCATGAGCGGTTGATGTTTGAACGTCACCAGGAACGACAACGCGAGATGGCACAGCAGAGACTAGTAGCGGCGCTGCTACGAGAGCGCCCAGGTGTAGTGCGTCGCCTCGTTGCAGGCGTAGGAACGCTCTTTCTGGCATTGAGAACGCGCCTGAGAAGGCTTGAGCCGGGTGGAAAGAAGGTGGCGTATGAACACAACAACGTACAGTAGGCCAGAACAGGCGCTGAGCATCTCCGCGCTTGTGGAGCAGTGCCAGCAGGAAATTCAGGGCTATCGTCGTGGAGAGCCTTCTAACGAGGCATATGGTCTCGAACTGTTGCACCGGGCCATCATGCAAGGCGATCAGGCCGCCTGGGCAGGGTTGCAGCAGTGTCTGGGGGAGATGGTGCGGGGATGGCTGCGTTGTCACTCCAGCAGATCAGCAGCTTGCTACTGGGAGAGCGAAGAGAATTATGTGGCGCTGGCCTTTGAACGGTTCTGGCAGGCTACTGTCCCGCAGCGGGTGGCCTTTGAGACATTCGCAGGGGCATTAGCCTACTTACGCGCAAGTTTGCACGGAGCTATACTGGATACCCTGCGCGCCTACTCACGGCCAAAAGAAGTTTCGTTGCCGGAGGCGGGAGAGTCAGGAGAGCCATATGGAGACGACCAGACCGACAACAGCGACGTTTGGGAGATTCTCCAGTCGATGCTTCCAAACGGACGCGAGCAGCGACTGGCCTACCTGCTCTACCACTGTGGACTCAAGCCCAGAGAAATTGTGCGCTTCTGTCCCCAGGAATGGAGCAATATCCAGGAGATCTACCGGCTGAGGCGCAACATCATGGAGCGACTACTGCGCAACGCAGATCAACTCCGTTGGCAGTTGAATCAAGGGGAACTGTTGTAAAAAGAGGAGGAAATAGACGGCCTCTCCTCATCGTTGGTCGTATACAACAACAGCGCTTGTTCGCCTTTCCAACACTATTGCTATCTTGGGTTGCTGATATCGAATATCAGGATTCGATATCAGCAACCCATCTTGCCCCACTTTGCGGTAGATGACAGCTTCGCTAGTTCTTCCCCTTTCCCATATGAGTCCTATTCTCGATTATCTGAGAGCTGGCTCAGCAAGCACCGTTCAAAGGGAAAACTCTCGCCAGACGCTCTCTGGCGGGAGTTCTTTTTTAAAAGGTAGAACAAAAGTACGCTGTGATAGATTTTTACAGTGATCCTAGTCATACCTCTTATACAGACCCGCGGGAGATGGTAGCTAGCGCAGAGCTGGATATCGTCAACATCTGCACTCCCAGTGGCAACCATCGAGAGCACGCTTGCGCGGCAATGCGCTCGGGAAAGCATGTGATTGTCGAGAAGCCAATCGAGATCACGCTCTCTGCGATCTATGATATGTTGCGCGTACAGCAGGAGATGGGGGTCAAGCTAGCAGTGATCAGCCAACACCGCTTCGATCCCGCGTCTCTGCAGGTTCATACTCTTGTTGAAGAAAAAGCGTTCGGCAGGCTCGTGCTTGGAAACGTCATCGTTCCCTGGTGGCGCTCGCAAGCGTACTACGACAGCGGAGCCTGGCGCGGCACCTGGGCAATTGACGGCGGAGGCGTTTTGATGAACCAGTCCATCCACTCGATTGATCTTTTGCAATGGCTGATGGGACCGATCCAGAGCCTCTACGCCTATACAGATAGACTGGCGCACCGCATAGAGACGGAAGATGTGGCAGTCGCAGTCTTACGCTTCAAAAATGGAGCGATTGGCACCATCGCCGCGACGACTGGCGCTTACCCTGGCGTGACCACGCGCATAGAGATCTTTGGCGATAAAGGCTCAGCACTCATCGAAAACGACAATCTGGCCTACCTGCACCTTGCCCGCACAGAGACTGAACAGGTGGGAGCGTACGGCGCTAAGCCGACAGCGGGGAAAAGGGTTGACGAGGAAAGCGGAGGTGCTAAGGGCACTGTAGGCGCTATGGGTGCTGCAGCAAACAATCCTGCCGCGCTCTCCAGCAACAGCCATGCTTTGCAGATTGCCGATATGATGCACGCTATCCGCGAAGATGGCACACCGCTTGTTGATGGTTACGCAGCGCGCCATCCCGTCGAGATTATTCTGGGCATCTATGAATCAGCCCGTACACACAAGGAGGTGACATTGACATGATTCGCCTTTCAGCATTCGCTGACGAGATTTCAGCAGATCTGGACGAACAGATTGCAGTACTTCACAAGGAGAATATCCACTTTCTGGAGCTGCGCGGAGCCTGGAATACCAATGTACTCGACTTCACCGATCAGCAAGTACAGAGAATCACGCAAACGCTCTCTGCCCAGAATATCAGTGTTTCAGCCATCGGCTCCCCCATCGGCAAGGTACCCATCAATAGCTCCTTCGCACACCATCTTGGACGCTTTGAGCGGGCCATCGAGCTAGCTCACGTCTTTCAAACGCGCTTCATCCGCATGTTTTCCTTCTACTCTCCTACTGTCGCGCAACATAAGGCAGAGTACACAGGTGGTTCTGACCCTTCACAGTGGAGAGAAGAGGTACTCAGCAGGTTACGAGAGCTAACAGCACGGGCACGCGCCGCCAACATTACCCTGCTGCACGAAAACGAGAAAAGTATCTACGGCGACATCATTGCTCGCTGTGTTGACCTGTTCCAAAACATCAATGATGCTCACTTTCAAGCCATTCTGGACCCGGCCAACTTCATTCAATGCGAGCAAACACCTTTCCCTGATGGCTATCAGGCCCTCCAACCTTGGCTGCGCTACATCCACGTCAAAGACGCGCGTCCCGATGGCAGTATCGTAGCAGCGGGAGAGGGCGTGGCACACTGGCCCGAACTACTGCAATGCTTACACCAGGACAGGTACGATGGCTTTTTCTCGCTTGAGCCACACCTGGCAAAAGCCGAGCAGTTCCAGGGGTTCAGCGGGCCAGAACTGTTTCGCCATACCTCACAGGCTTTCCAACAGTTGCTCGAACAGATGGGATGGGACTCTATGTAAGCCTTTCAATTACCTAGTTGGTAAAGTACCTGATTTCTCTTTGGGGATTAACATTTATGGCATCTATAGTATACATTAAGAACCTTATCGACAAGACTATAAGCGCTGCCTCATAGTCAGAGAGCGTTGCACGCGCAGGAAAGCAATTCCTTTCATGAGCAAGGCGCCGCACGTACCAAACACTGCCGCCAATATTGGCGCTTCAAACAAATGGGAGAATGCGCTGTCAAGCGAATTAAAGAAAGTGAATGCTCGTGGATCGTTCATGCCACTGCTAGCATAATCTGCATACAGAATGTGTTCGAGTCTCTGCATGAAGAAAAAATTCATCACAAACCCAAAGAAGACTGCGATCATCACACCGATCATGGCACTCCAGACACTGCTGAGAACCCCTAAATGCAGTTGATCAGTTTTTTGTATCCCTCGTGTGCCAGCCAACCCAAATAAGAAGAAGATGAGCGCCATGAAGCCAAGCGTTGAGAGCGCGCTTGCCTGACTCCCCATGTCGACGAAGTATTCCACGGCAAGGTCAATCACAAAGATGACGCCGATAATCAGACCAACTGCTGTCCCTTGCCAAAGCGTTGTCGTGACAGCCTGGCTTGCCCTAATGGGTATGCCTATGCCTAAGCATCCATACAAAAGAAGCAACAGCACACATCCCAACGCGGTACTAGCGCGTCCTGCTTCGAGAAGTGAAGGATACATCAGAAGACACAAGCCGATCAACAAGAGATCAAAGAGGACACCACAGAGCATCCCGAGCCAGAGAGTCCCATTCTTATTGGACAGCGCCTTCATAAAGAACGACCTCACCTTTCAACTGTCCGTCTGTTGGATTGAAAGACATCATCTGAGTCGATGCCCCAGCTGATAATACGCTTTGGGTGAATGCGGATCAGTTCCGGGTCAAAATCTGCATTAACTTCCTGTCCACCTGTCGCATGGACTTCCGCAAGCCCACGAACCTCAAGTCCACGTGCCTTCCATGGTGGCTGCACGTCGTCTACCACAAAGGCAGCTTTACCCTGGCGGCCCGCGTCGCGGAACTTCTTGCTCTTGCCGATACCGTGACCACCGATGTCGATGGTGTCCAACTCCGCGTTGTAGCGAAAGCTCACAGGCACAACGTGTGGCTCCCCTGAAGCGTTCACTGTTGCAAGACGACCAAGACGTTGGGTCGCGAAGTATGCAATCTCTGCCGCAGTAAAATTACTCATACGACTTACCTCTCTACTTTCAAATGATACAACATCACAAACGAATTGGTGTCACAGTGTGATAAGCCCTCGCCGCACTCCACGGCTGACCGCGTCCGTGCGACTCGAGGCTCCAAGCTTGGTGGAGATCGCTGAAATATGAAACTTGACGGTATGCTCACTTATCTGCAGCCGACGGGCGATGAGCTTGTTCGATAAGCCCTGGCTCACCAGTTCCAGCACTTCACGCTCCCGGTTCGTCAGCGCCTCGTCGGGCGAACTGAGATTGAGCGTTCCAACTACCACTGGACGCGGTTCAGAGAATTGCTCGCTGAGCGCTACAGGCAGCACCACGAATCCCTGCACCACTGCCATGACAACTGCCTGCAATTCTGCGCTCGTGGCCTCCACTGGCACAACGCCCCACCCTCGCAATGCAAGAGTACGCAGCATCGTTAGTGGTCGCTCTCCGCTATTGGTAAGCACTACCAGTGCAATTCTTCCATCTCGGCTATCGTTTGTTATAGCACGAGCCACATCTTCCAACAACAGGTGATCCACTACGATCACGTCGATAGTGGGCAGCTCTGTAATGATCTCCGCGGGACTGGCTGACTCGCCCACCACCTGTATTTCGCTGGTGGTGAGCATAGCGTACAGTCCCGCGCGTATCATCGGCGTTGGTGCTACAACAAACGCGCGTATCATTCTTCCCTGTGCTCCAATGCTGCGACGGCAACATCGAGTGTAAGAACATTCCCGCCTCGTACCAGGCGCATTTGCAGCGAATCCTTCCTGTCTTTCCTGGCGACAATGTCCAGCAGTGACGTGGCATCATCGATAGATTTGCCCGCGGCATCCAGCAACAGGTCGCCGATCAATAAGCCTGACTCAGCGGACTGCTCCTTGAGTTCGCCCGCCTCTAAAGCTACTACGAGCAGCCCCGAGTCCCGTTTGGCTCCTACTCCGGCTTTCTCGCGCAGGGCAGCGGGCAAATCCACCGTCTCCACCTCGATCCCCAGGGAGATTTGACGGCGCCTGGACAATCCCGCTATCCAGGAGCTTACCACATTACTGGGAATTGATACAGCGAGGTCACCGCCAAAAACCATTGCATTGACCCCCACTACCATCCCGTCGGCATTGAGCAGGGGCCCACCTGAATTGCCCGGCGCGAGAATAACGTCTGATTTGATATAGCGTATGGGCAGCTCGCCATTGCCCTCCTCGACCTTCGGCGCACTGACTCCGCTAATGATTCCCGCGGTGACAACTCCGCGCTGGCCCCAGGGATTGCCCACGGCAAAAACCCATTCCCCAACGCGCAAGCTGGCCGAGTCGGCAATCTCTACCGCTTGCAGGTTGTCCGCGTTCACTGACAGCATAGCCACGTCAGACTTTTTATGGCGATCGATCACTTTTGCGTCCAGGCTGCGACCGTCTGATAAATGCACCTGTATCTTCGTGGCATCGTCGGGAACGACATGATTATTCGTGATGACAAACCCATCATGTCCATCGATCTTCCAGACGATGCCCGTGCCAGCTCCACGCCCCTCTTTGATGACCTGCACGATACTCGGTTGTACCCGGTTCACGATTTGCATCAACGCGTGCGAAAACGCGTCGGGCAACACAGCCGCCATAGGCGCTATCACGGGAGAAAAAGTTGCTTCTTGTGTCATGTTTATACCTATTTCGTTCTCGCTGGCTCTATTTGCGTTGACCTACGGTTATTTGCAAGGTATGCAGGGTGTTGCCACGAATGACTTCCAGGGGGACGGTTTTGCCAACGCGATTGTTGGTAAGCACTGTCTGCAGATCCTCAGAGTCGTTGACAATGGTGCCATCCAGCCCTACCAGGATATCGCCAAGCATCAGGCCGCCCTTCTGAGCAGGGCTATCATCATCGACTTTTACAATCAGTAGGCCGTGTTCCTGTGTCCGCCCTACGCGCTGTGCCTGTGGCAGATGTACCAGCTGGCTGCTGATGCCCAGGTAACCGCGTTTGATATATCCCTGCTGCGCGAGCGTCTCCGCGATGACCCATGCTATCGCCGCGGGCACAGCGAGCGCGATTCCGTTCACCAATCCCGTGGTCGTGATACCGAGTACTCCGCCCTGCGCGTCGATCAATGGCCCACCTGAAAAACCTGGATAGGGTGTAGCATCAGTGCGAATATAGCGTTCGAGTGTCGTGCCGCGCCCTGTGCGTAAGGGACCGCCGATGGCGCTGACAATTCCAGCGCTCGCCACTGGCCCTTCACCCGAGGATCGTCCCACCGCCAGCACGAGTTGACCGACACGAGCAGCATCTTCCGCTGCTGCCGCGACATTTAGCCCCAGTTCAGCCACACGCAAGACGGCCAGGTCGGTAGAGGGGTCGCGCCCGACAAACTGCGCCGCAAGGGTACGATCATCCTGCGTCTGGATGGTCAGATCCTCCTCGCGTTCAAGCACGTGATCCGCCGTCAGGATCAAATCCGCTGCATAGACGACGCCACTGGCAGGTTGACGTTGACGACCATTGACCAGTACCAGCGACTGGCTGACCCGCTCAACTGCGTCTGCCATCTGGTTCGATAATAATCTCAATACGTGAGTGCCGTTCTGGCTTGTTGTCTGTCCCATAGTGTCCATAGTATGTTCTCTTTCGCAATTTCTACAGCAAAGTTCCGTAACTGCACGTACTATATGCCATAGAAAGACGGCACGCATCACCCGTTTGGCTAGCAGCATCCTGGATAAATGGCTAGGGATGGGGAAAGTATGTTCCTATTCGCACCAACAGAAGGGATAAGGCACCGTTGCCAGGATGAGTGTTCCTAGGATGACCCTTGCGGTCATCCTTCACACGTCCTCCCAGTAATAACATCCGCCCTTGCAAACGATACGTCCGAAGCCTGGATGGGGAAAGTGTCCTACGGCGAGCACTATCTCTTCCGCCTCCAACCAGCCTGAGAGGTGCTTGCGCGTGGCAATAAGCTCTTTCTCATCCATATCGAAGATGGAACACCAGTCGAGCCTGGTCACTTGAGCAGGATGAATAAATACGTCACCACCAATCAATGCTTTCTGCCCTTTTGAATGGATCAAAAGCGACATATGTCCAGGAGAGTGCCCTGGAGTGGGAATAGCAAACAGTTCTTCTGCGAGAGGCTGCTCGCCTGACAGCAGGTCAAGCATTCCACATTGCTTGAGTGGGGTAAGCATCCGGTCTATATAAGGCGCGATGCTCATCTTCACCTGGGGTTGTTGGTAGAAATCCCATTCACCCTGATCCATTACATAGCGGGCGTTTGGAAAAGTTGGCCTGCCATCAGCATTGAGATTTAATCCAACATGGTCGCTGTGTGCGTGAGTTAAGAAAACGGTGTTCACGTCCTCGGGGTTGATCTCATGTGCCCTCAATGCATCCAACAGTGTACCATGAAGCTGCCCCATGTATGGTCCCGGCCCAACGCCGGTATCTACAAGGCACACGTAATCATGAATTCTCACTAGATAACAGTTGTAGGAGATATGCCAGGTAGCAGTATCCGCAAACACCAGTGGATAACGTCTATAAAAGGCTTCCCATTGTTCCGACCCAATAGTAGGAAAAACCTCGCCTAATTTCAGCAAAAGTCCTGCTGCGCCATCTATCAGGGCGATGATCTCAACATCGCCAATCGTCAACGTCGTCATAGTTTCCCTTTTTTCAGGTTAGTACTACAGTGGTAACTATAGTTGCAGCCATTTTTACAGAAGAAGCAA
>JRHI01001554.1_pt1 | contig 18676 bp, 15 predicted proteins | sample 215371 | NCBI WGS metagenome assembly JRHI01 (sample SAMN02929681, study PRJNA255918) | sediment metagenome | biome: cave system; feature: Ice Cave; material: Sediment; isolation source: sediment from deep within a dark volcanic ice cave with no known source of... ...
TGCGTAAAAGCAGGGACAAGCCCCTGGCTTGAGCCATGGGGTTCATGACAGCACTACACAATCGGCAGATCCAGGGGAAAGCGATCTTCCATGTGAGTTGAGTGAACGATCGAAGTCGAGCCATCTTATCAAGGGCGGTGTTTGTTCCACTTATGAGCATGCCACCGCTCTCACCTCTCCAACCTCTCGCGTCCATAACGTAACGCCAACAACAACCCAAAAGAAACAGCCAGCAGCACCACAGAAAGAGCAACCGCCGTATCCAGATCACTTTCCGCAGCGATATACACAGCAATAGGCATCGTCTGTGTAACCCCTGGAAAGTTACCGGCGAAAGTAATGGTAGCTCCCAACTCACCCAACGCTCGTGCCCACGCCAGCCCAATCCCCGTCAGCAGCGCTGGCCTGATCAGCGGCAGAACCACCCGCCGAAACGTATAAAAGGGAGAGGCGCGCAGGGTATAAGCCGCCAACTCATACCGCCTATCGAGCTGTTCAAGCCCTGACTTCGCCGTATTGATAAAAAAAGGGGAGGAGACAAATATCTGCGCCATGATCACCGCCAATGTAGTAAACGGGATCGTAATGCCCAACGGATTGAGGTAGCGACCAATCAAGCCAAAACGACCAAAAGCCAGCAGTAAAGCTACCCCGGCAACCACGGGAGGAAACACCGTAGGCAGCGTCACCAGCGTCTCCAACACGTTTCGGCCAGGAAAATGCAGGCGCGCCAGCACATATGCTACCGGCAAGCCAAAGAGCACTGTCAAAAGCGTACTGACGCTAGTCGTGAAGATACTAATTTGCAGAGCCTGGAGTACATCCGGCTGCTGCATCGCAGTCCACAACAATGCAGGCGGTTCGTGGAACAGCAGCGCAACCAGCGGCACACCCAGAAACAGAAAAAAGCCCCCTGCCAGGACACCAACAAGCATCCTGGCAGGCCAGCGCGACCAAAATTTGCCCATAAAGAGCCTCTATGGATTCAAAACAATAAAATGATACTGTTGCAATACATCCTGCCCCGGTGAAGAGAGAATATACTGCACGAACGCCTGCGCATCACTGCCGTGAGCCGAACTTTTCGTCACCGCGATGGGATACTGCGCGATAACATTGAAATTATCAGGAATAGTAATCATCTTCACCTTACTCATCACAGCAGCAGTCACATCAGTCACGTAGACAAAACCAGCATCCACCTCACCCAGTTGCACCTTATTTACCACAGATTTCACATCCGTCTCCTGCGAAACGAAATTCGCCTTGACCGCGCTCTCATATGCCGGACCATAATCGGACGACTGCGCCATCTTGCCCAGCGCCTGCAAGCTGTACTTACCCGCCGGTACCGCTGGCGCCTCGATATCGATCTTGACACCTTTCCTGGCGAGATCCTTCAAAGAGCTGATCTTCCCCGGATTACCCGCCGGGATAATCACCGTCAACCTGTTTTTGACGAACACTTGCACGTTACCCACCAGCCCGGCATCAGAAGCCTTCTTCATATTTACCTGGTCCGCCGAGGCGAAGACATCGGCCCCTGCGCCACTGGCAATCTGTTGTTCAAGTATCTGCGACCCCGCGAAATTCAGTTTAATGGTAATGTTGGGATGCGCCTGCTGATACTTAGTAGCGATCGCCTTAAACGATTCCGTCAACGATGCCGCCGCAAAAACATTTAACGTCGTCTTTGCAGTCGTCGGCGTCGCCGTACCCGTCGTAGTGCCCCCACAAGCAGCCAACAATAAAGTACAAAGCATAACAAAGAGCATAAGCGCGCTTCGGAACTGTCTCATTCAGACCTCCTCAGGTAGTACAAATATGAATACTTATACATTGAGTATAGAGGTAAAAGAATCCCTATGTCAAGGTGTGACGAGATCCTGATTCCTTCAAGCATTGACGTGTATAGTAGGGACGACCCTTGCGGTCGTCCTAGCCGCCCGTCCCCGCTTTGTGTTGAACCATAAATTCTGATCTTGACAAATGACATTAGCCCATGCTAATATCCTACTATAGTAGTCGGATATAGTAGAGTAGGAGTCAATCGTGCCAACAGGAACGATAATATTACTTGGAGCCTTCGCAGGACTGACAATTTTTCTTGGATTGCCCCTTGCCTTTCTAAAACACTTGCCACAGTCATTAAAAATTTTTCTGAGTATGCTCGCCACGGGCGTCCTCATTTTTTTACTGTATGATGTCATAGGGAAAGCCAGTGAGCCGATTACCACCGCCCTTGATCAGCTGCGTACTCAGCATACGGGCGCCGCTACTTTCTACCTTGACGTCCTTCTACTCGTTTTTGGCATTAGCCTTGGCTCCGTTGGACTGGTCTATTTTAATTCATTCGTCTTTGGACGGAAATTGCAGCCAAAAAGCCGACCAGTAGAGACTATCTCTACTACTCCCACTGTTCCTACCATCATTACTCGGCAAGAACCCGCTCCCGCGGAAGTAAGTACCCGCGACCTTACCAGGGCAACGTCAGGTTCTACCGCTGTCATGACCGCACCAGTCACCTCAGCCGTCGCCGCGGTTGCTCAAAAAGGTGAACTCTCTGCCCATACGCTTGCGCTACTCATTGCTGTCGGCATCGGCCTGCATAATTTCTCTGAGGGACTTGCCATCGGTCAATCCGCTGCGGTAGGAGCCATGCAACTGGCCGTCGTCCTGATCATCGGCTTCGGCTTACACAACATGACCGAAGGCTTTGGCATCGCCGGCCCATTAACCGGCCAGCCCGTCTCCTGGAAGTTCATTGCCCTACTCGGACTCATCGGAGGCGGTCCAACCTTCCTTGGCACCTTCGTCGGCACCTTTTTTCACTCTGTCCAGGTCTTTATCCTCTTCCTGGCGCTAGCTGCCGGAGCCATCATCTACGTCGTGGCCGAGCTCCTCGGTGTCGCGAAACGTTTTCGATCGCCGAAGCTCGTGATGTGGGGCCTGCTGATTGGCTTCCTGCTTGGCTATGCCACCGACCTCATCGTCACCTTTGCCGGAGCATAACAACACCTCCCCCCGCTCCGTCCCATTTGGGACAAACGCGCCGCCCTCACCCGTATGGATGGGGGCGGCACTTTCACGAGTAGTTTGCTTGTCAGTCCGCTTGGAAAGCCCACTCATCTGTAGGGGCGGGGGCGGCGTGGCTCGATGGGGGAGGACGCTTGCGTCGCCCTCGTCCAGTTCACACCGCACGTACCTATGGTCTGTGAATTATTGTAGAAACATCTCTTTTACGCCTTTTGCCAGAGACAGGCAAGCCTCACCACCCCTATCTTGTGTCCTCTCGGTGCTAAAATGTACGGGCAGGGCTTGCCCCTGCCCTGTCGCCCTCCTCCCGTTGCACCCCACCACATCCAGGTTGCACCCCACCACATCTAAGAAATAAAAACCCTCCCCAAATTTTACCTCCACATAATTTCCGCTTAATATCAATCGGCTACACTCTCATTGTGAAGAAAATTCCCAACTAGATGGAGCCGATTGATGCCGTGTACGACAGAAGCGCACAACCGCGCCAGCAGATATTCCCAGTATCTCCAGTGGCATCCTCTAGTTCACCTCAAAGAATTGGCAGTAGCCGCCACCTCGACTACCGTCATGCCTCTATTGAGACGACACTCTGCTCCTGCGAGCAATGTGCTCGTTCAGTGAGCGAGGGGTACACCTCCGAAATCTCTCGCTCTGCGGGGTCAACCTGAACTCTTCTTTTTCTTTATAGGTATCGTGCTGGTCAATCTATAAGAAAAGCACCTGCTATGCTACCTATATGAGGTAACTTGTCTGCTCTATCGGCTCAGGAATACCTACCGTATCTATCTTGCTCAAGCAAACATCACATATCATATAAATACGCACTCTATCAGTACGAGCATCAAGATGTTTATCTAACTTTGCTCGCATTTGTAGCAACTCTTTCTTCGTCAGGAAGCATTCAAACAAAGAATACTCTGTCCACTCCCCAAACCCCTTCAAAACCTTATGTACCTTTGTTCGCCTTTTATCATCCTGAATGTCATAAGCCACAACATAAAGAGTGCTCTGTCTTACACCTCTGACACTCATTCCTGTTTGACTCATTCTACGCTCCACTATCGTACGGTAAATGGTGTATACTCACTCACTTCACCAGTAAGATATTTACCGAGTAGCCGCGCCTGAAGTTCAATACACCGTCTATAAGGCACCTTGTATTCAAAAACAGGATGAGTAATCACTTCTTGCATTCGTTCTTCAAACTTCTCCAGGAAAAGACGCTTTGCTGCATCAGTCATTCTATAACTGTTGAGTTCAAGCTCAAAATCCTTTTGCTCACATTGTCGATTGTTTAGCAGGCTGAGTACTACTGAGTCTACGATGATCGGCCTAAACTCCTCCATTAGATCAAGCGCTAGTGCAGGTTTGCCATAACGTGAGGAATGCAGATAACCAATATATGGGTCAAAACCCACCCCGGCAACGGCACTGGCAACTTGCGATGATAAAATGACGTAACCATAACTCAACATTGCATTGACCGGATCAGTCGGTGGGCGACGTACACGTTTGCTAAAACCATGTGCCCAGCCACATTTGATCAGGTGCTCAAACACATTGAAGTAAGCTGCGCTACCCGCACCTTCACAACCCAGAAGAGGTCCGAGACCATTCATCCTGCCAGCTTTTACTTCACCTGTTTCCATCTCTGGAGCGAGATCAAGTTCACTCTCATTGATCATAGTGTCGGCGATAGTGAGTTTCGCATTCTCGGCAGCGCTAATACAACGCTTCAGGTTATCAACTTGCGTGCCAAGCAACGGGTCCGATTGGCTCCTATTGTAGCGCATTAATACAGTTCTCATGTTCCGTAACTTGCCCAGAACAAAACGTTGAGCAATAACATGCCGCCTTTTAGCATCGATATGCGCTGCATGCTGTGCCAGGCGTAAAATACTATTTTTAGTCAATAGGGGATTGAGGCTACCTAGATAGCGACCATACTTGCTCAAATACGTTACAGATACCTTTGCTTCCAGGAGACTCGCAAGCGCAGGTGTTGTAATCGTGATGTCTCCGATGACCATCACTTCCTCAACTTTGAATAACGGCACTGTCATTTTGCGGTCCAGCTTAGTCTTACTACCGCCATCACTTTGCTCAGGAATGTGAACAATGAGACAGTCGCCTTCGCGCCCAACCCAGGCCTGCTGTTCAGTTAAATACACGATTGCCATTTCCAATTTCAGCCTTTCTTGTCTATAGCCAGTACTTCACGTGGTAAACATAGAGGTTCCAATGAACAGTCGCGGCACTTACGCCAGTTGGTAAGAGGAGATGGTGGCTGATTTAACGCACTTATTCTGCGCGCCTCAGCTATTGCTGTCACTGTTTGAAAACGCAATGCTTCATCTAGTGCAACTTCATCTCGTCGTGCTGATCCAAAGTAATAGACATAGCCATGTGTTACGCTCCCTGTTGCAATATCCAATACCTCTTCCAGCGCAAGAGCCTGAGCACAGAGCTGGGTATGGTCTGAGATCCATTTTCCCATCTTCCCTTTTTTGTACTCCACAGGATAAAGTTTGTCTGCTAACGCTAACGTTGCTAGATCGTTTGTACTTATTTCTTCAGAAGCCTCAAGCAAGTCGCAGTACCCGACTACTCCCAATTTCGGAGCACAGAGATACATATGACGAAGCTGCACTTTCTCATTTCGCGTACTGCTGCCAGGCAAGTCAACCCGTTCGTGTAATTGTTGCCCGCCAAGGACATGCTCATTGACGACCATTTCTCCCATCACGAACTCATAGTAAAAACGGCGAGGGCAGTAGGCATATGCGTTCAATTGAGAAATAGGAATATACTCCGGTATTTCGCTATACTCGCTCATTCTTTTCGTTCCTTGTGTAAAATTACACCTAATATGTTCACTTGCTTGACACTAAGAGCTATTCGTACTACTATATGCAAACTGAGCAGCTGAACCGACTGTACAAAGTCGGTTCATGACTATGAAATAGGAAAAGCGACACCATATGAGATCTGAAACTCATGCTGAGCGTGCAGCCAAACGTCGCTTTACTATCCTTACTATTCTGCATAACCGTTCTCACACCTATGAGGAAATCATAACTATTCTCAGGCAGCAGCACCTCATTGATTTTGACCGTTCTATCGACCCTACCGCTATAGCCAAACAACAAAAATATCTCTTTCGGCATGATAACGCTGCATTAAAAACCATGGGTTGCCATATTGAGTACAACCGCCATAGTAAATGCTATGCCTGGCGCAATTCACCCTTCGGCCTCCATCTCAATGCACCGCAGTTGGCCACCTTCGCTCTGTTCTGCGACACCTTTGAAGATGCCACCATCCTCCATGCAGATGAGATACATAACCTGCTCGCCTACTTCGTAAGCCTGTTATCTAGTGATCAGCAAAAAGACCTCAACAATATACGCCGCCCTTTTAGCATTGATCTCCACGAAACCACCGACTACCGTCAGGCCGATCCGACCACCGTTGCCAGGATAGAAATGGCGATCCAGCGCAGTCAGCAGCTAGAGTTTAACTATCGTACCTCTCGTGATGGCAAGGTGCGCCGCCACGTAATCGAGCCACAGCCACTCATCTTCGAGCGTGGTCATGTCTACCTCTGTGGCTGGAGCATCGACCGGGACAAAGAGTTGCGCTTTCGCCTGGACTACATCGTTCCGGATAGCGTGACTATCCTCCCAAAATCCATCCTGACCAACCGGCCCGCTCGTGCAACCAAACAACTCCGTTACCAACTGAGTCCCATCATTGCTCGCAATAGTGTCAGCCAATACTTCTCTGGACAAGTAGTAGAGTCACATCCCGACGGCTCTGCCACCGTCACCGCTCAAATAACCGATCTTTTCCAAGCCCGGCGCATACTCCTCAGCTACGGCAAGAACTGCACCGTCCTTGAACCACCAGAACTCGTAGCCGAGATCCGCGACCACGTCAATGAACTCTACAAAATCTATCATACACCAGCCGAGTGACCTGAATTGAGGTCACATCACCCTGTTACTATTCCGTTGTAGATAAAAGATACTTTATTGGGGAGGGCCATATTGATGCAGTACCACAACATACTGCGCGACTACTTACGAGATTATGCTGTTACTGCCATGTTAGAACAAGGTTGGGCCTTCAAAGCAGCCAAATTATATGGTTGGCAATTTGCCCAGCGAGGACCTGAATATCATGTCGATCAGCCGCTACGCACCCATATCATCAATGGTCTCTACGCTATTACACGGCTTCTTGAGTACCTTAAAAGCAACGGATACTACCGCATTTCTGAAACCGAATATAAGCGCTTGCTCGTTCTCTACACAATGCATGACGCGTACAAAGACTTTGAGCTTGCAAATACTCGTCTGGGAAGCAGCGATTTCAGCATTCCTCTCCAGGAGTTAGATAAGCTACTTGAGCGCATGCGTTTACGCCAGTTTGTATCTGTGAAGGCCGAAGATATACGCGCTGCCAGCGTTTCGTTACAGAGTCCGAAAGTGGCTGATTTATCTTTCTGCACTCCTGGTATCACTCATCTGCTTACCCTTGTTCATCTCGCAGACGCATTCGCCAGCCAGCAGACTGCCCGCGACTGTAAAACGGCTCAGAATCGGTTACGCGAAATAACTAGAAGCGATGCCATTACCGCACGCCAGAATGAGCGTATGAGTCAGCGCACCGGCATCTCGGCTCAGGCACAGGATACGAAGCCCCCATTAGCTTTCTATTACCATGAGCTAAACGAGTATCGTGGCCTTTCTACGCTACTTATTCATCAGGCTACCGAGCAAGTTCTTGATAAATATGGCTTGTATCCCATTTTGTATTTTGCCAATGCGATATTGTATCTCGGTCCAGAAGGAATGGCGTTGGATGTTGAAGAGTTACAAGGCAATATTGCAACTAATCTATTTATACAGGTAAGACACGAGGCAAACAGTGAAAGTCCAACTATAGCGAGAGAAGCCTGTGATCCCCGAAAAGGGTTGAAGTTTGAAAAATATGCGTATCTTTTCTGTAAACTTGAAGATTTACTTAGTGCTGCCATAGAAAGTACTGCCCTGAACAACTCCTCTGGCTTTGTAGGCAAATTACTGGCTAATCGTATTGAGAAAAAGAAGTATAGACAGCCGGAAGATTTTTACAGATACTATGAAATTCCTGTCAATACTGATGAGACTGAGGCTTATGCGCGTCGCTGGTTAGCTGTAAGCAAAATGATTATGGCAGTAGAAAATATTGCCGAAGCTCTAGTACCAGGAAACACTATTGAGTGGTTATTTAGTACATTCAATACGCCAAAACAAATCGCTACTATAGTGCGACAAAATATCAAAGTTTTGCGCGATGGAGGCGTAGCTGATCATTGTATGATTATTGCCTATCATTGGTTAATAAATACCCACTTTCACACGAACCAGCGCAGCTGGTTGGAAGTAGAAACAGTTGATGTACAACGAGCGATAGCTAAACTTAGCCTACAGGCTCTTGAAAAGTATAACAATGACGAAAAACTGCTTGCTTTTGTCGAAAAAGAACTTGGCTTTCAAAGCGATGCCGAAAGCTATCTGAGAGCAAATCTCACTTTTTCTTTCGCCCCTGAACGCCTTCAAGACGAAGACCCGCTCAAAGAGTATGAGAAAGAGCGCAACCTGTCACATAAACGTATTTGTGTGATTTGTAATCGTCTCATCACCTCTAAAGTTGATAAGAAGAGCACCGAAATCAAAACCAATGTTGCAGAACAACAGGCTCAAGTTTTTTCAAACAAGCGGCTTCCCTCAAACGAAGTAAGCAGCATGATGGTTTGGTGTCCTATGTGCTATCTTGAGTTTATGCTGCGCAAACTCAGTGGTCAGAGTTATCCTGCTGGCAGCGATTATAACGCATCTTATCGCCTCTATCTCTATGTTTTACCCGACTACTCATTTACGCCTCAACTCTGGCAATCCATTGGTGAGGAGCTTTTACAAGATAATTTTTATACGGAGAAGACCGTTGTTAGTAAACTCATCTTACGTGGTAGCAAGGATGAACCTAGTCTACCTACCCAGTGGTTAATGCGGCGAATGGTAGATCAAGGCTGGTTGAAGCAAGTGCGTGAAATGTTTGCAGATCAGGCGGCCTACATGAAAACACCAAACAAAGAAGGAAAAACCCGCAGTAAACGCGGTGACAGCATTACATTTTCTTTCAAAAGCCCCAACTATATGCTTATTACTTACGATAATGTGGTAGCTAAGTCAGCAGATTCAGGCCTACTTCCTACTCATGTAGAGGTATGGACAAAAGCTCTTTACGCAGCTACGCTCATTCATCTGCTTATAGGTGCCAGAGTCTACATCACTGATAAGCCGTATCTGACCATCACACGTCCAGAAGAGATGAAGACCATTATTGAGATGGAAGGTCTTCATCCACTCTTATATGACTTACTTCCGATGCGTCGCACCGACGCCGAATTTACCAACGTTGACCAGCGGGCATCTGAGAGTAGCGCACGTCTGTCGATTACATCTCTACAAGTAATGTTGGATTTGTTAGCAGCAGTATGGGAAGTTAATGCGGCCCTCTATCGGGGTAAGCTAAATGATCGGCGCAATCTCGATAAGCAGATAGCAAGCGTACTTGAAGAAGTCAAGACGAATTACCTTGCTGGGGCAACTTTCTATAAAATGCGTGAGCGTGATAAGAATGCACCTTACGAGGCCTTTACTCGTGCCTGCCAGATACTTTTACCGCAACGGGGGGATAAACTTGATGAAAACCGGCGCGATCTTTATACAAACGGATATGAACTGATGATAGATAAAGAAGGAGGTGACATGATGAACCTGGCCCAACGGATTACCGATACTAACTTGAAATTGTATATTCCCTCAGCCAAGCAAAAAGGACGAGCACATCGTTTTGAAACTATCTTCCGTACCGGTGTTGAAGCAATGAAGAGCAACGCCAATATAGATGATGACACAGAACTTATGGCTAGAGTGGCTGGKAAAATTCTCAAGCGTCTTGAGCGCATTAAAGAGGGCCACGGCTACTGTCCCGCATATGGAGACACGCAGCTTGAAACGGTTAAAGAACTCTCAGAACTACTGGTAAAGCAGCTTTTCAGCGAACGGTGCGGGCATAGTGTATCCAAATTAACTCATGAAGAGAACCGTATGGCCGACGCTATCTACTTTCTCACTTACCAGCAAGTTAATCTCTACCGGGACGAAAAGCGAGCTAAAAATGGGAACAACCCAGCAGAGGCAGATGATGAAGAACTCGATGAAATAGAAAGTTAGAAGTTTCGCAACGTAACCACATGTATTCAACCTTATTAAGGAGGAAGTCGCTATGCCAGAACAACTTACCCGTGTACTCAGTCAATATAGCAATGCTTTTCATCAACAGATACCACGCTACCGTCAAAACCGCTACATCCAGATTGTCGTGCTACGTGAGACCAAATCACATGCTATTTTCACTACCGAGGGACAAACACTAGATGTGGAGCGGCTCCAGGCTGGTTTTACTATCCGTAGGCAAATTGATCGTGTGGTGATGTACAAACGCAAACAAATCGCTCCTGAGCGACGCACAGGCAAGGCTTTACAGCGTGATTTGAGTATTTTGAATGATATTGTGGTTGGTAAAGATAAAAAAGGCAATAATATCATACTGAAACGTGCAGACTGCCAGATTATGGGTAATAGTTGTGGTCATTGCCCTGATTGTATTCTCTACGGCTATGCAGCCACTAAAGATACTGGTAGCCAACGTGCTCGTGTACTCACCGACAGTGGTTTTGTGGTGAGAGACATTACGCAAGTGATGCGCAACATCAAACTGAATGCAATTCAGGATACAATTGCAGGTGGTATTGCGGGCAGCGCCTTCGCTAGCCGCGAAAATGTACTTCCACAAATCTTCATTCCTACAGTGGAAACCTTGCTCGATGTAACAGCAACAGAGTTTACATATGTGCTTGGCAATATTCTCAAAACAACTCGTTATGGCGCGGAGAGCAATCGTGAAGGCTTCATTCGCAACCACATTCTTGGCATTTACTTCAGCGATGTTGAACTGTTCAGTAACCTTGAACTCACCCAACGCTACTATGATGTCATCGCTGAACAAGATGGAGGCAATCTTCTCGATAATCTGAGAGTAGATCAATTTGTCGATAATTGGTCTCGAGTTGAGCAAGCATCATTGGCGCAGGTTGTTGGTCGAAGACGCAAGGTGGAAGATTTGGATGGATTACTGAGCGGTGTTCGTGAACTGTATGGGAACGATACGTTGTTAAGTAATATGCTTAAAGAACTCGATAAAGAGGCCTTGCGCTATGAGAAAGCTGTCAAGAGCAAAGACAAGTCTAGTGAGACCAACGGAGAAGACACGGAGGCTTAGCAATGAATCTGTATCGTTGCGATCTTACCCTGCACGATTACCTTTTCTTCGCTACTACTGAGCGAGGTAAGGTGGCCGAAACTGGCCCTTTTGTTCATAACTATGCTCTTACCTATGCTCTAGGTTGGGCTACATCTCCCTGGCGAAATGAAGTGCAAAAGCCACATTACCGTGAAGAGTTAGCTCAAGTAGGACGGCGCTATGTTACACCTGCTCGGCTAGTGCGAGGTAGTTACGTTGTCAATCAGTACAACACCATGACTGAAAGTTATCACCTGGGTAAGACCCAAAGTATCGGTTATCCCGACTGGGGCTTTATCAAGTGCTTTCGGCCAGGTACGATCTTTCGCTCCTACGTTCTCAGCGAGGGGGAAGTGCAATTTCCGCACTTCCTTCGCCTCGGTAAATTCATGGCAAAAACGCTACTTTCTACAACGCCTGCCCATAAATTAGACCAACAAAAGGAGTGGTCTGATAAGCAAGCAATAAGAAGTAGTCAAGGCGTAACCTCCCTTCTCAACTGGAATGATCTGCCTACTTTTGCTCGCCCTGCCATTTATGATATCATCGCAACTGCATTACCAACCCGCCTGGTTGATAATCCTGTTTTCAACGGTATTCTCGGTCCATATCTTTCTGCGACCTTTGCGAATGAAGATGCCACTATTCAGCTCCCTTTACAGATGGGCTACTTTGGAGAAAATCTATGCGCATCTTGGTAGAAGAACTGCGTTATGCCAGAGTTGGAACAAAATTCGTTGGTAATCTCTCGCCCTATGCCCACCAGGTAGATACACTTGAGCGTGTTCGGGATGCAATACTAACTAAAAGCACCATTTGTATCGAAAATGCCAGCGTCACTGGCAGCGGCAAAACACTTGCTAATTTCGCCGCTGCCATCCTCGATGACACACACACTTGTGGCATCTATCCGACGAACGAGTTATTGCTTGACCAGTATGGAGCCATCCAAAAGCATCTACTAGCTAGAGAGATAGCTGTTCTCGATAGCCAGGGGTTGGATGATATTCTCAAGGATTTAGTACATATGCGTAGCCACGCTCATGCCCTGTCATGGGCCTCTGGTGATGACGTTCGTACTGCCCTGCTAACTAATCCTGATGTTCTCTACCTTGCCATGTATAATCTATACGGTCAGATGTTCAGTGACTTCGCGAAAAGCTATGGCGCACGCATTTTCCAGAATATCCTCAGCAACTATCCAGTCATCGCTTTTGATGAGTTCCATCTCTATAGTGCCAAGCAGATAGCCAATGCCGCCTTCATTGTTGGTACCATGAAGGAGCTAGCTCCTGATAAACCACATGTCTTCATATTTTCGTCCGCTACACCACAAGATCAGTTCAAAGAGTATTTGCAGCGTTTAGGCTTAGCAACAATTTCCGTCACCGATTCACCCGCTGCTACAGGTCATGTGGTCTGTGAACCAATGGAGATAAATCTTCTCTCTGCTGATCTGTTACGCTGGCAAGGTGGTGATACTATACGAACTGCCTTGGATGAGATTCTCACCTGGGCTGATAGTTGTGATCCACTTGCACGAGGTGTATTTATCGTTGACAGCGTCTATGAAGCCAAGCTGATAGCGGCAGAATTACGTAAACGCTACTCCTCAGCCGATGTCGGTGAAGTACATGGCTACATGCATAAAGACGAACGCGCCGGTGCCTTACAACGCCGTTTTAGCGTTGGTACAACAACCATTGATGTAGGAGTTGATCTGACCGATCTCAAAAGCAAGGAATTTTTAGTTTGTGAAGCACGTAGCTCCGCCCAGGCCATACAGCGCATTGGACGATTAGGACGACATGGACGTGAACCTCAGGACATCAAGGTCCCCAATAGAGTATGGCTCGCTGTCCCTGAGTACGTGTATCATTTTATAGAGCGCAGGGCAGAAAATGGCGCAACTATTACGCGCGAAAAGCTAAATCAAACGCTCAAAGAAGCATACCTGGGCCACGAAGAGTTTATTCACTACACACATAAATATTCTCCCCTGGAAGCTGTAGCTGCCTGTGAGCGAGTAGTACAATCTCAATATTTTGAAGATACTAAGCTAGACGCACAAGAGAAGCTGTATCGACTCGTGCCAACACTTTATGATGAGGAACCTCCCACTGACCAGAATCAAGCAAAAATCAGCTACTCCAAATACCACAAATACCAACTGGCACTTTGGCATAAATTTGGAACCGAAGTAAAGAGCTCTTATAGCAAATGGAAAAGATATTTTCTATCTGACGTAGAAAGTTTTCGCGGAGGCCTGGAAAGTGGTTTTACCGTAGCAATCTACGATGACCTTGATGAGGTTTTAGGCATGAAACCTGTCAAGACGTATAACCTTCCGTTTGTTTTACGTCGCACTCTTTTCAAAGAGTTAAGCAAACAACAATTTACGGAGCTACTACAACGAAAGAACCCTGCACAAGCTCAAACATGGATAGAAGAACTGGTTCAGCAACTGAATCTGCTTGGTTATCTACACGTACAGGCTTTAGTAGAAGGTAAAGCCAATGAGATGTATTTCGAGATTAGTAAAAAGCGTATTGACAGTCAGTTCCATAAGGTCGTGCGTTTAGAAGGGTTAACCATTGGTGGAGGAAGTGAGCAATTGCGCAATGGTAAAGATGGTATCAATGATCAACTGAAAAAACGCAAACTCAATTGTTGGATTACTCAGCACAACAGTTACAAGTTAAGTGAGTCACTTCATCTTCCACCATTGTTTGCCATCTACCCGTTACATGCACTTAATCTTGGTGGTAAACATGACGAATGGAGTATTGCCTTTGGTCTTGACGCTTTCCTGCTCGATAGCATCTCAAAAAAAGTAAAATGGGCTCGTTCTCGCTCTGATAACACAGCTATCATTATCTGAATGGAGCGCATATATAACATGAACTACCTCTATTCCGTCATCCTTGAACTAGCTCCCATCTCTGCCTGCACCTTGCCAGCAACCATGGGTCATCTGGCACATGCCCTCTTCCTCGATCTCATCAGGCAAGTTGATCCATCACTTGCTACCCGGCTACACGATGAACCCAACTATCGCCCTTTCACAATCTCACCGCTGAATGGGGTAAAAGTACAAAATGATACTCTATTCATCAAGCCTGGCCAACTTTGTAACCTGCGCGTGACACTCCTGGATGGAGGCACCCTATGGCAAAATCTGAGCCGTTGTTTTCTCGAAGTACAGCCAACAACCCTGCGTCTAGGCAACGCTGAGTTCAAACTTAATCGAATGCTCTCCACTCCTGGTGCTGATTCAACTGGCTGGGCAGGATTTGTAGATTGGCAGACATTAGCGACAACGCCTGCTCGTCGCACGATTACAATGCACTATACCAGTCCCACAGCATTTAGCTTGGGAGATCGACAATTTGCTCTTTTCCCTGAACCAATGTTACTCTGGGATAGCCTCATGCGAGTATGGAATAACTACGCACCACCAGTTTTACAAATTGATAAAACAACTCTTCGCGCCTTTATTTCGGAGAACGTAGCAGTAAGTGACTATACCCTCCATACATGCAACATGCATTTCCCTAAGTATGGTCAAAAGGGATTTGTTGGTACTTGCAGTTACATTGTGCGCCAGGAAGGAGAGAATGCAGCTCGACTAGCAGCGTTAGCCGAGTTTGCTCGTTATGCAGGAGTTGGCAGCAAGACAACGATGGGTATGGGACAGGCACGCGCCGAAGACATTAAGGCAAAAGATTCACAGTAATTTTTGCGAGAGGCTGAGATGTGACAAAGCCATGCTTAGCCTCTCGCACAAAGTTTTGAGCTTAAAGCTGAGTGAAATAAGCTTGCTAATCTCTCAAATGGAATGTTACAATAACCCCATCTTACACCCTCTCGAAATATGCCTTGTCAACAAGCTTCTACACTTGCCACAGTACGAGAGGCGTCGAAGAGGGCATTCACGCGACTGAGCGATTGAAACTAATACGATTGCCGCCAAAGTATTTGACATTTTCTGTCGAAGAGGGCATTCACGCGACTGAGCGATTGAAACCATTGCTTCAACGGGGTATCTTGGGGTAGAATATTGTCGAAGAGGGCATTCACGCGACTGAGCGATTGAAACTCTCTTTTGTTTTGCTCTTGCGCATATCCTACATTGAGGTCGAAGAGGGCATTCACGCGACTGAGCGATTGAAACGATAATGATATGTGATCGTCTTCCTAGTCTATCTAGGTCGAAGAGGGCATTCACGCGACTGAGCGATTGAAACTCTCAAAATGACTGCGAATCGGCGACGCATGTCCAGGTCGAAGAGGGCATTCACGCGACTGAGCGATTGAAACATGATAGGTTGTCCTCAACACGCACATGCATCCCATCGTCGAAGAGGGCATTCACGCGACTGAGCGATTGAAACTAGCCCCAAGAACCATCTCATCCGATACACCCCTACCGGTCGAAGAGGGCATTCACGCGACTGAGCGATTGAAACTGTCGAGACATAGAAGCTTCTGCCATCTTTCTTGACGTCGAAGAGGGCATTCACGCGACTGAGCGATTGAAACACGATTACCGGTTCCCCGACAGGGGGCACCTTTACATTGTCGAAGAGGGCATTCACGCGACTGAGCGATTGAAACCAGGTAACAATCTACTTGCACCGCGGTTTCTCCGCTATGTCGAAGAGGGCATTCACGCGACTGAGCGATTGAAACATATAGAAGTTCCAATTGCCGACGCTGTTCACGTCGGTCGAAGAGGGCATTCACGCGACTGAGCGATTGAAACGACATTGAACATAGCCCACAACGCAATATATGTTGTGGTCGAAGAGGGCATTCACGCGACTGAGCGATTGAAACCGTTGAAAGAAACAAATGGGTCGCTCGGTCCTCCACAGGGTCGAAGAGGGCATTCACGCGACTGAGCGATTGAAACTGATCTGCCTCCTGGGATTAATGCCTCCTATGRCAYAGNTCGAAGAGGGCATTCACGCGACTGAGCGATTGAAACTCAGATGCAGTAAATCGCCCCAGTAATTCGTTGCGCTGTCGAAGAGGGCATTCACGCGACTGAGCGATTGAAACTGCCACAGGAGCACTCACCCAAGCTGGAAGAGGTAGTCGAAGAGGGCATTCACGCGACTGAGCGATTGAAACCTCTCGGAAGATGAGTTCAGCGTGGGTGACTACTACGTCGAAGAGGGCATTCACGCGACTGAGCGATTGAAACAAGTTCAATACTCATCTCCTGTGTCTCCTTTTTGTTGTCGAAGAGGGCATTCACGCGACTGAGCGATTGAAACGCGGAAGATTATAGCGAATGGAAAGATAGTCAATTGAGTCGAAGAGGGCATTCACGCGACTGAGCGATTGAAACCTTCCAGAGCCAATTTCAACCCCACCTGGACCCACTGGTCGAAGAGGGCATTCACGCGACTGAGCGATTGAAACTGGACTGACGGCATGTTTGGCCGCATCGCCTTTATTGTGTCGAAGAGGGCATTCACGCGACTGAGCGATTGAAACTTTGATACAGCCGATGCATCGGCAATGGTGAGAAAATGTCGAAGAGGGCATTCACGCGACTGAGCGATTGAAACAAATGGCTCTATTGGCTAATAGTTATTTTGTGAATGCTTGGTCGAAGAGGGCATTCACGCGACTGAGCGATTGAAACTGCCGAGGAGCTCTATCCGGAGGCGAATACCATCATCGTCGAAGAGGGCATTCACGCGACTGAGCGATTGAAACTCTAAGAGCGCGCGGCGTTGATCACCTCCTTTTTCTTGTCGAAGAGGGCATTCACGCGACTGAGCGATTGAAACTAGTGCTGCATCCAATGCATCGGGTGCGAATGCAGTGTCGAAGAGGGCATTCACGCGACTGAGCGATTGAAACATGTGCTTCCCATGCCTATAATTTAGCTGAACGTGATAAGTCGAAGAGGGCATTCACGCGACTGAGCGATTGAAACTTTACCTGTACCACAGGAGCGCTGACAGCAGAAACCTGTCGAAGAGGGCATTCACGCGACTGAGCGATTCCTGTGAAAATGTGGGGTGGGGGGGAAAAAGCGGAAAGTGGGCACAACAACGCCTCCCACAGGACCCTCCTGGGGAGCAAGCGAGCAGTCTCTGACGGGCAGTTCGTCTAGGCGGACACCTCCTCCTTGGGATGAAGCGTGACGTCATAGCCCAGTGACTCTAAGCGGCGTACCGCAAAGGAGCGCACCCGCTCTTTATCCAGCGTCTCAAAGTAGGTGGAGCCGAGATCGTGGTAGTCGGTCTGGTCACGCAACATGTGATAAATGATCACCAGGACACTGTGGCTGACGGCGACGATGGCCTTCTTCTTGCCGATGCGCCGCGCCAGGCGATGATACTGGGCCGAGAGGTAGTTGTCCTTGGTGTGGGAAATGGCCCACACCGCCTCGGCTAACGCTGCCCGCAGATGCGTATTGCCCTTGGTCGTGGGCGCCTGCATGCGCTTGCCGCCGGTCAGCTTGTTGCCCGGAGCGACGCCTGCCCAGGAGGAGAGGTGTCGGTGGGAGGGAAAGCAGGACATGTCGTCACCCATTTCGGCCAGGATGGTGCTGACGGTGAGCCGTTGCAAGCCGGGGATCTGCACGATGCGCTCAATGGCCTTCTCGTAGGAGGAGAGCCGTTGCTCAATCTCCCCGGTCAACTCCTGCAGGCTCTTTTCCAGGAAGGCACTATGCTCGAGCAGATGGTGCAACAGCACGCGATGATGGGCATCGACGCGTCCTTCTAAGGCCTCGCGCAGTTGGGGCAACTTGCCGCGTAAGGAGCCACGTGCCAACTCGGCCAGGGCTTCGGGATCACTGACGCCTTCGAGCAAGGCGTCAAGCATGGCTCGCCCGCTCTTGCCCATCACATCACTGACCACCGAGGTCAGTTTGACGTTGGCCGTCTCTAAGAGCTTGTGCAAGCGGTTGACTTCCTGCGAGCGCTCATAGACCAGCGTTTTGCGGTACCGGACCAGGTCGCGCAGATCGCGAATGGGTTGCGGTGGGATAAAACTCGCTCGCAGCAAGCCGTGACGCAGCAACTCGGCGAGCCACTCACTATCGCGCACATCGGTTTTTCTGCCAGGAACCGCCTTGATGTGTTGGGCATTGACCAGGATTACGGTACAGGTGGCCTCCAGGATGTTGAAGACCGGTCGCCAATAGACCTTACAAGTATAGGTTTATTAGGAAAGATGGGTGAGAAAGGGGGGCAAG
>JRHI01001555.1_pt1 | contig 18672 bp, 16 predicted proteins | sample 215371 | NCBI WGS metagenome assembly JRHI01 (sample SAMN02929681, study PRJNA255918) | sediment metagenome | biome: cave system; feature: Ice Cave; material: Sediment; isolation source: sediment from deep within a dark volcanic ice cave with no known source of... ...
AGTTGACGATGATCACGGAGAGGCGTGGGGCGTTCACGGCCGCTTCCCAGGCTCCTTTAGTAGCTCGCAATACAGCCTCGACTTGTCGAACGTCGGCGCTGCGTCTGGCGATCCAGATGGGATTTCGCCCATTGGAAAACTGCCACGATAACGAAGTACGCGGCTGATCCAATGAAGGGGACGAGATTCATTGCAGCCAGATGCCCACGCGATCTGCCGAGTCACTGCGGCAACGGCACCGCCCAAGGGTGCGGACGCCCTCGAATCGAACTCACAAACGCAGATGTCGTCCTTGTCCCACAGGGCTATTTCCTCGCCTGCTAGTCTAAGCAGGTTTTACCTCACTAATCGAGCGGATCGCCTCTACCCCGGCCATCCAACCAGAATCATTCTGCTGTGCTCCTCTGTTTGCCGACTGCAGCTCCGCTCAAGGAGAGCATTCCTGCTCGGATGTGTGGGCGCTGGACGAACATTCGGGCGACGCGGTTGGAATCACGCGGCAGTGGTTCATCCAATGTGAGCGCCCATCGCCTCAACACACAACGACGTGGCGCGGCTCGCAACAGCAGCACGTGATTGAGGTGAAGCCTGCGATGGAGACATTACTTCTCGGCATCAGTTGGTGCATAAGAGGTGCCAGGCGGGCGTCCGGATGAGTCGACCGAATTTGCCCATCGAGCCGATCAGTCGCGTTGGTCCAGTAGACGCCCTGGCGAGCCGAATGGTCTCAAACACAGCGGTGCAGTTTGTCTCCCCCGCGCTCCGGATGCTGCTTGGCGTTGTGATGGTCGCCGCGCTAAGCAGGTATCTCGGGCCTAAGGGATTGGGCGAATACGCCGTCGTCTTCGCATACGTTTTGATTTTCAACGGCCTCTTCAATGATTTGGGCTTGGGCAGCACATGTCTTCGCGAGATATCCCGTTCGCCAGACAGACGGGGAGAGGTTCTGTCAAGCGCCATCGGCCTGCAGCTGGTCGTGAGCGCGGGGACTTATGGGGTGCTATTGCTGGGACTCGTATTTGCTCACTACCCCCTGTCAGTGACTACGGCCTGTGCGGTTTATGGCCTCACCTTGTTTGGGACGTCCGTGGATCTGTTGGCGCTTGTCTTCTACGCTGAACTCAAGCTGGCAAGGCTCTTGGCCCCAGCTCTGTTGGGCTCTGTAATCAGTTTCGGGCTAACGCTCGCGAGTATCTTATTGAGCGCGTCCCTCGTGGTGCTCGTCTTGGCTGCCATGGCCGGTGTCGTGGTTCAGTATGGATGGACATTCCGGCGAGCGCAGAAGGCAATAGGTCTCCTGAGTGGACCATCGACCAGGCTCTGGCCGGAATTGCTTCGCCAAGCCCTCCCGCTCGCCCTCAATTCCGTGGTGACCGCCATCGCACAGCAGGGGCCCCTCCTCATACTCGGGTTCACGAGCCTGGCAGCCGCCGGCATTTTCAATGCAGCCGGGAAAATTCCGCTGCAATTGCTGATCGTCCCGATGATGGTGCGGACCACGACCTTCCCCTTACTTTCGGAAGCGTGGACGACCGATCGCGAGCGATTCCGCAGACTGCTCCACCATGCGATCGCGCTGTCGCTATTGGCCGCGGGCCCAATAGCCGTGGGCGGGGTCGGGTTGGCGGGCCCACTCATGCATCTGCTGTTCGGACCTGGCTTTGCAGCGAGCGTGCTGCCTTTTCAATTTCTCCTCATGGTCTCGGCGCTGCTCTTTCCTGGGATACTCGTCGGTGAGGCGCTGGTTGCAAGCGAACATCAAATGAGCAATCTCGTTCTCAGCATCGCGACCGTTCCGGTCCTAATAGTGCTACTGGCAGCATGGGCACCAGGCGGCGGAGCGGCTGGGGCGGCCGCCGCACTGCTGGCTTACTACGCGGTTCAGGTGGGCTTCACCATCCTCGTCGCGCGCCGATTGCTGAAAGGCACGGCGCCAGTCGCCGCCCTTTTGACCGGTGGTGCCATCATCGCGGCCGGCATCGTCCTGGCCTTCATGGTAGAGCCCCACCACACGTATATGGCTGTTCCTCTCGCCGCCCTGACATTGGTCATCTTGGCGCTGTTAAACCGCAATACCATCGCTCTCGTGCTCGCGGCGCTTGCTCCTTGGTCCGGTAATCTGAGCCACCTTTGGCCGAATAAGCCGGCCTCCTGACTTGTTGAGTCTCACACTCGCAGTCCCGAGTCCGGTCGGCCATCTTGGCCTTGGCGGTGCAGCCCACAAGGTGCTGCAGGGATTGCACGCGCAAAATTGGCACGTCCGCGCCATTGACGTTACGGGGGTCGACTCGATCCGAACCAGCTACCAGGTGTCGTCAATACCGCTGCACAGGGTCACATGGGTGGCAGCGCGCTCTCCCCTCCGCTACCGCCAGGACCTGCTCCTGAACCTCGGCAACTTCTCCTTCGATATTCTGTCCGCGCCAAGGCTGGGAAGGCCCGATGTCTTCTATGGGTTTTCCATGGCCAGCTTGCGCAGCTTGAGAAGGGCGCGCAGGGCCGGAGTTCTCAGCGTCCTCCTAGCCGCACCGACGTACGTTCCGAGTGTGCGTGCGATCCTCGAAAAGGAGTATTCGCGGCTGGGGGCGGGGCGTCAACCCTTCAACGATTCGGCGACCACAAGGGCTGTCGCCGAGTATCACGAAGCCGATCTGATCCGGGCCGAATCCCAGCTGACCCGCCAGTCACTCGTCGATGGAAACGTCCCCGATGAGAAGATTTTTGTTCTCCCACCATCGGTCGACCTCGAGACCTTCCGACCTGCCGAGCGAAGTCCCCAGTCCTTTACCGTTGCATTTGTGGGCGGATTCAATATCCGGAAGGGACTCCACCACCTGCTCGCCGCCTGGGACCTTGTTGGGCGCGATGATGACCGACTCGTACTGCACGGCGGTGGAGATGGCTGGGCCGACAGGATGGTGGCTCCGTATCGTGCTCGAACGAACGTCAGCTTTCGGATGGGTTCACCGCATCAGACCCTGCGGGCTGCCAGTGTTTGTGTCTGCCCCTCGCTGGAAGATGCATTTTGCAATGTGGCTCTGGAGGCGATGGCCACAGGTGTGCCCGTGATCATAAGCGACCAAGTTGGCGCAAAGGACCTCATCCGGGAAGGATCCGAAGGATACATTTTGCGTGCAGGCGACGTCGAGGGCATCGCGGAGCGCATCAGCCATCTTCGCGATCATTCCGCGGAGAGACAGAGAATGGGATCCGCCGCCAGGCGGCAGGCTGAGTCGTGCACTCTGGAGAACGAGGGACGCGAGCTGAACCGCGTGCTCCACACCGCACTTGAGCGGCTTTGAGCAATGCAGCCGCTCCTCAGGTTGCGGCAATGAGTTCTGAATTCTCATTTTGGCTCATGCATGCGGAGCGCAATGCGACCCCACCTCACAGATAGCTCATGGACTTCACAATGAGCACGGTTGATCCGCTGGTTGCGAAAGGCCGGTCAAGTCATTTCCGCCCCGACTTCGAGTTGCGGCTGTCGAGCACGAACTGTATTCCCTCCGGACGAAACTGAACTTGGGATTGGAAACGGCAGGAGGTAATGCTGCCAAGTGGAGGGCGCAGCACTTTGTCCTCGTTTCTGCGGACTATCCCCCCGCAGCGGGTGGTGTTGCCGACTATACGAAAAACCTCGCGCATTCCCTGATGCGACTTGGCCATAGGGTTACGGTGGTCGCCACCTCTCCCACCTCCAACGATGAGGTTTCGGACGGCGCAGGTGTTGCAGTAGTTGCTATCTCGCGACTTGGACTGAGGTGGGGACTCCGCGATGTTCCAAAAGTTGCAGATCTCGTGCGGAGTTTGGGCGGGGACACGATCAATGTTCAGTACGTCCCCCACATGTACGGTCGGGGAGGTGTTTCGCCAGGAATAGCCTTGTTGATCTGGCTATTGCGAAAGGCAACCGGCAGGCGCATCATCCTGACCTGCCATGAAATCGCGTCACCACTGGCCATCTCCCCGCAACGCCTTTTTGCCGCACTCTGTCATCGCTTGCAACTTGCGTTGGCCTTGGCGGCACGGCCGAGGGTCGTTGTTACCAACTCCGGAGACGCCCGACGACTGAGGAATTGGCTGCCAAAGGCTTCGCCCATCGTCATACCCGTCGGCGCAAGTATTCCGTGTTACCCGGGGAGTCGAGCACGGGGATCCAAGATCCGAAAGTCGCTGGGTCTCGAAGGACACTTCCTGATAGGGGACCTCAGCCCATTCAATGCCAATAAGATCCCTTCTCGCCTGCTCACTGTCCTTGAGGTTGCAGGCGGAGGCGCTCGCCTAGTCCTCATTGGAGGGATCCACGGCCAGGCCAGGCGTGCGGAGCTGTTGCGGGCAGCTGAGACGATGGGCCTGGCAGGCCGCATCATCCAGATTCCGTACCTCGAGCCTGCCCTCTTGTCGGACCACCTGGCGCTACTCGACGTCTACGTCGATACTGGCTCACGTGGCGCATCAACGCGTAGCACGACGCTCGTGACCGCACTGGCTCACGGGATTCCCGTCGTGGCCTACAGGGGTCGAGAGACACCCGAATACTTCAAGTCAGGGGAACATCTCCTCCTGGTCGAGCCTGGTGATCCAGGAGGGCTGGGTGCTGCCGTGTTACAGGTCCGCGACTCGTCCGGTCTCGGTCTGCGGCTGGCCGCGGGGGCACGAAAGGTCCATGAGGATCACCTTACGTGGGAGACGATCGCCAGCGCGCTCGCGGAACCCGCATGAAAACCACGCTCTCCATGCCCCACAGCGGGATTGTTCTTCGCGCCTGCCTTGCCCTCGGCGCTGTGGGCGCGATGGTCGTGGTCGGCGCCACGGTTGTTCTGGTTTCGACGAATCCCCGCCCCCTGGCATATCCGGCAGTTGCCATCGCAGCGGTCGGCAGCTTCCTATTTTGGAGAGCGGGCGTTCAGGCGGTGTTCGTCGTCCTCTTGTTCGAGGGCTTCGTTCGCAACTACGTAGATTCACCGACGGTGCTGCTGGTAAAGGACGCAATGCTCGCTGCGATCTACATCAGAGTCTTCGGTGAGAAGGTGGTCAGCGGGCGGAGACTGTTTGACCGCCATCCGGCCAACGTGGCAATTGCAGGCTTCACCGCGATCGTTCTGGCCGAGATGTTGAACCCCAACATCGTCACGGTTGGCCAGGCTCTAATCGGCGCCCGAACGTGGGTCTTTTATGTCCCCCTTTTGTATGTTGCTGGTGAGATGGTCCGCTCGACGCGGGACGCGTGGCGTCTCACCGCCACCCTCATGTTTGCATGCGTTCCGCTCTGTATTCTCGCGGTGATTCAATATGCCGCCGGGCCGGTGGCTTATCGAAGTTTGGGCACTGGATTCGTCGGCGCCGTGTTCGTCACCGGTATCGGTGCGGATCCGTTCGCCTTTTTCCGACCCAATGCCACCTTCGCCTGGTCTGCGCACTTCGCGACATTCCTAGCCGTCTGCACGTTGATGTGTATGGGCCTCGTCCTGGCGACGGAGGGGGTTGCTCGACGCAGCGTCATGATCGGCCTTGGTCTGCTCGCGGCGATGACCCTACTCGAAGGACAACGCACATATTTCCTGCTGCTGCCGGCGATCGGGATCGTCGTGCTACGAGGAGACTTTGGGCTTCGAAATGGTGTCGCGCTTCTGCTCATCGGCGCGATGGGCGTCATCGCTCTTGATTTGCTGGTCAGCCAGCTCGGGCTTACAAGTATCCTGGTGAGGCCGCTTTCGCTATTAGGCCCCGAGCGCGACACCATTGGTGTGCATATGAGCACGTACCTTGGGTCATTGTGGTTCACCATCACGACAACGCCGCTCGGTCTTGGCAGTGGCGCCACAGCTTTGGGTGCCCGCTACGGGATTGGGTACATCCCGCTTTTTGTTGAATTTTCTCCCGCCAAAGTAGTGGGTGACCTCGGGATCCTCGGCTTGGTGGCATATCTTTGGATGCTGACGCAGCTGATCCTCACCACGGTGAACGTCCGGCGGGGTGCTTGGCGACTCGGGGACCGCAGCCTGTACGCATACAGTTCAGCGGTTTTGGGGGTGCAGCTCCTGGTACTGTTCATCGGCTACGACATCGCGGTGGCGGCGTTACTTTTCTGGTTTCTGAGCGGCTCACTCACCTGGGCCCATCATCCGACGCCGGAGAGGGGTCGGAGATCGGCGTCGGCGTCCGTTGAAGCCGCGTCAAGAGCCCGGGACGCCAGGTAAATTGCCCGCGCGGGCCATGCGCATTGCATTCATCCAAGGCTTTCTTCCGAGCCGGTCTCAGGGAGGGGTGGGCCATTTCACTGACCAACTGGCGGCTCACATGGTTCGACGCGGCCATGAGGTAACGGTCTTCTCCCTCGATCCCGCGCCGAGTTGGGCTACGTATTCGGTCGTGCGACCTGAATTGCATGCTCGATGGACTCGCTCACGCTTGGGGGCAATGTTTGGGTTCGGCGTCTGGGTCGCGCGTCAGGATTATGAGCATTTCGACGTCATTCATGCCATGGGCGACAACCATCTGCTGCGCGCCCGCGTTCCGATCGTCCGGACTCTGCATGGGTCGGCTCTCGGCGAGGCAATTCACTCCCGTCGCGTGATGGTGAAGCTAGCTTACCTTGCGATGTACGGACTCGAGCTTGCTGGAGTGGCTCGGGCATCGGCTTCAGTTGGGGTTTCAGCGACCACGAACAGACACTTCCCGACTGTGGCGCGTGTCATCCCCAATGGTGTGGATTTAGACGTCTTCGTTCCATCCACAAAGAAATCGGCGTGTCCATCCATCCTTGCTGTCGGGCACCGGCTGCGCGATCGCAAGCGCCTCAACGTCCTGCTGACGGTCTTCCAAGCACGCGTCAGGACTGTCCTTCGCGACGCCGAACTTTGGCTGGTATGCGACGACCACGTGGATCAGCCAGGCGTTCGTTCGCTCTCGAATCTCTCAGCGGCTTCGCTTGCCGAGATGTACAGGCAGGCATGGGTGTTTTGCCTGCCGAGCTCTTACGAGGGTTTCGGTCGGCCCTACCTCGAGGCGATGGCCAGCGGCACGGCAGTCCTCGCGACGCGGAATGGTGGCGCGTCAGATCTGTTGGGTGGTCCGGGCGGGGGCCAGGTGATAGATCTTCCCCACCTCGGGGACTCGTTACTGACCCTGCTCACTGACAGTCGGAGACGACAGGAACTCGAGCGGTGGGGTGTACGCACCGCGCAAGGATATGCGTGGCCCAAGGTTGTCGTTATGTACGAAGAGCTCTACTCCGAGCTCCTACGGCAAACTGGGTGAGGTCCATTAGCGTGACGATGTTCGGACCCATCGCAGCGGACCACCAGCTCAGCATGGAGCTCTACGGCAGGGAGCTTGCGCAAGCGATTCATGATGAGGGGGCCGATGTCAGACTGCGTCAGTTTGCCCTGCGGGGACGATTCAGCAGTGCGGCTGGAGCACGGCCAATCCTGGGGCGCATCGGAAGCCAGTTGGACCGCTTTCTCGCTTATCCGATGGCAGCGCAGAAGGCCCGCGCCGAGGTTAACCACATCATAGATCACTCCTATGGGTATTTAGCGCTATTCACGAACCCGCGCAGAACCGTGATCACGTTTCACGATGCAATGATGTCCAAGCTGGCAAATAGAGAGTTGGCTACCGACAGCTACCCCAGGCTTGCCATGATGGGGCAGAAGATTCGGCTCAGGTCGCTCCGCGACGTTAGCCGGGTGATCACTGTCTCTCAGGCTTCGCGCGCCGACCTACTCCGTTTTACTGATTATCCCGCAGAACGGGTTCGGGTCATACCCTTGGGCGTGTCGGACCGGTTTCTCCGCTCGGCATCGCGCACGGAAACGACGCAGCCAGGTCGGACTTTGCGACTTCTTCACGTTGGTCATTGCGGTCCTTACAAGAACATCGAACGTTTGCTGCATTCGCTTCCCCTTATCAAGTTGCTCTGCGGAACTCAGGTTACTCTGCTGAAGGCAGGCCTTCCCTTCACTCGACGCCAGTCCGACCTGATCGTCCGCCTGGGGTTGGAGGAGACGGTCTCTTACCTGGGTATCGTTCCCGACTCAGAGCTCCCAGCTTTGTATACCAACGCGGACGTGCTGCTAATGCCGTCGCTTTACGAGGGATTCGGGCTGCCGGTTCTCGAGGCGATGGCGTGTGGAACGCCAGTGGTGGCAGCCAATGCCGGCGCACTTCCGGAGACAGCGGGTGGTGCGGCTTTGCTCGTCGACCCGCTGGATGTCGGAGCGCTGGCCTCGGCTGTGGCGCGCGTGGCGCACGATGCCGAGCTTCGCATCAAGTTACGTCGCAGGGGCCTCAGGCGGGCGCGGTTGTTCACCTGGAGGCGCACGGCGTCAGCCACCCTGGCGGTGTACCGCGAAGTCGCCGAGGAGGCCCGGTCCACTTTCGTCCGCATTCTGTAAGTTGGGATTCACGTTCTTGAAGACTCGGACCCGAACACCAGCCGACGGCGGCCTACCACTCGAGTCAGTGCCCGAGTGCATGTTGTGCCGCAGTTCGAGGTCACGCACGCTCTTCGAGTTGGCGCCGTACGCATACCGGCGCTGCTCAGATTGTGGCCTTGTGCGGTTATCTCCCCGGATTGCACGCTCCAGCATTGCCGACTATTACGAGACGTATGGGCATGAAATGTACGACGGCAATAGGGTGCCGATAAGTGAGCAGCTCACAAATCCGACGTTCAAGTTTCGCGCTAGCAGGATCGAGCTTCACAGGTCCGGCGGACGATTCTTCGAGGTTGGCTGCGGCGACGGCAATTTCCTGGCCGTAATGCGCTCCCGCGGCTGGACAGTGGAAGGCAGCGAACTCAGCGTGAGTGCGGCACGGGTCGCGAGCGAGCGCCACCGGTTGAAGGTCCATCGGAATCCATCCGGCGTGTTCCAGCTGCCAGGCCGATGGGACGTGGTGGGGATCTACCATGTGATCGAGCACCTTTACGAGCCTCGTCAAGTGCTCTCCGGCATCCGGCAGTCGCTTCCGTCGGGTGGACTCCTGCATCTCCAGGTTCCGAACTACCGAAGCCTCGATGCCCGGTTTGCGCGGTCGAATTGGTGGTACCTTGGTTGCCCCGAGCACGTCCACCTCTTTGAGCCTCGCAACATCACCCGTCTGCTCGATGAGCATGGTTTCTCAAGTATTTCTGTAAAGACCTACGACCCCTGGCATAGTCCCCACACAGTCGCTCTAACAGTGGAAATGATGCTTCGTTCTAGATGGAACCGGCGAACTGTCGACAGCACAACGGTCGACAAGCAGGCGGCGGGTCGTGGCTTGGTGCCACATGAGGCAATCGCGTCGAGTTTCACGAAGCGAGCAATCGCCCGCTCGATCCGCGAATTCGGTTGGTGGGGAGCTGTCGCTCAGGCAAGTATTGGATGGGGAAATGTCATTGACATCGTCGCCCGAGCTCGCTGATCAGTAACGCGTGGACTTGCAGTCGATTCGCACGGGGCTTCGTGGCCGCTTCCCACGGGTTGCAGCAGGGTATCGCGAGTTGAAGGAGGCAACGCGGATGCTGGTATACGGACGGCGCCACGTCGCCGACACGTTCACCACGATCCACCGAAAGCGTTTGTGGGGTTCCACAGAGAGCGTTTCGGGACCAGGTTCGCTCCTCGCAGCGACCGCGGCCGTGCGATCTGAACTGCCAATCCTGCTTAAGTCTATTGGCGCGACCTCACTCCTGGACGCACCCTGTGGTGACTTCGCCTGGATGAGCAAGACGCCGCTTCAGTTGGAGCGCTATATCGGAGTGGATATCGTAGCTGAACTGATACACGACAATCGGAACCGCTACGGAGCGCCGACCCGAGAGTTCATGGTTGGTGACGTGACACGAGATGAATTGCCGCGGGTCGACATTATTCTCGCTCGCGACTACTTCATCCACCTGTCGAATGCTTACATCAAGGCGAGCCTGGCGAATTTCAGACGAACCGGCTCTACTTACCTCCTGACCACGACCTACACTGAGATATCAAGGAACCAAAACGTGGCGACGGGCTCTTGGCGTCCAATCAACCTCGAACTGTCCCCGTTCAACTTCCCGCCCCCCCAGCAGCTAATCCGTGAGGATGGCGAGTTTGGTCGAAGCCTTGGCCTTTGGCGGTTAACCGATCTTTAAGAGTGCCCTTCGGAAACTCGCCGAGTTCCCCCCGCTGTACATGCCCGGCGCGGCGCTGGCCCGGTACATATTGCGGGGCAGAACGGCCGACCAAATCGATGCAGGGCCATTTGCCTCGAAGCTGCTCCGCTACCCGATTCGCGATACGTTCTTTGCGATGCCGATACCGTTTGGCAACCCGATATGGTTGTATGCACCCTCGGTGCCACGCATCTACTGGGCGGGGTTGCAGACATTCGAGGCTGACGTTGTACCGGTGTTCCTCCAGCTCTGTCGCTCGGCGAGCTATTTCGCCGATATTGGGGCAAACGCCGGCGTATTCTCTCTGTTGGCCCTCCGTGCGAATCCGAAGCTGCGAATAGTCGCTGTCGAGCCGAACCCACGCCTTGCCAGCATCCTCGGGGAGACGATACGTCGCAATAACGCGCCGATCAACTTAGTCGACCAGGCCATTTCGGATCACAGTGGGAAGGCACAACTCTCCATGAATGAAGGACTATCATCGATCGTCGCGCAGCGGTGGGGGGGTGCTGAGGTGGTCGACGTTTCTACGGTGAGTTTCGACGAACTTGTCGGCGTTGGGGTTGACCTCGTCAAGATCGACGCCGAGGGGGCTGAGCTGCTGATCCTGGATGGCATGCGGGGATCGCTCGAGCACGCTCGTCCGCACATCATCATCGAGCTTGCGGCTGAGTCGGTGGCGCCGGCTCTTGCAATTGCCCAGGCCCATGGCTATGTTCTCCGCTCTTTGCCTCATCTTGTCGTCTGCGACGTCGCGGATCGGGTCGCGCCAATGACTGCCAACTTTCTGCTGGATCCATGCGGCGGGGACGGGTGCCTGAAGGTGATGACGCGTGGCTCAGTCAGTCAACGTTCTGACTGAGCAATTGAGCTTCGCAAGACGCCGAGAAAGCGATCCACGAAAAGATCGATCCCGAAACGGGCGGTTGCGACCTCGAAAGCCCGCTCGCCCATTCGCCGAGCCAGCTTCTCGTCGTCCAGAATCGATTGGATGCGTTGAGCCATGGTGACCACGTCCTTGGGCTCAACCAGGTAGCCGGTTTCACCGTGACTCAGCCACTCGGGAACGCCGCCGACGCGGAAAGCTACAACAGGCACGCCGTGCGCCATTGCTTCAGTGCCAACGAGGCCAAACGGTTCTGGCCAAATTGACGGTACGACCACTACTGAGGCCGTTTCGTATACGTCCGACATTGAATCGCACTGGCCCAGGAACGTCACCGAATCGTTGATGCTGAGGGCTTGCGCGAGCTTGCGCAAACGCGGCAGTTCGGAGCCCGTGCCACACACCAACAGTCGCCCACGTCGAGCCACCAGGCTAAAGGCCTTCAGTAGGTAACCCGCGCCCTTCTGTGGAACGAGCCGGCCAGCGAAAAGCACGACCGGGTCGGTGGGAGCCGACTTGCGAAGAGGCCTTGGTGAAAGCGGAGAAGGCAAGGGGACGACAACGATCCGCTCGCGCGGCACGTGGGACTCGGCGTAGCGATCCGCCATGTACTGCGAAGCGCAAACCACCGCGGCAGCAGAGGGCAGCCACGAATTCAACTCCTGGGTACTTCGGTAAAGAGCACCAAGCCGCCATGGCCGCCGTGTGTTGCACCCCCTCCTGTATGCGTTTACGAGGCACCTGGCGTCCGGTACCCCGACCAGGTTGCAGATGGTGTCCGAGGAACTGAACAGACGGCCTCCGCTGGGGCAGACTCCGCCGTAACCATGCGCAAAGAAGACGGTTGGCATGGCCCGGAGTAATGACCTGGCCAATCGTGAGTCGACAGATGAGTGAATGCATGCGACATCAGGCCGTTCCTCGTTTATGAGCGCACGCAATTCACGAATAGCTGAACTGCCGACGTTGGCGTACTTATCCATTCCCGGCAAGTGTCTTTGTCTGAGGCGCGCCAAAGAATGGTGCTTCATGGCCTCTCCACCGTAGGCGACGATGTTCTCGTGTCCACGCCCTTCAATGGCAGGCAGCATGGCTTTAACCAGCGCCTCGATACCCCCTTGGCTTTCGAAATGGGCCAAATGCAGAATGCGCACGGCGACGAACTATAAGGCGTCGTAGAGCTGCGTGATTGCGGCGACGTGCGCCTCCACCCCAAACAGGCGCGTAACGCGCTGCCGTCCAGCCAGCCCCATCGAGCGCGCTCTGGAAGGGTTGTCAACAAGCTGGACGATGGCGCTGGCCGTGCCCGCCCAGTCACCGGGGGTGACAAGGATTCCGCTGACCTGGTGCTCCAATATCTCCTCCACACCTCCCCCCCGAGTCGCGACAACCACCGTGGCAGACGCGAGCGCCTCCACGATGACTAGGCCGAATGGCTCTGGGCGGACCGAGCTGTGAACCAAGATATCGAGGCTGGCCATGAGGTCGGGCATGTCAACGGGGCTGACCCAATCAAGGAAGTGCAGCCGGCCATCAAGTCCAAGTTCGGATCCTCGTCGCCGGAGTTGCTGCGAATAGCCTTCGTAACCGGGAAGCTCGCCCCCGCAGATGAGGAAGTGCACATCCGCTCTCTCACGTCTCACAACGGAGGCAGATTGGATGAATACTTCAGGGCCCTTCCATGGCACAAGCCGTGCTACGAAGCCGACAAGGGGCGCCGATTGAGGAATCGACAACGTGCCTCGAATTCGTTCGCCTGTCGTCGTCGGCTTGAATTCATCAATCTCAATACCGTCCGGGATCGTAACGACCTTCGGATTTCGCTGGGACACTGGTCCAAAAAAGGAGTTCGCGACGGCTTCGCTCACAGGGACGACATTGCAGGAGAGTCTGAGAATAAGCCAACCCACACACCGGAGTACGACCTGCGGCAGGTTCGGGAGCTCGCCCAACTGCCAGACGTGCGGCAGCCGACAGATCCATGCGGCCCATGGGCTGTATACGCTCAGCATCGACTTGCTGTGAACAATGTCAACCTCCTCCGCCCCAAAGAGCCGCGCTAAGCGTAGGACGGTCGGCCAGAAACCAACTATGAATCTGAGTTGGTAGAGCACGTCCTTGATCCGGCGAAGCTGCAGCATCGGCACGACCATCACTTCGATTCCAGCAGCCTCCAATCTGTGGGTGAGCGGACCCGAATGCGGAACAACCACCACAGGTCGGTAACGTAAGGGATCGAGGCGGCTGGCCAGCCGGTGGATCGCAATGTCCGAGCCTCCGATTTCAGAGGTGGCTTGGACGAAGGCAACCGTTCTCCGCCGGTGGAATGAAAAGCCAGCCGTCAACTAAACACGTGCAGTGGACAAGCGCGCCAAGACGACCATATCCATCGGCGGACCCCACCGGGAGCACTGGTCGATGAGCACTGCAAGCCTGACCAGGTGGTGAGGCAACCGGCCGAACCGTCGAAAAGCCTTCAGCGCAAGACGATAGACGGCAAACATGCAGAATTCCACGCGTACCATCTCAAAGCCCCTGTCGCGCAGCAATGTTGCCAGGTCTGCCACGAGATAGCCCTCGCGAACGTGGTGCGGATCGAACTCGGCGGGCGGCGTGGGGGTTGAGAGGAGCAGCCAACCGCCCGGCCTTATGACGCGACACATCTCATTGAGCGCCAAACCGTCATTCTCGACGTGCTCCAACACCTCAGTACAAACGACAAGATCCATGCTCGCGGACGCGAACGGGATCGATGTTACAGATCCCGCGACCACCTCTTGGCGCTTGGCTGCGGGAAGGCGCGGGAAAGTGGCATAACTCGGGTCGAGCTCGACGAGTTGCACCAGGCCCTCGCAGCGTAATAGTTCGGGGGAATAGAGACCTTCGCCGGCCCCGGCGTTGAGGACGTGGCGTAGGAGACCCTGTCGTGCGCACTGCAAGAGCATCTGCCGGACCAAAGGGCCCTGCACGAGCCGCCTCCCCTCGTCGGACCATACGGGTAAGACTATTTGACGAATTACCGGATAAAGAATTCGACGCACCAAGGATTCGCCGTGCACCCCCGGGAAAGCTAAGCGAGTGGGGATAGTTCGGGCCTATTCTGGCCCGTGTCTCCGCCCCCGATGGACGTTGATAAGAACGGGAAGCCCAACGTCATCCAGTCTAAACGATTGGGGCAGCCAGTTCGTGCAGTCCCGAGGGCTGCGATAATCACTGAACGTGGATACGGCCGCACAATGGAAGCAGCGCTTCCAGACCGCCCGGGAAAACGACCTCAAACTCATGCCCGACCGGCGGTTCCTTGTTCGCTGGGCGATCAGTGAAGAATTCCATGAGTGGACCGGAACGGACGACATACTTCGCTGGCTCTTGCACATCGAAAATGTGTCCACCGCGATCGACCATACCCGTTGGCTCCTACCCGTCAACGGAACGGAGAACGAACTGCTCGAACTCAGCCGCCGATTCAACGATGAAGTCTTCGGCAAATTGTTTGGAAACAGCCCGCCGGCCCACGGAAGGCTCGATTTCTACAACATGACAGACTGGGTGCTGCAGCACGCATATCCGAGGCCGAGCAGTGAAAGGTTAGAGCGCGTGCTCGATTTCGGTGCCGGTTTTGGTCGCCAGGCAGCCCTCTGGCTTTCGAAACAGGAGATGACGACCTATGTCGCGGTGGAGGCAGTCGAATTGCCGTACCTGGCGCAGCTCCACTACCTCGACTCCGCGCCCTTTCCGTTCAATGATTACATTCGCGACCCAGCCGGATTCGAGGTCCGGGCAGCCACCGAATCAACCGCGTTTCATCTGCCCGCATGGCGCTATGATCTGCTGCCGCCGGGGTTCTTTGACATGGCGATTTGCGTACAGGTGCTTCCGGAGATCATGGAGGATGTCCTACTCCATACATTATCTGTCTTTCGAAGAGTGCTCCGGCCGGGTGGTTACCTTTACCTGCGACACCACGGCTACCCCTGGCAGCCAGGCCACAAGCTGCGCCTGGAGAGGCTCCTGCCGAGCTTTGGCTTCGAGGTCGAGTTCTCTCCGCGATGGCGCGACCGCATCGACGTCCACGGACTGCCACAGATCTGGCGACTGACAACAGGAAGCCCTCAAGCTATTTCGCTGCGCGAGCGCGCCAAAGAGGCGACGAAGGCGATCCGAAGCCGGCTGCGCTATTATCGGCACGCTAAGCGCGCATGGTGATTGCGTCAGCGTCCTTGGCGTACTCTGATCAGTGCATCCTCATATGCGTCGGCGGTGCGGACCGCGATAGCGTTCCAGGTGAGGGAGGAGACTGCTTCGCGGGCCGCAAGTCGGAAGGTTAGTCCGTCGTCGGTTCCGCGCAGTCGTGCAATGGCGCTCCGAGTTTTCTGTACGAAGCCGTCAATGTCTCCAGGCGGCACGAGAAATCCGGTCTGCCCGTCCGTGATGTTATCGTGGGCCGCCGCCACATCCGCAGCGATTGCAGGTAGACCGGCAGCCATTGCTTCGACCACAGCCGTACCAAACCCTTCGAAGTGTGATGTGGCAAGGAGCAAGTCGTGGTTCCGCATTGCCGTGAGCACGTCGTCATGGCTCAGTTGAGGGTGGACCGTCACTCGATGGCGAAGGTCCGGCGAGAATGCTCGTAACACCTCTGCTGCGTTGGTCCCAGTCCCAATTAGAGAGAGAGTGAGATCGTCTCGTTGGACGAGCTGACGGAAGATCTCTGGCAAGAGGGAACGGCCCTTCATCCAGGTCCAATTCCCGGACCAGAGGAGGCGACCGCCGAAAGGCTGCTGTCGGAGAGTTCCGTTAAACCAGTCGGCGGGCGCCCCCTCTCCGATGACGCAGACATTGTCACGAGGCTTCCAGCCGCGCGTGATCACGAAGTCTGCATCCTGAATGGTGTGGCAATTGAAAACGTCGCATTGGCGAACGGCTTGCTCGACTTGAAACAGACGGAGTCCTCCGAAGTAGAGCCGGTGTCGCCATGTCAGGCGTTCGTGCGCGACTCGAGCCTGCTCATGATGGGCCTGCCAGTAGCGGTGTTCAAGACCGTGCGACTTGGCCACCAACAGCCTGCGGCGACCACGACTATCGCGCCGAATCAAGGGAGCGACGAAGCCGTCCCCACCGCTCACCTGGACAATCTCGTAAGGCCCTCGTTCAGCCTCTAGGCGAGCGAGACGGAGGGCCAGACCGAAGGCGAAAGCGGGATAGTTGGCCCATCGCCGCCCGACAAATTTTGGCAGGTCCTCGAGATAGAGCTGATCAATGGACCAGCCGAGTTCGCTGAGAGCACTCGTCAGGCTGGCATTGGCGGTCGGCATGCCGCCACGAACATGTCGCGAACAGTTCATCGCGGTCAACATCCGTCGCGGTTGTCGGGCCCCATCCAGCGCTTGCTCGCGCACGGCTTCGGCACGAGTGCGACTCACTCTATGGCCATCCGTTCGCCCGCAGCGATTGCGCCTTCAAAACTGCTGCGTCGATGGGTTTTGTAAGCCGGCTCCGCCGAGGCCCGCACCCTCGATGCCATTGCCACGCTCTAACGTCCTGTACCCCTGAATACGGTACTAACGGTTTCAGCAAGGATCCGAAAGTCCGTCCGGAGGGACCAGTTGTCAATGTAGTCAAGGTCGAGCTGCACCCACCGGGCGAAGTCGGCGATCGAGTTGCGCCCCTTGACCTGCCAGGTGCAGGTCATTCCTGGCGTCAGGCTGAGCTTCCTGCGCTGCCGATCATCGCAGGCCGCCCACTCGTGTTGGAGTAGCGGTCTTGGTCCAACCAGGCTCATGTCGCCTTTGAGAACGCTCCAAAGCTGCGGAAGCTCGTCAATGCTGAACTTGCGCAACGGATAACCCACGCGCGTCACCCGCGGGTCGTCGGCTAGTTTGAAGACAGGTCCAGTCATCTCGTTGAGGTGGCCGAGTTGCTTCCTGAGCGTATCTGCGTCGCGTACCATCGTCCGAAATTTGTATGCCCGAAAGGGCCGGCCACACCGCCCCACGACGTTCCATCGATAGAAGATGGGCCCCGGTGAGGAGAGTCTGACCACCGCCGCGGTGAGCAGGAACAGGGGAGCGGCTAGCACAAGACAAAGGCCGGCAGCGATGACGTCGATTGCGCGCTTGATCACTCTGTACCTAAAACTTCGCGTGATTGGAGCAGCGTCGACGGCTTTCTTGCCTGCCAACTCCTGGCGGTCGGATTTGATCATTTCAGCCGCGAGAACGGGCGTGCCATGCCTAGGTCAAGGACTCTATCTCAGATCGGCTCGGTCGGCAGGCCCTCGACCTCACCCGAAGGGAAATATCCTCGAATTGGTCTAAAGTTGGTATTGCAACTGTCGTCTGACGGCTATATATTGTGCGCATGAGTGGGAAGGATCGCTGAATGGAGCTGCCCAACTCGCCGGGACCTGGGCTCAACCGCCTGGCCTCCGACCCGGCGCCCAAACATAACCCCTACCCCACCCGGTGGCCGGTTCGCGCCTACCTGAACAGCATGGTGGAGGCGATTCGTGGCGTCGATGACGGCCAGCTTGCCGCCTGCTTCGACGCTCTCTGGGCGGCGTGGGAGGACGACCGAACTGTTTTCATCATCGGCAACGGTGGCTCGGCTTCCACCGCTTCGCACATGGCGATGGACCTCTCGAAGCAGTCGCAAGTCCCCGGCCTCAAGCCACTGCGTGCTCACGCTTTGACCGACAACGTTGAGGCGCTCACTGCAATCGCCAACGATTTTGGCTACGACAACGTCTTCGCGGCTCAGCTTCGAACCCTCGCCCGACCGGGCGATCTGCTCGTCGTGATTTCTTGCTCAGGCAACTCGCGCAACTTGATCGAGGCCATCGATGTGGCTAAACGTGTGGGGCTCACGACAATAGCGTTTGGTGGTTTAGACGGAGGCCGTACGCGCAGCCTCTGCGATCTTTATGTGCATGTCCCATCCAGCGACTACGGCCACGTGGAGACAGCGCACTTGCTCTTCGAGCACTTGCTCACCAAGCTCCTATCCGACGCCGGGAGGGCGGCTCGCAAGCCTGCCGTATTGATCGACCGCGATGGCGTGGTCGTCAAGAACCGCGATGACCATGTGAAGAGCGTGGCGGAGATGGAGGTGTTGCCCGGCGCTCTCAAGGCGCTGGCTGCTCTCTCGCAGCAAGATCACCGAGTCTTCGTGGTCACCAACCAGTCCGCGATCGGACGGGGGCTCACCACTCATGCTGAGGTCGACTTGATCCACTCTCATCTGGTTAGTCAATTGCGAGACTTCGGCGGCGAGATCGAGGCCTTCCTGGTTTGCCCTCACACGCCGGAAGATGGCTGCGAATGCCGCAAGCCGGCGCCCGGGCTCCTTTACCAGGCGCGCGACAGATACGGGGTTGATCTCAACTCGGCGGTGATGATCGGCGACTGGAAGACCGACATCGAAGCGGCGCGCGCCGCGGGTTGCACCAGCATCCTCGTCCTCGGTGGTCGGACGCACGAAAACGGTCCGAGTGGCGCCGACCACACTGTCAGCAACATCTCAGAGGCGGCCGATCTGATCCTCACTCGCAATGGACACCAGTCAATCCGCGACTAATTGTCGTCGCCGACCTTCAACTTGGTGTCTATTTGGGATCGGGCCGGGTCTGAACCGGGTTCCTTGGTGC
>JRHI01001556.1_pt1 | contig 18632 bp, 19 predicted proteins | sample 215371 | NCBI WGS metagenome assembly JRHI01 (sample SAMN02929681, study PRJNA255918) | sediment metagenome | biome: cave system; feature: Ice Cave; material: Sediment; isolation source: sediment from deep within a dark volcanic ice cave with no known source of... ...
ACCGGCGCCGCGACGGGCGGCAACGGAGTCGTCGGCGGCGGCGCAGGCGGCGAGACACTGACCGGCGCGACCGTCGCCGGGATGGCCGGAGGGTGTGGATCGATGGGCGCGGGATTCCGCACCGGCGGCGCCGCCGCCAAGCCGTTAGAGGGCGAGGCCATCGTGGGCGGGGTCGGCTCCGTCGACCCGATACTTGCCCCCGACAGCGAGACCGCGGCGCCGGCCGTCGGGAAGCCGCCGAGGACCCCCGCCGTGGCGAAGGTGATCGTGACGAAGAACAACGCGCGTCGCACCACGACGCGAGACATCCGAGACGAGTCGTTGGCCATCGCTACCCTCCGCATGCCTGGCTCGACGCGGGCGACGTCGCGGATAGAGCGGACGATCGGAATCGGCCACGATCGATGACGCACCCGGCGGCGGGGAGCGTGCCCACTTCCGGTCGTGGTCTAACCGCGTCGTCGCGGTATCACCGACACATCAGCGGCGCGGGCACTGTTGCGTTAGCGCAAAACGGACACGGCGCGGGCGTAAGAAGGCCACCGCGAGCCGTCAAACGCGATGCATTCCTCCGGGATTGCCGGACTCTCATTGGCATCAGCGGCGCCCTTTCGATCTCCTCGACGGCCGGCGGATCCGTCAATGCAACAGTGCCGCGCTACATCAGTTCGCTCAGCCTTGGTCGCTCCGCCACCTCGCCACTCGCCCACGCCAGGAACTCGGATCGCTCCTCGACCAAGGCTCGAAGCACCGTCCGCTCCAGTGTTGCGAACAGTTTGGCGTCGAGCCACCCGGCGATCTGTCCCAGGTGAACTTGTCGACGGAGGCACTGTTGCGTTGGACGCAAATGGGACACGACGTTTGCTGCACCGGAGACGGGTTGGACGGTCAAACCACACCACTCGGGTCGATTCCCGGCGGGACGAACCGCCTGTACGGCGCCACGCGACGAGCCGGAGAGTGGCGCGCCAGCGCAATGCAACAGTGCCCTGCCAACCCTCGGTGGGTAAACGGACGACGTGCGGTCGCGTCGAAGCACGCCACCTGGCTTCCGGTACGTCGTGGGAGGAACCAACGTCGGCACGGCTGCGTGGGGATACGTGACTCGGTCGGCTTCGCTCAGCGAAAGTCCGGACCCTCCAAGGTCCGCCACCCGCGGCTTCGCACCGGCACATGACCACGGCCACGCAACCGGATGAGCGTGCCCACCAGCGCCGTAACGGCGGCGACCAGCACGCCGCCGCGTACGAGCTGCCGCCAGCGACCATGGACCACGGGGGCAACGGTAGAGGTTTCGCCCTCACCGTCGTGGCCAGTCCCTACTGGGCTGGCCGGCGGGGTTCGTGAGCCGCGACGGTGCTCGTCGCCAAGGATCTGCGAATGAGTGCGTCTTCGTCTCGTAACGAGAAGCGCTTCGTCTCGACTGTCGGCACGTCTGGCCGGCCGCGCACTGCTTCGGCGCACGGTCCGCGCATGAGCGTCCTGGAGAAGATGTCGGCCGGGGCGCGCCGCGCCGCTGACCGCCGGCCGAGTGGACGCCACCATCGCCGCCGAGGCGGCCACGGCTTGGCGCCGTTCGCGCGCATTGTCCGCCATTCCGTGCGGTTGCCGAGCAGCCGGGCCGCGGCGAGCAAGACGTGCGATTCGTCGACGTATGGCTGGAACGCCAAGTCCGCTTGGTGACACGCCTCCACGAGGAGGTCGTTCCGATCGCCGGTCTCGTCGCTCGCGCGGACGAGATGCGCGCCGCCGAGTTCATGGACCAGCATCGCCGGTGAGTCCACCGCGTCGACCACGACCTGGAGGCGGCGGGTCATCGGCACTGGACGCGTCCCGACCATCATGGCCTCATGATGGTCCCGTATCGAACGCCCGCGGGAGCATCCCGGAGCCTGCGTGGACCGGAACCGGGATACTCGCCGCCGCGGCCCACGCGCCGGCAGGAGGCGCACCGAGCCGCGTGCGCGTCGCGTACCCACGAAGCGCCTCCGACGATCATCGGGCATACGTCGTCGTGCCGTCCGTCACCGCGGCGGGTCATCCGCCTCGTTTTCTCGGCGTAGACGCGTGGCCGGTGTGGCGCTCGCGATCGCGAGCACCAATCGACAGCCCTTGACTCTGGTGGCAGCGGGTATCGCGTGAAGTCGTTTCCGGAAGCAGCCGGGGCCGGCCGGGCCCGACACGGGGGTGCGGCGATGCGGCGTTTGGGTTTCTGTGGTGTGTTGGCCGCGCTGGCGGTGGTGTTGGTGGCGTGCGACTTTACGAGCTCCGATTTCGTCACGAACCTTCCTGACGTCCCGCCCCCATCTCCGTTTGCGGGTGTCGGTCCGGTCGGACTGGCGTTCGACTCGACCGGCCATCTGTTTGTCGCGGACGCCGCGAATTCCGGCTTGTACTCGTTCGGTGCGAGCGGCTCGGATGCTCCGCAGCCGATCAGCACCGGCAACGTGCAGGGCGCTGTGGCGTTCGCCAAGAATGGACAGCTGTTCGGGGTCCGGTACCTGGCCGGCGACGTCGTTCAGCTCGACCCTGTGTCCGGGGCGCTCGTCCGGAGTCTCAATCCGCCGAACACGACCTACCCGTGCATCGCCGGTTTGGCGACCGACCCCGTCAGTGGCGATCTGTTCTTCAGCGAGCCGAACAGCGGCGGGGTCTGTCCGGGCAGCACCACGATCACCCGGGTCCAAAACCCGACGTCCGCTCACCCGATCTTCACCACCTACATCAATCTCGGCGCGGCCAGTGCCGACGGGCTCGCGTTCGGCCCCGACGGGACGCTCTACGCCGTCGTGCAGTCGGGCACTTCGGGATGCGCGACGCGCATCACCGGGACGAACGCGCCCGCGCCGCCAACCGCCACCACGATCGCGTGCGTGACCGGTCCCGGCAATCTGGCCGGGCTCGATTCGATCACCGCGTCCGCGAAACCGCGATCCACCCCCACCCTGTACGTCGGCGGTCCCGACGGCATCATCAGACAGATCGACCAGTCCACCTCGCCGCCGACCGTGACCGCGATCGCCGCCGAGGCCACGAACGAACTCTGGCTCGCCATCGGACCCGACGGGTGCCTCTACGCCACACAAAACACAGAAATCGAAAAGATCACCAGCTCCAACGGGACCTGCTCGCTGGTGCCGGTCTCGGTGTTCCCCTCACTGCGCTAGCCGCAAGACAGCGCCCTGCTCGCACGGCCCTCACGTGCTCACACGCCTGATTTCGACCGACATGGCTCGTAGGACGCCACGACTTATCGAGACTGGCAGCCGCCACTATGTCATCAACACGCGTCGACGTGTCGCGGTACGCCGCGATAGCTGCTGAGAGCGTGCCTCGGCCGCGCGTACCTGTTCACCGTGCTCGCCGCTGGTAAGCGCCCCATCGGCGTTTAAAAGCGGTGACAACATCATCGTTCGCTACTTGCCAGGTGGCGTGTACGCGACCTGACGCTTCGCGGCTTCGTCAATCTCTGCCGGGGTGAGCAGCACGATCGTCTTCACCGACGCCAGACCCGTCGACGCCACCGCCAGGCCGAGCGCCGCAGCAGCGACATTGTCGGGCAACTCGACGATCACGATCGCGTCGTCGCCACCGAACGCGAAGTGGAAGCTGTGCATCTTGCCGCCGAGCCCCTGAACCGCCTTGCTCACCGCGTCTACTCGCGCGGTGCCGCCGCTCTTCAAGACGCCCTTGACGCCCTCGGGTGAGTACGAAGCCGTGACGAGGTAATTGGCCATACAGATCCTCCATACCGGTCGAGAGCCCGGGAGTCTTGCCTCCGGGCCCCAAACTGTCGAGCACGGGCCCGCAGCCGCTTGCCGGCGCGCCACTTCGTCGTCGACCTCATATCCGGCTTCGCGACCTGGATGTTCATTGTCCGAAGGGCCGGCACAGGACCGCCGGTTCGCTTCCTTGCCCGTGTGCGCAGGGGAAGAGGCACGGCGTCTGTCGGTACAGTCGAGGCGATGCATCGACGGCCCGGGTGAAGCCGCGCGTTCAGCTGCTTGCGTTGGGAGGTGTGGTCGGCCCGGCGGCATTCGTCGGCTCGTGGGCAATCTCCGGCGCGGCCACTGCGGGGTACTCCGCCGTCGACAATGCCATCAGCGATCTCGCTGCCGTCCACGCGTCCACGCAGGTCGCGATGACCGCCGGGTTCGTCGTGGACGGGCTCGGGCTCATCGCGTTCGGGATCGCGTTGCGCGAAGCACTCGAGGGTCGCGCGTGGATGGCGGCCATCGCGACGGGTGGCTGCACACTCGGGGTGGCAGCTACTCCCCTTCGCGGCTGGTCCGGCGACGCCATACACGCGACGTTCGCCGGTCTCGGCTACGCGACGATCGTTGCCCTCCCGTTCCTCGCCTCGACCCCGCTCGCACGAACCGGCCGCGCGGCCTGGGCGCGAGCCTCCGTACTGACCGGCACGATCTCGGCGACCTGTCTGCTTGCAAGCACGTTCGGACCGGCACACGGATTGTTCCAACGTCTCGGACTCACCCTCGCCGACGCGTGGATCGTGGCGACCGCGTCGGCTCTCATCGCCACAATGAAGTCTGCGCCCAGTAACCGCCGGACGTTACGGTGAAGTTCCGTGACGGATGGGCGCTGTCGCGCTCCGGCCTGTTCGACGCTCGCCGGCATCGCGCACCTTGTTACCCCAATGATTTCGGTGCGATCGTGTCGCGTCGGCGGCTCGGAACGGGACGGTTCCGGGCGCTCTCGAGCGGCGCGGTGGAAACCTGCCTCGCCGTCGGGGCTCCCGACCGGCGCAACTCGACGTCGCGGCGACACTCTCACCGATCTCACACGTCGACGCATGGCGTTGATAACTGGCAACCGGCCACCTCGAACGCCCGCATACCCGGCGATCGGTGATACGTAGTGTTCGCGTCGTTTGCGGCGTGTAACGCGTGGCTGCTGAGAGGATGAAACGACGTGACCGCATTGACAGGCCAGCAAGAACAGCTGTGCCGGCAGAGCCAGTGGGACTTCTCTGACCTGCGGGCCCTGTTCATCAACTGCACCCTCAAACGCTCACCCGAGCTGTCCCACACGCAGGGCCTCGCCGACATCGCGATCGAGATCATGCGCCGCCAAGGCGTAACCGTCGACGTCGTACGGGCGATCGACCACGACGTCGCGACGGGTGTCTGGCCCGACATGACGGATCACGGCTGGGAACGCGACGACTGGCCCGCCATCTTCGAACAGGTCGACGCCGCCCACATCTTGGTGCTGTGCACCCCGATCTGGCTCGGCGAGAAATCATCGGTCTGCACCCAGATCATCGAGCGGCTCTACGGCAACAGCCACCTGCTCAACGACGCCGGCCAATACGTCTACTACGGACGAGTGGGCGGCTGTCTCGTGACCGGCAACGAGGACGGGGTCAAGCACTGCGCCATGAATGTCCTGTACTCGTTACAGCACCTCGGCTACGTCATCCCGCCCCAGGCTGATGCCGGCTGGATCGGTGAAGCCGGCCCCGGCCCGTCCTATCTCGACCCCGGATCCGGCGGGCCCAACAATGACTTCACCAACCGCAACGCCACGTTCATGACGTGGAATCTGCTGCACCTCGCCCGCATGATCACCGACGCCGGCGGCATCCCAGTCCACGGCAACCAGCGTTCCGAGTGGGACGCCGGCTGCCGCTTCGATTTTCCCAACCCCGAGCACCGCTGACAGCTGACACCCGCTGCATCACGCACCCATGCCACGTCCACGCTCGTCGATCGCACTCGGCACCGGGCGAAATCGCGAACGTCCGCAGCCCGGCGATATGAGACACCCCCAGCGCGAGATTCGGGGACGCGCGTTCTGGGACACTCCGCGCGTCGTTTTGTGCCCCTCGACCCGTTGGCATAACGCGCTTCAAGCGGGCAATCTGTGCGCGCTCGCGACAGAACCGCGCATTCGCTGAGCGTCGTAGGTGTGCGGTCCGATGTCGAGCCAGTCCGTCGGGTCACCGACCGAGAAGAGGGATCCGAACCCGCGATGCCAGCTTGTTCATTGGAAGAACTCAAGGAAGTGTTCGACGTCTTCTGTCGCGTCGGCAACGAGTGCGCAGCGAAGGACGACTACAACGCGTTCGCCGACCTGTTCACCGAGGATTGCCTCTACGTCGAGCACTTCTACGGAACGATGCACGGTCGGGAGGCGGTGCGGAACTGGATCGTGCCGCTCATGCGGGAGTACCCGATCAACGAGATGGTCCGCTACACCAACGATTGGGTGTACTACGACGAGTCGAACAGGCGTGTCTTGTTCTGCCCCCGTACCCACATGTCCGATCCTGGCGACGGCAGTAAGCACTCGCAGGTCAACTGGAGTCTCGTCGAGTACGCGGGGAACGGGCTGTGGTGTATGGAGGAGGACATCTACAACCCGGAGGAGTGGGGCACCTTGCTGAAGAACTGGCTGGCGGCGAAGAAGGCAGCCGAGACCTCATTCTGACGACCGACACAGATCTGCCGCACGGCCGACCTCGTGGTCCGACTCGCGCTCGCTCATCGGCCGTGATCGCGAGGCGACTCAGCTCTCGGTGGCGTGGAGCGTGCCGTCCGGCATTTCCACGTAGCGATGCCCGCAGGCACCGCACCTGACGGCTTCGGTCTCACGAGGCAAAGGCTCGCTTTCGCCTCGAGCTCCCGTGGCGTACGCGAGCGTCACCTCCCATTGCTGAGCACCACAGGTCGGGCGACTGATTCGTCATCCCGCGAGCATGACACCAACGGGTCTGGGCGGTGTTCCGGAACTCTGCCCTAGTAGGTGTCGTCGGGTGGTCTTGGTGTCATGCTCGCACTGCGGGTCGCCGATACAGCTCCCCCGCGTCGAGGTTGTCGGTGCACGTCGCCGTTGCGTGACGTGCGGCGAACCGCTGCCGTAGGTCTCGGTGGCTCGTTTCGCGTCTTGAGCCTGGACGCCGAGCCGCCCCTCGGCACGTGCCTTTCATAGCGCACCGGGGGCAAACCCCTAGGGTCAAGCACGAAGGCGGGGAGGGGCCTCGCCCGTCCTCGCACGGCCATTATGCGCCTACCGCACGTCCTACTAGGGCTTCGGGTCGCGGTGCGTCCTGAGACGCGAGCTGGCCCCGAGCGAAATACTTGGGGTGGCTCGGCCGGGGGCATGGGAGGGCGACCCCCACCTTCGTCATCGAGTATGCGCTTGCGGCACCTCGTCTACTAGTGCTTCGGGGCGCTCTCGTGGGTCAACAGCCGAGGCAGGTCTTCTGGAACAGCTGCTGGCCGTTGACCGTGCCGACGAAGTCGCCCTTGTCGCCGCGGTCGTTGTTGGTCGTGCCGGTCAGGCCGACCGTCTGGCCCTTGGTTGTCGTCCCGGTACAGAGAACACCGACGTGGCTGCCGTTGCCCTTACCGGCCTTGGCCGTGCATTTCAGGTGGTCTTGAATCGGGTAGCCGCGGTCCTTGAACTCCTTGGCCGCGCCGAGCGCAACCGTGTTCCGAACGGCCGTCTCGCTGATGGACTTCCGCTGGCTCGACGTACATGCAGCCAGCGGGAGGGCGGTGAGAATGACCAACGTGATGATTCTTCGCATGCCAGATTGTTATCCGCAGCCAGCCCGCAGGAACGCCACCCCCGCTCAGTGCCGTTCTATGCCCCGCAGGTTTTGGTGACCGTCGGCCTTGGCGAGGTTGCGTTTCCACACCTCGGACACGGTCATGCGCGTCAGATGTCGACACGAAGGCATCCACGAATTTCTCGAGGCCAGGTACATCGCCGTTGGCACAGCCTGACGCCGGGCGCGAGGTCGCAGGCACGGACGCTGAGGCCGAGAAGGCTCGCGCCAAGGCCGAGGCGAAGGAAGCGGAGCAACACTCGCACCAGTAGCACGCGCTCTGCGGGTACATCGCAAACCCCCGGGTACGCGCCCGGAGGCTTTCGCGTTCCCTATGGCGACGGTGTGACGTGCGAGTCGCTACTGTTCCGCGCGTGTACATCGGCATTGGGACCCTCGTCGTCATCCTCATCATCGTGCTCATCATCTACTTCCTTCGTCGCGCCTGACGACGCCAGACGCGGTCGACAAGCACGCGATAGGACCGGCCTTATGGTGCCGCGTCGTAGATGCGGTGCACCTCGATGCGCGGCTGACCGAAGTGAGCCATTTTCGTGCTGCGGACGTCGGCGGACATTGGCGGACGATCGGCCCGATGCCCTCCTGTCAGCGGTGCATTCGTGCGTTGGAGGTGCGCTGTTCGCGCGGCGAATCGGCCAAGCACGTGTCGCTCGAGCGTTGAGCGTTTGGACCGAGGCAACAGCGAGCCGGAGGCGCACGAGAGATGAGCCACCCGAAACCCGCCGGCCCGGCTGCCGAGTCCCCAGAGGGTGGGGGCGTTGGCGTCGGCGTGAGGTTCGCGGGATTCCCTGCGGGACACGAGCCGAGGAGGCCACCGGTACATCACGAGCGTCCACGCCGCCGTCACCCGGCCGGCCGTATCATGGAATCACATGGGTGTGATTCCCGAGACGAGACTCGACTCCAGCACATACCGGACGTGCTGGCAGTGCGGCGCTGAATGCGCGCTGCTCATGGTCGTCTCGCGGCGGTACGTCCTGGTGGACCGTGAACCCCATCGGAGCGGTCGATTCGCGTTGCTGCGTGGTGGGGCTCGTGTCGTGTCGCTGGACGACCCACGACTTGACCCGACCAAGGTGGACAACCCTCCGCTCCTACGGTTCGTGGAGCACCGGTTGACCTGTCGCGTGCCGTCATCGCAGACGGCGACGTCTAGCACCGAACCCGTTCGCCGCAGCAGCACCGCCGTCCGGCCGTAGGCGCTGAAAGCGCCTCAGTGTCTGGACGACCAGATTGGTTCTACCTTGCCTAAGACTTGCGCGACAAATACTCGAAGGCTCGGCCGCACGCGATCCCGATGCGTCGCAGAGCCGACGATCTGGGGCGGCGCCGGGCGCGGGACTCGGGAGGGCGCATTCTGGGATCGTCCGAGTCGCGCGCGAGGCTCAGTTGTCCTTGTGCCAAATTTCGCCGTCTTGACCTCGCCGACCCTGGGCGATCTCGACCGCGTAGCCATCGGGATCGAACGCCGTCATCACTCGCTCCCACGGTTCGTCGTGAGGCGGTGCGTCGAACGCCATGCCCTTCGCAGTCAGCTCCGCGTAGAGCGTGTCGAGGTCATCAGTCGTGAACTCGACGTGGATCGCGCGTTTCTGCGCTGCTGTCGTCTTCTCGACGCCATCCTTGCGCGCCTGATCGAACGACAAGAGCCCGATCGACCCGCCAAAATCGCCACCGATCTTGATCATGGCGAAGTCCGGCTCCGAGTTGTACGCGACCTCCAGCCCCAACAATCCCTCGTAAAACGCGATCGACGTCGCCACGCTCGCAACCGTCAGTGTGAGACCCTCGAATCGCAACTTATCCTGCACGAAACCTCCGCGACCCGAGCTGCCACCCCATCCGGAACACCCTACGCGAAGCCTGCAGCCCGCCCCGCCCAAGGTTCGGGCGCGAAGCAGCCGCCTCAGACCCCGGCGATCTGGAATACCGCGACAGCGTGTTGCTCAAGGCGTTATGGGACACCCGCCGTCGGGAAGTGTCCAGAATTCTGTTGGGCGCGCACAAGCGGCAGCGTCCTTGATATTCGGCGCTGACGCTCCGATCAGGCGCGCTTGGCGTAGTCGGCGAAACCTTGCCAGTCGATGACGACGCAGGGCTCGTCACCGACAATCCAAGCGTCATGGCCGGGTGCCATCACCGCGAAGTCACCAGGCCCGTACTCCATCTCCTCGCCATCGTCCATGACGACCTTCATGCGCCCCGAGATGAAGTAACCCATATGGGGCGCCTGGCAGCTGTCAGTCTTGGCGATCGGCTTGACGTGCTTCGACCACTGCCAACCAGGCTCGAAGGTTGCGCGGCCGACCGGCCCAGCTTCGAGGTTGACCAGTTCGAGCTGGCCCTTACCGTCCTCAAATGGGCGGGTTTCCTCAGGCGAATCGAGACTCTTTCGAACGAGACCGGCCATCTGCGGTCCTCCCATGGGTATCGGCGCGTCAATCGTGGCCCGACGTTCGCACCTTGTGCCGGCATCTTGACCGCGAAGACTTCGCGGCACAAACGGTCAGCTTCGCGAACAGGAACAGCGAGAACGCTCGAGTACGCAGCCGCGCGCTGGGGTGTCGAAGAGCGCACCCGGTCCCCCATTAGGGGGCCGTTCAACCGCGCCGATCTGTGTCGCTTGCTCTATTGGGAGAACGAGCGGCGAGCGGCGTCGTGGCCAGGTCTGGGCGTCTCGAGTGTGGGCGTCGCGAGCGAATCGCTGTGGGGTCGGTTTGCTATTCGTCGGTGACGGCGTAGAGCGCCCAGGTGCCGGGGAGGCCCTTGAGCTGGTGGTCGGCGCAATCGCGAAAGCGGATGCCGGAACCGGTGACGAGATCGGTCACGGTACGAGAGACCCAGACGGTCGATGGTTCGGCCAGTGCGGCGACGCGGGCGGCGATGTGTACCCCGATACCGGCGATGTCGTCGCCTCGAAGCTCGATCTCGCCGGTGTGGACGCCGCTTCGCACTTCGATGCCGAGTTGGTGCGCGGCGTCGCGGATCGCCCGTGCGCATTCGACGGCGCGGGCGGGTCCGTCGAACGTCGCGACGAAGCCGTCGCCGGTGGTGTTGACTTCCCGGCCCCGATAGCGCGTCAGTTGCCGACGGATCAAGGAGTCGTGACGGTTCAGCAGTTCGCGCCATCGACGGTCGCCGAGTTCATGCGCCCGCTCGGTTGATGCCACGATGTCGGTGAACAGGACCGTTGACAGCACTCGGTTCGTGGGCGGCGCGCTCGGAACGCCAGTGACGAATTCTTCGATTTCGTCGAGTACAACGTCCGCCGCGTCTGACACCCACCACAGGTCGTCGGCTCCCGGGACCTCGACCCACCGGGCCCCGGGGACATGGTCGGCGACGTAGCGACCGGCGGCCATCGGGGTCAGTGCATTGTCGCGCATGTGGACGACCAGCGTTGGAGCTTGGATTGTCGACAAGATGGCGCGCACGTCGCAGTCCATCTCGACTCGGAGCAGCGCCCGAGCGGTCGCCGGGCTCGCGCCGCGCCGACCGGTGTCTTCCCACCATTTTCGGAACTGTGGATCATGCGCGGCACTTGGAGCGACGAGGAAGATCCAGTCGTCTGCGCCGTCGGCGGGTTGGAGATTCGTGCCGTCGCTGATCGTCTGCGCGACCACATCCGCGGGCAGGCCTTCGGGATAGTCGGCATCAATCACTGCGCGCGCGTAACTGTTGACGACGACGAGTGATTCCACGCGATCAGGGTGGGTCGCAGCGATCAACAGGCCGATCGAGCTCACGTCTGCGGAGGCCAGGACGACCGCACGTTCTGATCCGACCGCGTCGAGGACCGCGATCGCGTCCCCGACCCACTGTTCGAGTGTTGGCGGCGCGGCCGGCGAAACAGGATCCGACAGACCGACGCCGCGGCGATCAAAGCGGATCAGTCGAGCGAAGGAGTTCAACCGGGCCATGGAACGAGCCAAGCGCGGCTCGTCCTCCATCGTGTCGAAGGGAATGAACCCCTCCATGACGACGATGAGGTCGCGTGGCCCTTCGCCCGCGACCTCATACGCGATATAGGCGTCGCCGCTCATCGCATAGCGGGCCACATCAGCCACCGCCGCAGCCTTCGTGGGTCCCGGGCCCGATGTCAAGGCTCAACCCGACGGCTCCCCACTGCACTCGACGCCATGGAGTTCTGCCCCCAGCTGTCCGGTCGGCGCACAGCGAAGGGCTACAGACTGTCGAAGTCGGCAACTGACCTCAGTGCGCGCGCCTCGACTGCCCCGAGGCCATCCCGGACGTGCCGCTCGGGCACGACCACGAACGTCACGGAGCCGGCGATAGGGGACACCGAGCCGTCGGTCGGGATCAGCACATACCGGCTGGTCTGTCAGTCCTCGGCGGCGTACAAGTTCCAGGTCCCGGGGACGCCTTTGAGGTTGTACGCGCCACGGTCCTCGAATTCGATGCCCGACCCGAAGACGAGGTCCTTGACAGTCCCTGAGACCAGGACTTCACCTGGAGCAGCGAGCGAACCCACCCGAGCAGCGATGTGGACCGCCAGTCCTCCAAGGTCATCGCCGCGAAGTTCGCACTCACCCGTGTGCAAACCGATGTGCAGCTCGACTCCAAGTTTCTGCGTGGCCTCGGCTATCGCCTGCGCGCAGCGAATGGCCCGAGCCGGGCCGTCGAAGGACGCGACGAATCCGTCGCCGGTTGTGTTGATCTCTCGGCCTCGAAATCGCCTGAATTGTTCGCGAACCGCACGGTCGTGAGCGTCGAGCAGAGATCGCCAGCGTCCGTCGCCAAGTGACGCGGCACGTGCGGTTGATCGCACGATGTCCGTGAAGAGAACGGTCGTCAGGATGCGGTCGACCTCGATCACCGGCCGTTCGCCGGTCACAAACGCCGCAACCTCGTCTGCCACCACGTGATTGGCGGGGGTAAATGACAGGTCCCCACCAGGAAGCTCAACGAAGGTCGCTCCCTCGATGTGTTCGGCAAGGTAACGACCGTATTCGACCGGTGAGAGCGGTTGTTCCTTGACGTGGAGGACCAGGGTCGGCACCTGGATGAGCGGCAGCGCCTGGCGGACATCGTTTCGCAGGACGTTGTTGTACTGAGCCGCGGCGGTTCGAGGTGTGGCTGAGGCGCGCAGCACCTGCGAAGTGAGATGCAAGAACTCCCAATCGGCACTCGGGTTGGCGAGCGCAAGAAACTCGGGCGTCCCCCAGCCCGCCGCAACCCCTTCCACCAATGCGTCGATCGCATCGGGGGGAACGCCGATCGGGTAATCCTCAGCCTCGATGTATCGAGCGGCCGTGTTCAGGAGAACCAGCGCGCTGACCCTCTCTGGATGCATCGCCGTGTACAGGATTGCGATCGGCCCAGTGTCAATGGTGGCCAAGATGACCGTCCGCTCGGATCCCGTGGCGTCGAGCACCGCCGCCATGTCCTCGGTCCACTCCTCCAATGTCGGGACAGCGTTTCGGGGGACCCCATCAGAGGCTCCTGTGCCTCGGCGATCAAAGATGATCAGCCTGAAAAGGGATGCGAGGCGGTCGAGAAACGCGGCGATGACCGGAACTTGCCAGTTGAACTCGATGTGACTTCCGAGGCCATAGCAAAACAGAAGATCGAGAGGTCCGTCTCCGACGATCTGATAGGCGACGTCGGCATCGCCGACGGCGACATACCGAGTCTCCGGACGATCCATAGCGCAGCCCACAGTCTGGCTCAACCGATGAACGTCGTCGCTGGACGACTGCCATCCGCGATAGCCGGAACCCTCGTCGCCTTATGACGCCCAGTCGACCATCCCAGATGTGCCTGATCAGGGATGCTCGTAGCGAACGAGCGCGACCGATCTGCTCGACCAAACGAGGCCCCATCCTGCGCGTGATGCCCGCCGAACGGCACTGGCTCAAGAGTCCGCCCAAGCGCGACCGCGTTCGACCACAGGGCTGATGTGGTGACCTTCGCATCGGAGTGGGTCCGCCCCGCGGACCTCGCCCACGATGATGCGGTCGGGCCGCATGCGCAGGCTCTCGCGCACGAGGTCGTGCAGCGTGACAGAGCCCTCACCTTCGAGGTTCCGCTGCCGGCACTGCATCGCGACCACGTCGGGCAGCGCCGGATGCAGTTCGAACACCTCTTCGCAGGTCACCAGACGCTCGCGGCCGGGGATCGCCGACGCGAGGCAGTTGAGCAACGTCGTCTTGCCGGCGCCGACGGCACCTGCGACGACGATGTTGAGGCCCGCGCGCACAGCCGCATCGAGGAACCGCGCTGCCGCGGACGAGCAGGAGCCGAGTGACACGAGCTCGTCGAGGGTCTGCGCCCGCAGTCCGACGAACTTCCTGATGTTCAGGGTCCAATGCTCCGTGATCGGCGGGATCACGACATGAAGCCGGCTGCCGTCGGGGAGGCGCGCGTCGACGAACGGCTGCGAACGGTCCAGCCGGCGACCGGCTCGTGCCAGCATGCGCTCGGCGACCTCCTCCACTTCGCGTGCGCTCATCACGACATTGGTCAGCTCGTGGCCACTACCGCGCGCCACGAACACCCGACCCGGCTCGTTGACCCAGATCTCCTCGACGCCCGGATCGTCGAGGAGCGGCGTGAGGGCGCCGAACCCGGTCATTCGGTGCCGTATGACCTGGACGTGCTCGTCGGTGAGCGCGGGCAGCCCCCCACCCAGAAATCGGTCGCGGTAGTCGGCAACCACCTCGTCGAGCAGCTGATGCAGGTCGGTCGCGTCGTCGAGCGTGACGTCACGACGGTGCACGAGCTCGCGCACCTCGCGCTCGACGATCTCTTCGGCGACCTCGCCCAACGGCGCGGTGGTCACGATCGGGTCGCCAGGACCGCGTCGACAAGCGGCGCGGCGCGCAGCTCGCGAAGCCATGGGGAGCGCCCGGCCACGTCGTGCAACGGGCGACCTTCCCAGACCACGCGCTCGAAGGCGGGTTCGACGGGGAGGAGCGCCACGGGAGGCGAGCCGGTCCAGCGCTCGAGCTCCATCGAGCAGTCTTGGAGTCGCCTGGGCGAACTTGGAGAACGATTGACGACGACCACGCGGTTCTGTGTCGCGGCCGGTATCTCCCGCGAGAGCTCGCGATGGGCGAAGATGCCGCGTCGCAACCCGATCGGATCACCCCCGACGACGAGTATCAGCTCATCCGCCTCGCGCAGCGCCACGCGAGTCATGGCGTTTCTGCGGAAGGGCGCTCGATCGAACGTCAGCTCTTCGTCCTCGTCGACAGGCGCAGCAAGATCGACCACGACCACATCGGCGACCGCCCGGCACGCGTCGAGCACGGCGATCCACGCCCGCTCGCGAACCTCGGGCCACAAGTCGTTACGGGCCAGTCCCGCGACGACGCTGATGCCGCGCGGGCCCGTTTGCACACACGTCTCGATGTCGCGCGGCCAGCCGTCGGAAGCAAGACGGGCCGCGTTGGTGATGGCGGGCGACTCGTCCAAACCGAGCAGCTGAGCGAGAGACGGCGCCCACGCGTCGCCGTCGACCAACAGGACGCGCGAACCCGTCCGCGCTCGCTCGATCGCGAGGTGTACCGCGACCGTCGTCCGCCCCGGTGCCCCGGGACCTCCCCATACCGCAACCAGCTCGCCGGCGGCTCCTTCGATCGGGTGACGATCCGGGTCGATCGGCGACGCAAAGGCGGAGAGGTCGGCGTCGCGTGCGGCGAGCCGGTACAGCAGCGCCGCGATCTCGTCCGCTGTCGTGGCCGCAGTCATGCGAAACGTGACGCCCATGCGTTCCAGCGGGCGCAAGCCGACCGTCGACTCGACCGCGACGACCGCTACCCCAGCGTCCTGCAACGTGGCGACGACCTCTCGCTCGAGCCACGGAAGCTCCGCCGCGAGCACCACCGCACGAGGCTGATCGCGCAACGCGATGCCGACGAGCTCGCCCTGATCGACGCAGCGTCGTACGACGTCGACGCCGAGCTCCGGGCGCTGCAGTCCGCGCACGAGCGCGGCTTCCCAGGGGGCACCTCCCCCGCACGTCAATATTGAGATGTTCACGGCAGGCTCGAGTAGTCGAACCGGCTGCGCAGCGGCGTGGACGCCGGCTGCGACCGCACGACATCGAGCTCTGCGGTATGCGACGAGAACGCGAGATACACGGCATCGTCGGTGTGCACCGCGAGTGTCAGGGCGCTGAGGTCGCCGGCGCGCTCTGCCAGGATGCCTTTGCTGCGCACCGTGTCGACCACTTGCGCGCCATGCACGACGGTGAGGGTCCGCGCGTCCTTTCCGCCCTTGGCGAACGTCGCGAGGACATCGACACGGTCGCCCACGCGCAACGCGCCGCCCAGCGCGTGCTCCGATGTGATCGGCACCGTCATCTGACGTTCCGTGGCTCGTTCGCGCCCGACTCCCGACGTGGCGATCAGCCCGTCGCCGGCAACGGGCGCGAGAAGAACGCGACCGACAAGCGAGTCCTTCCGCTCGCCGCGCACGAGGCCGCGCAGCACGTCGGCGTCGACCCGGACGCGGGCCAGGTGCAGGTCGCGGGACGTGACGACGTGGCCGGCGGGGAGATCGCGGCCCGCCACAACGACGGAGACCGTGTGGTCCGCCGCGGTGAAGAGCGCGAGGCCGCCGCCGACCGACGCCACCACGAGGACGACGCCGACCACCAGACGGGTGTCGAGGCGTCGGAGCCGTGAGGTGCGACCACGGCGCCGGCCGAGGGCGGCAGCGAGAGCACTCATGGCCGCATCGAAACGGGCGGCGGATCCACGCCCACGGGGTGCGGCGCCGGTACGATGCCGGTGGTATCTCCACGCACTGACACGTATCCGAAGGGTGGGATCGTGGCCGAGCGCCCGCGCTTCTTACAGCCGGCCGAGGTCGCCGACGTGCTGAGCATCACGGTGTCGCAGGTGTACACCTTGATGCGCTCGGGCCAGCTGCCGGCGGTGAAGATCGGCAAGCGCGGTGTCTGGCGCGTGAGCACCGAGTCGCTCGAGGAGTACATCAGCGGCCTCCAACGAGAGGCCGAGGCCCGCCGGGGCGCGTAGCTCCGAACCTTCACCGGCTGGGCTCGCGCACCAGGCGGACGACGGCGTCGAGACGCACCTCGTGGCAGCGCACGACCCGGCGACGAGCGGTCCCGACGGCGTCGACAACCTCTCCGACCCGCACGACGTCGCTTCCGACCCCGAGGATCCGCCCGGTGATCGGGATGCCGTCGAGCGCCACGAGCGTGACGACGTCCCCGGGCGACAGGGCGCGGAGCTCGTCGGCAAAGGTCCGCTGGTTGCGTGCCGCCGCCACGATCGCCCGCGCCTGCTCGCGGGCCTCGGCGGTGTCGTCGCCACCCCGAAGGTTGGCGGTGATCTCCCAGAAGTCGTCGTCCATGACCTGCCTCTGTCCGGCTTATGACGGAGATGGCACTACAGCAAACGATTTCCATGCGTCAACGTGCAATGACCAGATTGAGTTGACGGCAACGTGTCCGACTGGGATGCTGTTCGACGTAAGAGAACGTAACGAGAGGCTCTGTGGTCGATGATGTCGGTGTTGTCGATGTGGTCCGAGGCCGAGCTCCGGACGGCGCTGCTGCACCTCGCGACCGTGGCCGCCGTCGGCAGCGGCGCACTCTTCGTGGGCGACGTCTCGCTGACCCTCGCCCGGAAGTGCGGCGTCGCACCGCCGCGTCTGATTGCCACCCTCGAGCGCCGCTCGCCCGCGGCGATCCGTCACCTTGCCGAGCTCGCGGTGACCGCGATCCTGACCGTCGGCGCCACGCGGCCGGCAACCGCCTCGACCACGCCCGTGCGCGACTGGCTCAGTCAGGCCCCGGCGCCGACGACGACCAGCGCGGTGCACGTCGCGCCGACGACCACCACGACGTCGTCGTCACCGCCGCAAGCACCGCCGACGACGCCCGCCCGGCCGGCCGCGCCGTCGCTACGGTCGCAACCGCCGCAACCGTCGCCGAGCCCCGCGCCCAGCATTTCCCAACCTGCGCCGATCCCCATCTCGCGGACGCGGTCGATCGACGTCTACGTCGTGCGCGCCGGTGACTGCCTCTGGCGCATCGCGGCGCGCCACCTCGGGGCCGGCGCGACCAACGCCGGTATCGATGCCGCGTGGCGCGCCATCTACGCGGTCAACCACGCTGCGATCGGTGACGACCCGAACCTGATCCACCCGGGGCTCACCCTGACGCTTCCCCCACTGTCTGCACGTCGGTGAGCACACCCGGAGGAACCATGCCGTCGACCGTCACGATCACACCCTGGCCCGACCCCGTCATCGACACGCTCGGGTTCGACCCCCGTTCGTCGTACGTCGAGACGTTCTGGCTCCCGACCCTCGGTCCGACGAGCGTCCTGTTACTGCGACACCTCGCGGCGCGCTTGGATCGCGAGCCTCAGGGCTTCGAGCTCGTGTTAGCCGACACCTCCCAGGCACTCGGCCTCGGTGCCCGCGATGGCAACTCGTCACCGCTGGTGCGCTGCCTGGCCCGCCTCGTGCAGTTCGACGTCGCGTGTGACGACGGCCGCGGCACGCTTGCGGTCCGCCGTCACGTCCCGCCGGTGAACCGTCGCCACATCCGCCGTCTCCCCGTCGCGCTGCAAGCCGCGCACGCCGAGTGGGTGCAGGCCCAGCTGTCCGAGCCGCCCCTCGAACGGGCCCGCCGGCGCGCCCGGCGGCTCGCACTCACGCTGCTCGAGCAGGGCGAGGATCCCGACCGCGTCGAGCATGCGCTGCGCACCGCCGGGTTCCAACCCACCGTGTGTCACGAGAGCGCGCGTTGGGCCGTCGCCAAGCATCGCGACGCGCTCCGAGCCGTCGAGGCCGACGAAGAGACCCTCCCCGCCGCCTGAGCAATCAGTCGGCCCAAGCCCGTCGAAGCGCCGGTGCCCCGCCCACCGGCGCTTCGACGCGCCGGGCGCGCGACGCCGCCGTGGGTATCCCGGATCCCCGGGTGACGAAGATCAGCCGGGCTTGATGTTCTGGTTGAGCCGGAAGAAGTTCGTCGGGTCGTACGCGCGCTTGAGGGCCTTCAGTCGGTCGTACTTGTCGGCGCCGTACGCCTGCC
>JRHI01001557.1_pt1 | contig 18630 bp, 15 predicted proteins | sample 215371 | NCBI WGS metagenome assembly JRHI01 (sample SAMN02929681, study PRJNA255918) | sediment metagenome | biome: cave system; feature: Ice Cave; material: Sediment; isolation source: sediment from deep within a dark volcanic ice cave with no known source of... ...
ATACGGCACCTTCACGCCATCCGCTTCGCGATAATCCGCGTAATCGATCTGCGTAGGATTTAAGCCCAGCGGACTTTGTGCGTAGCGCACCAGCCGCAGCAGCAGTCCGCTCTGCTTGTCCAGGTAAAGCCGCAGCGGAGGATGCCCCTCGCTTTCGCCTTCCACCAGAAACGTGTCGTGCCCGTCGATTTTCTCGCCGCTCTTCACGGTTATTTTCTGGTACCTGGTCTTCACGTGCGCTGCAAAATACAGGTCCGCGTCAATGCGCGCGCCTTCATTTTCCGAAGCGGACATCATGTGCGCAGGCCGCCCCGGCACTGTCTGCCAGCCGCGCGTCCCGTCAAATGAAGTCACGCTGTCACCGCCCTGCAAATGCATAAACGAAATGCGCTTGTCCGGCGCTTTGGCATACACATCCACGGGAAACGTCTGCCCACCGAAAGCGGTTAGCTTTCCTTTTTCCACCCGGCTGGTAATTTTCTGCACCGCCTCCGCGCCGCCGACGGCCGCCAGATATTTATCCAGCAATTCTTCGCCCTTCGGCAACGCGGCATATTCCGCCAGCTTCTTCCCTTCCGCGCCGTTCATGGCTTCCTCATCCTTGATCACCGGAATGCCCACCGGCATGGCCGCGCCGCGATGGCACGAGTAGCAGGTAACCTCCAACCGCCCATCGAAATTATTTTTATCGATATCGAACATCATGGTCATCATCTTGCGCGCAATCTTTTTGGGCTTCTTGTCGTCGTTGTCCATGGCCTGGTGGTCGTGGCAGAACTCGCAATCCACGCCCAGCGACGCCGCGATGAACTGCATCGCCGGAATCAACTGATCGGCGGGAATGCCCTTCAGCACCTGAATGTTTTTGAATTGTTCTTCGGCTAGTTTCTGGCCGGCTGGTTTTTGACCCGCTGCTGGCTTCCCGTTTTGTACCGCGCCGCGCATGGAGTCCGCACCAGCCGGTGACGCACCGGCCGCTCCCTGCGCTTCACCGGCCTGCGATTGTGCTCGCGCTCCACTCAACGCCAGCGCGACGCTCAGCAGAACGCCAGCAATCGTCAGCCATCCGGTCACACTATGCCGTCTCATGTTCGTCCTCTCTTCAACGTGTGAAATTATTGCCGCATGAATTCTGGGGTACGAGATTTTTTCTTAATTCAAGAATCAAGCGCCGATGGCGCCGCTCTTCGCCAACGCCGTGATGCGGTCCGCGGCGCGAAACGCCAGCGCCTCAATCGTCATGGTCGGTTGCCCGCGCCCGGAAGTCACCAGGCTGCTGCCATCGCACAAAAACAAATTCTTCATGTCGTGGGTGCGATGATCCGCGTTAATCACCGACGTTTTCGGATCGTTGCCCATGCGGCATGTGCCTAGCAAGTGCACCGCGAATTCCTGCTCGACGATCGGATTGCTCCACTTTTTCTTCGCGCCTGCCGCGTCCAGAAGTTCCAGTGCGCGGTCATTCAACCATCTGGCTACTTTCAAATCGTCGGGATGATCCTTATACGTCATACGCAAAGCCGGCAAACCCCACGCATCCTTTAGCTCGGGATCCAGCGAAAAACTGTTGTCCTCCACGGCCAGCGATGTCGCATGCGAGAACACTTCCATCGTTCGCGTAAAATTCTCGCCCAGCGCGGCCTTGAAGTCTTTTCCCCAACGCGGCGTTTCCGGCGGCAAACCCATCATCGCAAACCCAATCGGCGTGAAGTCGAAGCGAGCATCCAGGCCTCCGCCGCCGTAAAATCCCACCTTCTGCATTTCCAGCTCGTAAAAATCATGAAGTATGCGGCTGACCGCGAAGCCTTTGTAGTCGTTCAGCGGCTGCTCGAAAACACCCATGGAAATCGCCGCCGAATTGAGCATCAGATATTTGCCCACCAGACCGCTCGAATTGGCCAGGCCATTGGGAAATTGTTTGTTGGCTGAAAGCAGCAGCAACCGCGGAGTCTCCGCGCCATTCGCGCACACGATTACCGCTTTGGCCTTCTGCAGATGCACGTTCTTGTCTTTGTCAAAATACACCGCGCCAACGGCCCGGCCGCGCGCATCCGATTCGACGCGATGAACGTAAGAGTCCGGGCGAATCTCGCAGCGCCCGGTCTTCTCCGCCACGTGAATGGCGGCCGCAAGTGAACTCGACTTCGCGCCCACCTCGCAGCCAAACCCCAGGCAGAATCCGCAATTCACGCAAGCGCTTCTGCCGGCGTGCGGCTGCGAAAGTATCGCCATCGGCGCAGGAAACGGGTGCCAACCCAGTTGCCGCGCGGCGCGTTCAAAAATCACGCCGGAAGATTTCACCGGTAGCGGCGGCATGGGGTAAGGCTTGGAACGCGGCGGATCGAATGGACTCGCGCCCGCCATCCCGCTCACCCCGATTTCCCATTCCACTTTGGTGTAGTACGGCTCCAGTTCCGCGTATTTGATCGGCCAGTCCACCAGGTTGGCGCCGGGAATCGCCCCGACTTTGCTGCGCTCCACGAAATCGATTTCATGAAAGCGCCAGAAGTTCGCCGTGAAGTGCACGCTGGTGCCGCCGACGGTTCTGCCGTAAACCACCACCCGCTGCTGCTTGGCCTTATCTTGGGGTGTCTTGCGAAAAGTATTGGGCTGCAGCTTGGGGTGATTGGTCAGCAGGTCTTCGCCAAGAATTTTTATTTCGTTATGCGTGAAATCCGCTTCCGTCAGGTACGCGCCCTGCTCCAGAACCACCACGCGGAAGCCGTTCGTCGACAATTCTTTCGCCAGAATTCCACCGGCCGCGCCGGAGCCTACGATAACAAAGTCCACTTCGTCGGAAGTTTTGTACTTCGGCTGCTCAACCATCATTTCTTGTCCGCGTCTTTCCGCAACGGCTGCCAACCAGGATAATTTTTGTCGTAGTAGCCGAACGGCGGCTGAAACGCGTGTTCCGGTTCACGTCCAATCCACTTCCAGCCGACACCGTCGTGATTTCCGCCGGACTCCGGCTCAATTAAAAATCCCGAGATCGTGTGAATGCGCAGTGCCTCGAACAAATCCCTTGCGGCCCGGTGCTCTCCCGTCGCTCCTTGGCCTTCTACAAACTGCCTCTGCCCGCGTCGGTTCCTCTTGGGAGCGTTTTCCTCGCTGATCGCGTGCAATATCTCGTCTTGTTGCTCGGCTGAAGCCGCGGAAAAGTTCCGCACGCCAGGAAATTTCTCGTGCACTACCGCTTGAATGTCAGGCAAACCCTCGCGATATTTTTTCTGGTCCTCGGCCGCGAAGGTCATCAGCGCGCCGTCGATAAAATAAACCACGCCAGCTTCGCGCGCTCCGGGAGTTTTCTCGCCCGGTCCTTCACCTGTTGGAATTATCCGCGCGGAGATCGCGTCGACCTCCGTGGCCTCCTCCGCGGTAAGAAATTGATATTTGTACGGCGTGCCGGATTGCGCCGCCTGGCGCGCATGCGTTGCCGCCACAACCATCTGCGGCCAGTGCGCGGAAATCCATGCAACACTCAGGCCGCCGCCTGCATGCGATAAAAAACTGCGCCGACTCATTTCATTCATCATGGCAAGTTTTCAAAACTGGTTAGGACTTTAGGCTGCTCACTCCGCAACGTCAAGAATAAACCGCCGCTCCACAATTTATTCCGCGGTAGTTTCCTCGATAAATTGCATGCGAATTTGCTATCGGAAGCGCCCCCGTTTTGGGCGTTTGCTGTGTAGCCTGCCGCTGATATAGGATTTCGCGTGCCTGCCGCGTTCCGGCGATTTCGTGAAACTTCGCGATTCGCGCGTGGTTTGAGACACTACTCAACGACACCTATGGCGACACTCACAGGGGCAATCGGCACGGGCAGCAGGTGGCTGCTCGACAGAATCGTCGGAATCCTCGCCGCTACCGGCGTCAATCCAAATTTTCTTACCTTCCTCGGCCTGGTGGTAAATTTTGGCGCCGCGGTGAGTTTTGCCGTCGGAGGATTCCGCACCGGCGCGCTGATTATTTTTTTCGCGGGGTTTCTCGATATGCTCGACGGGCAGGTAGCCCGCCGTCAGAATCGCGTCACCGCCTTCGGCGCGTTCTACGATTCCACCCTCGATCGTTACGCCGACATGGCCCTGTACATGGGCTTGCTGGTTTATTATTCCGTCAGCGGCCGCACCCCGTACGTAGTCCTCGCCGCCGTAGCCACCGCCGGTTCCGTGATGGTCAGCTACGCCCGCGCCCGCGCCGAATCCCTCATTCCACTCTGCAAAGTTGGCTTCATGGAGCGTCCCGAGCGCCTCGTGCTCTTGATTATCGGCGGCCTCTTCAATCGCATGGGTGCCGTGCTCTGGGTCATCGCCGTTGTTTCCACCATCACCGTAATCCATCGCATTGTGTTCACCTGGCAGGAAACACGCGCCGGCCGCACCCTACCCGGTATTAAACTCACCCTGTAATTTAAGTTGCGGATTGACGGTACATTTGCGTACTGAGGTTTTGCCGCGGGGCACGAACAACTAGTCATTTCGCTCTAAAACTTCCTGCACTCCCGCGTCCGCTTCCTGCAGCCGCGCTTCCACCGGCGCAGCGATCACGTTTCGCACAAAATCCCGCAACTGCGTAACATCGCTCTTTTTCATTGCCGTGGTGTCGATGGTGTCGTGAAACATCACCGTCACCGTCGCCGGCCACAGCATCCAATGCCCCGTCCGGTGATGCTGATAAGCGCCCACCAGACTGACCGGCACAATGGGAATTCCCAATTGCTGTGCCACGCGGAAGCCGCCGTCTTGAAATTCGCACACGTGCCCGTCGCGCGTCCTCTTCCCTTCCGGAAAAATAATCAGGCTGGTGCCGCCATCAATCGCATCCTGCGTCAACCGCCACATGCGCTTCAAGTCCGAAGGCCGCCGCACGTCCGGCACCGGCACGTTTCCAAACCGTTTCATCAGCCAGCCATACGCCGGAATCTTGAAATGCGACTCCAGTTCCCACCCGCGCACGTACTGCGGAATCGCGGCGTACAGCACGAACGGATCGAACACGTTTACGTGATTCACCATGAAAAAGCATGTGCGTGCGGGATCGAATCCCGGCGAACGCTGTACTTCCATGCGCGCGCCGGAAAGAAATACGATGCGCCTGCAAAACGATCTTTGCAGCCAATCGTGTTTTCGCGGGTCCAGAAAAATTCCCAGAAACACCAGCGTCGGCGCGGCAATAAAAAAATGCACCAGGCTAAGCACCCACAAAATCGCGGCGCGCACCGCCAGCCAGGCGCGCTTCATATGTACACGTCCACCGCCGCCGGCACGATATCCAGCGTGCGGCATTTCAGCGGCATCACTTCGCCGTCCACCATCACGTCCACCGCATCCGGCATATTGAATTCCACGTGGCGAACCGCGCGCCGCGAAGCCTGTTTATGTTGCATGTGCCGGCCATCGTAAATCGTCGGCAGCATGCGCAGTGCCGCGAATCGCCCGATGGGTCCCCAGTGTACAAACTCGATCAGGCCATCGCTGGCATCGGCGCTGGGAGCGATCCACATGGTCCCGCCGGTATACGCACTGTTGTTGAATGTCAGGAACAAGCATGGCCGGCGGTCCCACTCCCGGTCATCGTCGCAGCGCACCGCAAACGAAAGCGGCCGCAACTGCGCCAGCCGCACAAAAACTCCCAGCAAATATCCCAAATGGCCAAACGGTTTGAAATGACGATTGGTCAACGCGCCGACATTGGCCGTAAATCCTACACTCACAAGATTGAACGAAATTATTTCACCGCTGGCGTGCGTCAGGCGCATCAGATCGATGCTGCGCGTGCGGCGCTCAAGAAGCGCCTGCAGCGAAGCTTTCGCGCCCTCGCGCGTGTAGTCCCGCAGAAAGGAATTTCCGGTGCCCAGCGGAAGAAATCCCATCGCCACACGTTCGCTCGGGATGCCCGCGCCAAAAATACCGTTCAGGATTTCATGTCCGGTGCCGTCGCCCCCCACGGCAAGAAATCTGCGGTAGCCCTGCGCATACGCTGTGCGCGCAAGCCGCACCGCATCGCCCGGAGCGTCCGTCGCCTCAACGTCAATCTGCAAACCGCCATCACGCAGCCGCGCCAACGCCGGCCCCGCAAGCTTCGCGGAACGCCCACCACCCGCTGCGGGATTCACGATGGCAAAAAATTGTTCCATGCCGTGCGTAGTTTCCCTCTCATGTAGAAATTCGTCGACTAAGCCTCGAAACCGGCTACAAACTCACCACAACGCGGCTGCGCTCCAGCTTCGCCAGCCGCGCCGCCAGCTCGTTCCTTTTGATCTTCATCGAAGCCGTCCGCGGAAAATCTTCTTCCACCATCACAATTCCTTGAATCCGTTTGTAGTTCAGCAACCGGTTATTTCGCGCCGTAATTTCCCGTCCCAGCTCTTCCGTCATCGTTTGCCCCGGCTCCAGGTGTATGGCCAAAATCAACTCTTCCCCCACCATGGAACGCTGCGGCCAGATGTAATTCGCCGCGAACACGCAAAACTCCTTCACCGGCAAACTCTCGAACACGCTCTCCACATCCTCCGGATAAATATTTTTCCCTTCGGGCGTCACGATCATGTTTTTCTTGCGCCCAAAAAGTTGCAGATGGCCTGTTGCATCGAAGCGCCCCAGGTCGCCGGTCATCAGCCAGCCATCCACAATCGTCTCCGCCGTCAACTCCGGTTCGTCAAGGTACGCCGACATGATCGTCTTACTCCGCACACTGATCTCGCCAATCCTTTCATCGTCCGGCGCAACCACGCGCACTTCCATTCCCGGCAACGGTTTGCCAACCGTGTCCGCGCGAAAAGGTTTCAGGTCGTTCACGGTAATCGCCGTACCTGCTTCCGTCAGCCCGTAACCGTTGGCCACCGGTATCCCCAGGTCATAGAAAAACTGCAGCGTCTCCGGCTCGGTGAACGCTCCGCCCACGATAATCGCGCGCAGTTCTCCGCCGAACGCTTCATGTACCTGCTTCAATAAGCGCCTGCTGATGCCCAGCCGTGGCCCGCTTTTTGTCAGGGCCTTGTTCAACGCTACAAGCGTATTGAACACCCGCCGTTTTCCCGGCGGCAGCGCATCGAACCGCGCCTGCAATCCCTTTTGCAAATTCTTCAACACCAGCGGCACCAGGCTCACATAGGTGATTTTGTATTTCACAAAAGCTTCGCGCACGTACTCCGGCCGCAGCGTCCGCAGATGCACCACCGCCGCGCCGCAAATGAATGGCCCGAAAAATCCCACCATAAAATCGATCGCGTGGTTCGTGGGAAGAATACTCAAATACCGCATGCCCGGCGCGAAAGGATACAGCGAAGTCAGCGCGACACATTGTTCCAGATAATTTTCATGCGTCATCACGCAGCCCTTGGGCCGCCCGCCGGTTCCCGACGAATACACAATCGTCGCGGCATCCGTGCGCATTCGAGGTCGAAACGCCGGCTCACCGCCGCCGCGAAACTCCTCCCAACGCAATACTCCCGCCAGATCCGCATTCCCCGGAGCCTCGGTCACAAAAACAGTTCGCAGTCCCGCAGCATCCGCACGACGGCCAGAAGCGCTCAGTTGTCGCCAGATCGGGTATTCCGTAATCAAAACGCTGGCCTTCGAGTGCTTCAACAATTGCCAGTGCTCGTACGCCGTCAATTTGTAATCGAGCGGCACCAGCACGCCGCCCGAGTAAAACACCGCGTACGCGGCGATCAGCCACTTGGACTGATTCGTCATCACGATTGCCGCGCGATCGCCCGCCGAAAACCCGGCATCCTGGAGCGCCTTGGCAATCGGCAAAGCACGATCGCGAAATTCGCGATCCGTGAGCCGGTGATTCTCGCGCTCGCGATCCGCCTCAATCAGGCAGGTCTCGTTGGCAAACTCCTCCAACGCATCTTTTAGCGCTGCTCCGATGGATTGATACCTGGAAAGATCGAGCATTACAGGCGGGTTTGAATCCGTGACGCCAGCGTGCGGAAGTCGCTTACGCCTTGAACCTCATAATCCGGCAATTCAATTCCAAAGTGATTTTCCAGCCGCGACAGCAATTCCAAAGCCTGCAGACTGTTGATCCCCAGCTTTTTAAAAAAATCGTCGTCAGCCGCCAGCGATCCCGCGGGCACCTGAAAATGTTTCGCGGCCAGCTCCAGCACTTCCTGAGTCGTCTGTTCTACGTTGCGCATAAAAACCAATTATCCTCGCGGCCTTCCGAAGCGGCAAGCCCGCCGCGTGCAGTCCACATCACGGCAAATATGGCATCGCATCCGTAGACTCCACAAATTTCTTTAAAGCCGCCATCACCGCAGGGCGGGTAAACAAGTCACAGAAAATATCGATCTCTCTGCGCAATTCTTCATGCGGAATAGGCTTGATAAATTTTTTAGCCGCTACCCGCGCAACCGCATCAAACTTTTTGATCTGCCCGGCATTGGAGCGCGCCACGTTCACCGCTTCCCCTTCCGCGGCAAGTTGCGAAACCAAACCTACCGCCTGCGCCCGCGTGGCATTTACGCTGCGTCCGGTAAACAGCAAATCGCGCACAAACGCGTTGCCAAGGTCGCGCTTCAACCGCGGGATGCCGCCAAATCCCGGAATCAAGCCCAGCCGCAATTCGGGAAACGCAAACCGCGCCATTTTGTCCGCGATAATGATGTCGCAAGCCAGCGCCAGTTCCAGCCCGCCGCCAAAACAAATTCCATGCACCGCCGCGATGGTCACAAATGGCGCCGCATCAATCGCATTCAGCACCGCATGGATACGCTCCAGAAATTTTCGTACGCCCGCGACGCGTTCCCCGCCGCTTAAGGAAGCTGCTCCGTTATAAAGCTCCCTCAGGTCCGCCCCCGCGGAAAATCCGTGTTTCTTCGCGCTGGAAATAATGCACACCGAGGTCTCCGCCGCCAGCGCGTCGAAGGCCCCAACAAATTTTTCCAGCTCCACGAGCATCGCTGTTCCAATTTCGTTTGCGGGCTCTCGATCCAGCGTCAAGTGCACGACGCCCTCGTTCCATTCCCAGCGTAGCGTCTCTCCGGTGAACGATTTCATGCCTGCTTCCCGCCGTACATCGCGTCAATCTGTTTGGCAAATCGTTTGTCGATGGCATCGCGCCGAAGTTTGCCGTTCGCCGTAATCAGTCCATCGTCCGCCAAAAATGGGTTGCGCAGCACCATAAAGTTGCGGATCTGCCGGTAATGCGGCAAATCCGCATTCACCATATCGATCGCGCTCTGCACGTTCGCCGCCGCAATGTCTCCGGTCACCAGCGCGCAAAGATAGCTGCGTCCATTTCCCACCACTACGATCTGGTGCGCGCCCGCCAAACGCGGCGCGATTTTTTCTTCAATCGGTTCCGGTGCGACGTTGTGGCCGGAATTCAGCACGATCAAATTTTTCAGTCTGCCGATAATTTGCCAGTTCCCTCGCGCGTTAAACTCGCCCTGGTCGCCGGTATGAAACCATCCGTCGCGCAGCACCCGCACCGTTTCTTCCGGTTTATCCCAATACCCAGGGAAAATATGCGGCCCGCGCACCAGAATTTCGTCGTTCTCGCCCAGTTTCATATCGATTCCGGTAATCGCCGGCCCCACAAATCCCGGTTCAATCTCCTCCCGCGGATCGTCCATCGTGCTGATCGCCGTCGTTTCCGTCAGCCCGTAAGCCTGCAGCACCGGAATCCCCAGCATCATAAAAAATTCCTGCGTCTCCACCGCCAGCGGCGCGGAGCCGCAAATCAGCGCGCGCAGGTGCGGCCCAAAACGCGCCTTGATCTTGCGAAAAATTATCCTCCGCGCCATCGCCACCCAGGTCGCATCCATTCCCTCATCGCGCTCGGAATGTTCCCGTTGCCAACCCTCGGTCGCACGCGCAAACAGCCAGCGGACGGGCGCGGACTGTTTCGCAATTCCATCCAACACGCCGCGCCGCACGCGTTCCAGCAAGGTAGGTACATTCAGAAAATAATTCGGCGCCGCCAGAGCAATCTCGTCCGACAGCCGGTTCAGATCCGTGGAAAGCGTCAGCACGCTTTCACGCACCAGGCAGGAGAGCAGCAGAATCCACGATCCCGCAAAATTAAATGGCAGATAGTGAAACACGCGATCCGGATCGCTCGCCGAACCCATCAATTGATCCAACCGCTCCGTGGTGCAGCGCAGCATGTGCGTCACGTTCTCCACGTTCAGGCATACACCCTTCGGCTCCCCGGAAGTACCCGAAGTATAAATAATCGTCACCAGATCGCCGGGATCCCGAACGTTCGGGGCCTTGGCAATCACCGGACGATGCCCCGGCCCGCTTAGCGTCGTTCCGCCGAGCATCGGCCCGCTAAGCACTTCGTCCATCAATACGCGGCGCGGTCCGTCGCGCCAAACTCGCGCAATGCTTTCGCCGAATTCTGCATCGCCCACAATCAGCAGACTGGGTTGGCAGTCGCGCATCATCGCCACCAGTTCGCCAACCGCTTGCCGCGAATAAAGCGGCACGACCACAATTCCTTCCGCCATCAGCGCCAAATCCACCGCAATCCAGCGGATCGAATTCGCTCCCAGCAGCGCACAGCGATCGCCGGCCACCAGTCCGAATTTGCGCACAAAACCGCGCGCCTGCTCCACACGGGCCAGCAACTCTTTCGCGGTCACGCTCGCGAACGTGTCACCGCGAATTTCGCGCAACACCACGCGATCATCCGCGCGTTTTAGTTGAGCGAAAATTGCTTCGATAAAATTGCTCATCTTCGATCAGTGATTCGCCGCAAGAACTGCGGGCGAAGCATCGTAGCGTTCCGCAAGCTGCAACAAATTCTGGCTGAGCGGTGGAAGATAATCCTCCCACGACAAAACTCCCGAGCGCAGCGGAAACTCCGGATATCGCCGCCGCACCGCGTCCTCCAGCAAAACTCCCATGCACGCCATCACCTTCAGATTGCGCACCACCGTTCGCCCGATGCTTTCGCGCACCGATTCCCGTTCGGCCACCAGCGTCTCCATGATCTGCAACAGTTTCGGCTCCAGCTCCGCATCGTCCACCGTAAGAAACAAATGCTCGTGCCCGCGTTCACGCATCAGATTCCGGATGCGCTCGTCCATGGTCACGCCCGCCGACGCCACCAGGCTCGGCATGCTGGTCACAATTCCGTGATATCGCGAGGACACCATGTACGAACACGCCCGCAAAATCGCAACCAGCTGGAACATGTCGTAATCATCCGAAGTAAAAACTGGCGTCCCCGGAATTTGCGCCGCAATTTCCTTGCAGGCCACCGCATCCAGCCGCTCCATCGCCACCAGGATCGGAAAAACGCGATGCCGCTGCAGAAAAGCCTTGGTCGCTCCGGTAATCGCCGAAACATAATGATGGAACTTGCGGTCCACCTCGCGCCCCGATTCGTGAAAATAAACCGTGCGGTACTGGCTGTCCTTGTAGGCGCCGGTAGTCACACGCGCCGCATATTTCGCGATCGATGCTTTCACCGGCCACACGAATGGATGAATCGGGCAAATCACCAAAATCGGCGCCTGCTCGTCCCATCCCGCCTCGCACAGCACCTTGGTTGCGTACGCCGGCGGGTGCGGCTCGAAGGTCCACGCCGTATCCGTTCCCAGTTCCGCTTGGATGCCCAGCGAGCTCAGCAATTGTTGCGATTCCGTGTTGCGCGTAATCACCAGCGATTCGTTTACATACCGCGCGCACATATTTTGAATCAACGGGTCCATGTGTCCCGCTTCGCCGCCATATCCCACCGACAATTTGTTTTCCGCCGACGCCATTCCCAGCGACCCGATCATCATCGTGGTCAGCGCATTCGCAAATTTGCTCTTGAACATCGAGCCTTCGCAGGCGATCACGCCGTGATTTTTCCGGACCTCGCGATACAAAAACGGCGGGAACATATCCGGCAGGTGTACTTGCCGCGTCCCCTCGAAATAACCCTTCGTGCGTTCAAAGTCCTGCGTCATCACGCTGAAATCCCCGTTTCCCGCGCCCAGCACGTGACGGATCTGGTGCAGCATTTCGTTCACGCGAACATCGCTGCCGGTGTTGCGCGTCCCGTTGTAGCCCGCGAAGAGCAGCCGCAGCTTTTCTCCGGTCTTCCAGCGCTGCCCGCGTCCAAACATCCAGCTCAGCCGCGTCATCTCAATCAGCGCGCTGACCCACGCCACTAAAATAAAGTCCGTCATGCGCTCACTCCCCCCGCAGTAGCGGTAACCGGAACAGTCGCGCTTGCAGCCGTCGGCCACGCTTTCGCCGGATAGCGGAATTTATTTTCGCGGCTGAATTTCAAAAGCGGATACGCATACGTGGAAAACTTTGCCGGTGCCTCGCCCAGCTCCGCCACCACGCGCGAATTATCGAACACCGTATTCCAGTTCAGATATGGCCAGAAAACTTTCAGCAGGGACGCGCCATATCCCATAGCGCCGCCGCGCCGCGAAAGCCACTCCACCATTCCCGAAAATGGTCCGGCCAGCCATGGCCAGTACGATGGCTTGCTCGTTCCTCCGGCTGTAGCCAGCCCATCCGTCAATTCGCGAAATGTCTGCGAGCCCTCGCCCGAAGATAAATGATAAATCGTGTGCGCCGGAGCGTCTTTTTGATGAATGCTGACAATCGCTTTGCCCACATAATTGGCCGGCACGATATCGATGCGATCTTCCGGCCGCAGCGGCAAAACCGGCAGCTTCGCCAGCGCATCGAACGCCTGCGCCATATCGAATTGCGTGGTCTGCGGCCAGCGGCTGTCGCCCAGCACAATCGCCGGACGAAAAATCGTCGTCGGCACATCCGGCAGCAGTTGGTGCACCATGTGCTCGCCGAATTTCTTCGTACGCGCGTACGGATCGTAATCCGAGCGCGCCCAATCGATCGACGCATCCTCGGTTACCGTCTCGTCCTGCCGCCGGCCCGCCACCGCCACCGTTGAAACATGCGAGTAGCGCCGCAATCCATTGCGGTTCTGCGCGCGCCGCGCCAGCTGGATCACTTCCAGCGCGCCGCGCAAATTCACATTCGTGCACTGTCGTTCCGATTTGCGGTTCAGCGAAGCCGCGCAGTGAATGATCGAATCCGTCGAGTCCACCAGCGCGTGATACTCATCGTCCGCCAAACCAAATCGCTCGTCCGTCAAATCTCCGGTAAAAATTCGCACGCGCGAATTAAGGTGTTCCAGAAATTCTGGAAATTCGAAGTGCAGTTGCAGCGATTTCCATAAGCGCTCGCGCGCCTCGTGCTCCGATTTCGCGCGGACCAGAAGATTTAATTTGTCGCGGTGCTCGCGGAAGAGCCCGGCAACCAGATAACTGCCCAGATAGCCGGTAGAGCCGGTTACGAAGATCGCCATAAAGGGTCGGGCGGAGCGGTGGAACCAGAAAGCGTCGCCCGCGCTGGCTTCGCGGTCCAGTCCAGTTCGCGGGGCGCGCGCGATTCCAGCGGGCGGCCCTCCATCAAGGGGTAGCACCAGCGTCGCAGCGCCGGAATATGCACGTTAATCCAGTAATCCCACCAGTCGATCAGCTCCGGCGCAAAATCAAACGTCGCGCGCTCTTCCGCCGGAAGCGCCGCGGAAAGCATCCGCGTGTTCTCGCATTCGAACACGTGATCGTTGTGCAGAATAAATGGCTCGTACAACTCGATCAGCTTTTCCGCGCGATTCAAATCGCGCTCCGCCTTGGCCAGCGGCGGCTTTTTCATTTTCAGCGCAATGGCTACGCGATTGATGCGCGACACCACCGCTTTTTGCATGGGGATCGACAGGCGCTCGTATCGCTGCTTGGAAACTGGGATCGTCTCGAACTTCACTTTCAGCCAGTTATCCACGCTTTGCAGCATGCGGTAGTGCTTGCGGTGCGCGAGCCCGGTCAGCTCGATACTGCGTCCCATGTTCACCGGATTGATCGCCGAGGTCGCCAGCTGATACATGCGCGCATTGCATCGCGCAATCACTGCCGCCGCGATTAAGCTCATTCCGCGGCACACCATGTCCACGGGAATCACGTCCAGGCATTTCTGCGCGTTGGTCGGCAGCTGCCGAAAATTTGTGCCCAGCAAATACGAAAGTGGGCCCGAAGTGTTGATGCCTTCGTTCCATCCGGAAAACGGCGAGCGCTCCGAGCTTTCCACAATCGACGGCCGCACGATCGCAATCGGCATGTCGCCGCCGCGCCGCGCCAGCACCGATTCTCCCAGACTCTTCGTGAACGTATACGTATTCGGCCAGCCCAGATGCTGCGCGCGACGCATTCCCACGCGCACCAGCCGGTTGCGCGCCCACCGAATACGATTGCGCTTCAACACACCGGCCAGTTCTTTTGCCGGCACTGCCGAGTCATCGCCGCCGCGCCCCAGCGCTTGCCGCCGCAACGCCTTGGAAATTTCCACGCCTTGCGCGCGTTCTTCCACGCGCTTGATGGTTTCCTGCAAAGACTCAATTTCGCGGTCCACATCAAAATCGCGATCGCCGGTGGGGTTGTAGTTCGCTTTCAGTTCTTCCGTCACGCGCCCGTCACGCATGCCCACTACGTAGCACGTCGACAGGTGCATCAACCCTGCGTGCTCGCAGCGCCGAATAAAATCCAGCAGGTACACCGCGGAGTCCACGTTCGAGGACAACGCTTCCCGCAAATCCGGATTAAAATCCGTCAGCCCCGCGCTGTTCACGATTAAATCCAGCGACTTCGTCAACCGCGCCTGCGTGCTTCCGTCCAGCCCCAGCCCCGGCTGGCTCACATCGCCTTCCACCACCTCTACTTTTTCTTTTAAAAACGCGCCGAGGTTTCGCCCGTAACGTTCCTGCAGCGTATCGAACGTCGGCGATTCCTCTACAATTTTTTCAAACCGCCGCTGCGCCGAGGTAGTGCGATTCCGCCGGATCAGCAGCGTGATTTTGCCGATCTCCGGAATATTTTCAAGCAGGTTTACCAGCCACACCTTGCCGATAAATCCCGTCACTCCAACCAGCAGGATGTGGCGATTCGCCAGCGTGCTCCGAACGGACAAATTGTTCACGCGCGGGCTTTCGCCAAATAGCGCCACCGCTCTTCCCGTCGGTGGCGCATGCCGCGCGCTGCTTTCTATCACCGCGTCGGGCAACTCGGGTTTACGTCCCCATCCAAGCTGTGTCACTAATTTTTGGCGCGCAATCCGTCCATCGGTAGAACCGCTGGCCACCCACGCCAGAGGTCCGCGCGGCCGCACCACTGGATCCAGCAACCGTCCCGTGGCGATCCCCTCGCGAAATTCCAGCCGGTTCGCGATGATCGACTCCACTCCAAAGTGTTTCGCCAGCGGCCGCAAAATATGTTCCAGCAGTTGGCTCACCAGCACCACCTGCTCGCCCCCGCGAATTGCCTCTACCAGTGTTTCCACCGCTTCGCGCCGCATCTTCGGCTTCAAAACGTAGTGAAAATATTCCTCGCCCAGCAGATCAAGGCGGTCGCGGCTCACCCCGCGCAGCAGCGTGTGCAAAAATCGCGTGGCAAACGTACGGCTGGCCGCATACAAAAATGGCCGCGTCAACGCCATGCCCGCCATCCCCGCCCGCCGCGCCCAACGCTCCGAGTAGCTTCGCGAATTCCACGTAAAAAACAGTACCGGCCGCAGCGCTCCCAATTCGAGCAGGGACCCTTCTACGCGCCAGTAAGTAATGGCTTTAGAAGCGCCGGCGTTAGAGCTTCCGGATTTAAAGGCGGCCGCCTCGTGGCCAACAATGGCGCCCTGCCCGTTCCTCGAATTGTCGTGTGAAGTTGACATGCCTGGTGAGCAACGAACCGTTACGACACAACCAATAATCTCCGAACCGTGCCTCGGAGCTATCCTTATTCTTCACCCTCTACGGAATCGGCCTCGCACGCGCCGTAAGCCGCGTTCAAGGCCCGCCAGCCACACCTCTGGCTCCCAAAATTACGCCTAAAAGTAGCACTCCCGGCCCATTTCCCGCAAGGCGCGCCGGCGCTGGTATTGCCAACGGTGGTCAAAGCAATTTATTGCTGTTAAGTCCGATAAGCGCGCTCGATCATACTGTAACTCGAGGCGCACACGTCGCCCCGACCGATATACAATGCAGTGCTTTTTGCAGGACGCATTGAACTTTCGAAGAATCCTTAAAACTTAAGCACGGTGCCGAAATTACAGCACACATGCAAATCCCAAACGCCGTCGTTCTTCCCTTGGAGAAACCAGTGAAAAAGATCGTAAGCCGAGTTTGTCTCTGCTTTTTGGCGGCGGCGTATTGTGCCGCGCCAACCATTCGCGCGCAAAGCGATCTGGACCAGCGCATCGCCAAGGAAACCAATTCGCTGACCGAAATTTATAAGCACATCCATCAGAATCCCGAGCTGTCGACGCAGGAGAAGGAAACCTCGGTGCTGCTTGCCGCCGAATTGCGGCAGCTCGGCTTCGAAGTCACGGAACGCGTCGGTAAGTACGATGTGCCGGATCAGGTTTCCTACGGCGTCGTTGGCGTGCTGCGCAATGGCCCCGGCCCAACCGTAATGGTGCGCACCGAACTGGATGCTCTCCCGGTCGAGGAACGAACCGGCTTGCCATATGCCAGCCACGTGAAAGTAAAAAGGGCGGACGCTGAAGTCGGCGTGATGCATGCCTGCGGCCACGATCTGCACATGACTTCCTGGATCGGCACGGCGCGCATGCTGGTTCAATTAAAAAACGAATGGCACGGAACGCTGGTGATGATTGGGCAACCGTCGGAAGAAGGACTGGGCGGCGCCAAAGCGATGCTTAAGGATGGACTCTACACCCGCTTCCCGACACCAAACTTTGTTCTCGCGCTGCACGATATTCCCACTCTCGCTGCGGGAAAAGTGGCCTGGAAAGAAGGCTCCATGCTTGCCGGCGCCGATTCCGTGGAGATTACCGTGCGTGGCTTCGGCGGCCACGGTGCCGCCCCGCACATGACCAAGGACCCGATCGTGATTGCGTCTGAAATTGTGGTTATGCTGCAAACCATCGTCAGCCGCGAAGTCGATCCGCTTGATTCCGCGGTGGTCACCGTGGGCACATTCCACGCCGGAACCAAAAACAACATCATTCCCGACGAAGCCCATCTGCAGCTTACCGTGCGCACCATGAAGCCCGATGTGCACGACAAAGTTCTGGCGTCCATTAAGCGCATCTCGGAAGGCGTCGCGGCCGCCGCCGGCGTGCCCGCGGATCGCGCGCCCATCGTTAAAGTTCTTAGCTCGGGTGCGCCGACTGTCAACAATCCGGAGTTGGCCCGTCGCGTGGGAGCCGCGCTAGAACAAGCGCTTGGAAAAGACAATGTCCTGCCCGCCGACCCCATCATGGCGTCGGAAGACTTCAATGAATTTGGCCTCGCCGAACCCAGGCCGCCTTACTTTATGTTTTGGCTGGGCGCTGTCGACCCAGCCCGCATTGAGGATGCCCGCACAAAAGGCACACGTCTGCCCAGCTTGCATTCCAGTGAATTCTATCCGCAGCCGGAGCCGGCCATTCGCACCGGAGTTAAAGCCATGACCGCTTCAGTCCTCGCCCTGCTGCACAGGTAGCGTTTGCGTCAGTCGCGGTCATGATCCTCGTGATCGTGGTGTCCGTTCCGTTCTCCCCGGTCTTCATCGTGATCGTGGTCCCGGTCTCGTCTGCGGTCCCAGTGATGATCGTGTTCAATTCGGCCGCGGTCTCCCGACCAGTAACCGATAAAGAATTGCCTTCCGTCGTAGCGAGGTGCTACCCAATACGCTCCCTCATACGGCGGCCGCGTCCAGTAGCCCCCATGCCATCTGTAGTGTTTTCCTGCTGGATACCAATACCCTTCCACCCAAATGAACTCCTGACCTGGCGGTGGCGGCTCAACGTAAACGACCCGAGGCGGCGGTGGCGCTCCGATGGAAACACCAATCGAAACTTGCGCGTGAGCTGCCGATCCGCCCATCAAAAGCATTGCTGCAATAAGTGCGATTTTCAAGAAACTGCGCATGGTATCTGTCTCCTTCACCTTCCCTTCCACCATAGCGCGTCGCATCGTTTTAAGGCGTCGGCACAGGCACCGCGGTGTCTGAACGCGAACTGTCCCGAAGAACAGGTTAAGCAAGCAAGACAGGGTGCGCGAAATTCGAGTAGTTCCCTAATAGACTGCTTCAACGGACGTCCGGATATATTTCGTCCGCTATCCAGTAATTCGCCATCACAATTGCCAGCAGTGTCCCAACCACAAAAAGAATCCAGCGTTTATGCCGCCAGATCTTCCCCAGAGTTGAACGTTGCATGGGAATGTCTACGAGGTACGCCGCGCTGTAGCAGACATTGGCGATTACCGCCAATGCCGCAAGCGGCGGGACCGAAGAAAAATTAAGTGCCGGGCGGAAATGCGGCCACGTCGCAAGAACCCAAAGCGCCACCACCCCCGTAAGAAATAAGTTGTACAGCAGGCGTCGCGGCTCCCAAAAACGCGTTGCCTCAAGGAAACTAGCCCGCACCGAATCAGGCAATGCTCCTCCCGTCGGTGTCAGATTCGAATGTGGAGTCGTCATACCAGGTCTCCTTCTAGCAGCTAGCGGCTCGAACGCTTTGACAATAATCGATGTACTTTGTATTGTAAAGTACTTTTATAGCGCGGATTGAATGCTACGACTCTATTCTTGCGCACCACTACCCTGAAAAACACGGAGGGTGCCCCTCGATAAGAGAAAAGGCGTTGTCA
>JRHI01001558.1_pt1 | contig 18612 bp, 17 predicted proteins | sample 215371 | NCBI WGS metagenome assembly JRHI01 (sample SAMN02929681, study PRJNA255918) | sediment metagenome | biome: cave system; feature: Ice Cave; material: Sediment; isolation source: sediment from deep within a dark volcanic ice cave with no known source of... ...
AGCGCGCACGACGCGCATTACGGCGGCGACCTCGTAGACGGCGCCCGTATGCTCGGACTCTTCGGCGACGTCGCAACCGAATTGCTGATCCGTAGCGACGGAGATGAAGGCCTCTTTGCTGCCTACGACTCCGTCGAGTTCCTCGCCCCCGTGCACGCGGGCGACTACATCGAAGCCGAAGGCCGCATCGTGCGTTTGGGAAATCGTTCGCGTGCGATGGAATTTGAGGCACGCAAGGTCATCGTGGCGCGCCCCGACATCTCGCCGAGCGCGGGCGAGGTGCTCCGGACACCGCTCGTCGTCTGCCGCGCCCGCGGGACGTGCGTCGCCCCAAAGAAAGCGTAACGCGTTGCGTGCGATCGTGCCCGATTCGTAATGAGAATCGATAAATACTTAAAAGTCACACGCCTCGCGAAGCGCCGAAGCGAGGCGCACGAAGCGCTCGTCAACGGCCGCATCACGCTAAACCAGAAACCGCTCAAACCCGGCTACGACGTGAAAGTGGGCGACGTCATCGAGCTGCATTACGCGCGGAAGTTCGTCACGGTGCGCGTGCTGCACGTTCCCGAAAAGGTCACGCCGGCATTGCGGAACATCACGCTGTACGAAATTCTCGCCGAACGCAAAGACGAGCCAGCAGATTGGCTCGGCTAAAAGGTCGCAGCTGCCGGGGCATGGCGTGAAGCTCGGTTTCATGTCGTTCCGCCTGCGGCGGTTCCAGCGGGCTGCCGGAGGACCGGCCCGCGTGCGCTGATGGCCGCATCGACGCTCTCTGCGGACGCCAAAGACGCGCTCGCTCGCGAACCGGTCGTAGAGGCGCATTGCCGTGCAGCTTTGCGCGAGGGACTCTTAACGTACGGCGTCGACCCACGAACGCATGTCTTCCGCACGCAGCGCCCCGCTCTCGCGCGGTTGGCGTGGTCGCTGCTCGACGACCGCAAAGACCGCCCGATCCGCAAAATTGCGGGCAGGCGTTTGTTGCGCTTACCCCTGTACGAGATCGACGCCCCGCAACGGCCGGCGCCGCGAAAGCATGCGGCCCGGTGCGACCGGCGGATGGAGCTACGCGGCGCATTTCTTGCCTGCGGATCGCTCGCGTCGCCCGCCCGCGGGTACCACATCGAGTTCGTACCCCCGACCGAGGAAGCGGCACAACGTCTCGTCGCGCTCCTGCGCGGCGAAGGGCTCGCGCCCAAACTCGCGCCGCGCAAGGCTCGGACGATCGTCTATTTTAAGGACATCGATGCCATTACACGATTGCTCGCGTCGATCGGCGCTTCGCACGCCGTGTTGCAACTCGAAGACGTACGCGCTCTCAAAGAAACGAAAAATCGCATCCATCGCCTCGTGAACACCGAAGCCGCCAACGTCGACCGGGCGATGAGCGCGGCTGCCGCACAGCGCGAAGCGATCGCACTCGTGGTCGATGCGTACGGCCTGCGCAGACTGTCAAAACCGCTGCGGGAAGCGGCCGAACTTCGGCTGGCATACCCGACCGAGACGCTCGCCGAACTCGGCCGCCGTTGCACGCCTGCGGCAAAGAAATCGACGATAAACGGCCGGATCGCCGCGTTGATGCGCCTAGCGCGCCAACTCGAAGCCCGCGTGTAATTCCGAGCCGTCGAGGAAAAAAGGGCTCCTAAGCGGCCGTCGGGTATCCGGTTGTTCCGCCTCCGCGTATGGCGGAATGAATTTCCAGCACGGAGGAGACGCTATTGCGTATCGGTATAAACGGGTTCGGCCGGATCGGCCGGAACTTCACCAAAGCGTTGCTCGAGCGGCATCCCGGCGTCGAGATCGCGGCCGTCAACGATCTGACGAGCCCGGCCGAGTGTGCGCATCTCTTCAAATACGATTCGAACTACGGAACCTTCGACGGCGACATCGAGCCGACGTCCGACGGCATCGCGATTAACGGTAAACCCATTAAAGTTTTCGCGGAGCGCGATCCTGCGAAGATTCCGTGGAAGACGCTCGGCGTCGATGTCGTCGTCGAATCGACCGGGCTCTTTACCGACGCCGCGAAGGCACGCGCGCACATCGACGGCGGCGGCGCGAAGAAAGTTATCATCTCGGCACCCGCTAAAGGCGAGGACATCACGTTCGTTCTCGGCGTCAACCACGGTGACTACGATCCCGAGAAGCACCACGTGATTTCGAATGCCTCGTGCACGACGAATTGTCTTGCGACCGCGCTCAAGCCGATCATCGATAACCTCGGCTGGGTCAAGGGCTTCATGAACACCATCCACTCGTACACGAACGATCAGAATATCCTCGACGCGCCGCACAAAGATCTACGCCGCGCGCGCAACGCGGCAACGAACCTCGTTCCGACGTCGACCGGCGCCGCCAAGGCACTGTACTTGACAATCCCGGAAATCGAAGGGACCTTCGACGGCATCGCGTTGCGCGTGCCGACCCCGGTCGTGTCCATGATTTACCTCGTTGCCGTTGTGAAAAAAGCGACGACGAAAGATGAGCTCAACGCGATCTTGCGCGGCGCGTCGACCGCAGGCGATCTCAAGGGGCTTGTCGGTTACACCGACGAGGAACTCGTCTCGTCGGATTTCAAGAAGTCGTCGTATAGCTCGATCATCGATGCCAAGCTCACCAATGCCAATGGCGAGCTCATCCAAGTGGCAGCCTGGTACGACAACGAATGGGGGTACTCGTGCCGTCTTGCAGACGTCACGCAGATGGTGCTCTCCAAGCTGCCGGCAACCGTCTAGGAAGACCGGGGTGACGTTTCGTACGCTGCGCGATCTCGACGTCCGCGGCAAACGCGTCGTCGTGCGCGAGGATCTCAACGTCCCCATGAAAGACGGCGCGGTCGGCGACGGCACCCGCATCGTCGCAGCGCTCGAGACGCTTCGGTATCTGCGCGACCAGGGAGCCCGCACGATCGTGCTCTCGCATCTCGGTCGCCCCGACGGGAAAGCCGTAGCGTCGCTGTCGCTGCGACCGATTGCCGCCGAACTCTCCAAGGGTCTGGGCACGAGCGTGGCCTTTGCCGAAGAGTGCGTCGGGCCGATCGCGCAGACGGCGGTCGCCGGCATGGCGGACGGCGATACCGTGCTCTTGGAAAACGTGCGATTCCACCCTGAAGAGGAAGCGAACGAACCGGCGTTTGCGAAGAGGCTCGCGGCCCTCGGTCAGCTCTACGTCAACGACGCATTCGGTACGGCGCATCGCGCGCACGCATCGACCGAAGGTATCGCGCAGTATCTTCCGGCCGCGGCCGGTTTCCTCATGGAAGCCGAACTCAAAGCTCTGAGCGCCCTCACGCAGAATTCGCAAAAGCCCTTCGTCTGCGCGATCGGCGGCGCGAAAGTCAAAGATAAAGTCGGCGTCTTCACCAATCTCATCGAACGCGTGAGCGCCTTCGTCGTCGGCGGCGGTATGGCGAATACGTTTCTTGCGGCGCAAGGCATCGACGTCGGTACGAGTCTGCGGGATGCGGATCTCGGTCCGGCAACGGAAATCATCGCACTCGCGCAGCGCAAAGGCGTGCCGCTGCATCTGCCGACGGACGCGGTCGTATCGAGTGCCTTTAACGCGGACGACGAAGCCGCGACGGTGCCGCTCGCGGAGATCGGCGAGCGGATGATCCTCGACATCGGGCCGGCAAGCGCGGCGGCGTACGCCGCGGTCTTGCGCGCGGCGCGGACGATCGTCTTCAACGGGCCGATGGGCGTTTACGAAAAGGCCGCCTATCAAAACGGTACGCGCACGATCGGCGAAGCGATCGCGGATGCAACCCGGCACGGCGCGACGACGGTCGTCGGCGGCGGCGATGCCGCCGCCGCAGCGCACGAACTCGGTTTTGCAAGCGCGATGACCCACGTCTCGACGGGAGGCGGCGCCACGCTCGAATTCCTCGAAGGCAAAACGTTACCCGGCGTTGCGGCGCTCGAACGTGCTGCGAGCACGCAAGGTGCGACGGCGTGACGCCGATGCCGCCTGCGCGCCGGCCGCTTATCGCCGGCAATTGGAAGATGCATAAGACGCTCGCTCAAGCCCGCGAACTCGTCGGCCAACTCCTTGGATTTGCGTTGCCACGCGATGTCGATGTCGCCGTCGCACCGCCATTCACGGCGCTTGCGGCCGTAGCCGAAGCATTGCGCGATTCGCATGTCGCGCTCGCCGCACAAACGATGCACGATTACACGGAGGGGCCCTTTACCGGCGAGATCAGTGCGCCGATGCTCTGCGAACTCGGCGTCCGCTACGTTATCATCGGCCACTCCGAGCGCCGCGCGTTCAGCGGCGAGAACGACGAGGGCGTCAACCGCAAAGTACGTTCGGCGCTGGTCGCCGGCCTCACGCCGATCGTCGCGGTCGGCGAGACCGCCGAAGAGCACGTGCGCGGCAAAACCCAGGCGAAGGTCACGCAGCAAACGCGCGCGGCATTCGACGGCGTTTCCAAGGAGGACGTCGCGCGCTGCGTCGTCGCCTACGAACCGATTTGGGCCATCGGCACGGGTCTGGTCGACGATCCCGAAAATGCGAATGCGGTCATCGCACAAATTCGCGCGTCTGTCGCGGGCCTCGAGGACGCACGCATCCTCTACGGCGGCAGCATGAAGCCCGACAATGCAGCGGCGCTCATGGCGCAACCGCACATCGACGGCGGCCTCATCGGCGGCGCGAGCCTCAAAGCGGAGGCCTTCGCCGCCGTCATCGACGCCGCGCGCTCGAAAGCGAACGCGACGTGAAGCACCGACCTCGGGAGCGGCGCATACATGTCCGGACATAAACGCGGACTACGCGGGCCGCTCGTACTCGCGATCCTCGACGGCTGGGGTCAGCGCGACGAGGTCTTCGGAAACGCGATCGCAGCAGCGGAACTTCCAAATTGGCATCGCATGCTCGCGACGTATCCGCACGCGCTTCTGCACGCGAGCGGCGAGGAGGTCGGCTTGCCCAAGGGTGTGATGGGCAACAGCGAGGTCGGGCACATCAATATCGGCAGCGGCCGCGTCGTGCCGCAAGGCGTCGTCGTCATCAACGATTCGCTCGCCGACGGCAGCTTTGCCACCAACGCCACGCTCGCGCAGTGCACCGCGCATGTAAGAGCGACCGGCGGACGCCTGCACTTCATGGGTTTACTTTCCGACGGCCGGGTGCACAGTTCGATCGATCATCTCTGCGCGCTCATCGATGCGGCCATGGGCGCCGGTGCCACAATAGCGGTGCATCCTTTCGGTGACGGGCGCGACGTGCCACCGTCATCGATGCTGACGTACTTGGAGCGCCTCGAAGCCCATCTGGCGCAGGCGGGCGCAGCCGACGCAATCGCGAGCCTGACGGGCCGGTTTTACGCAATGGATCGCGACAAACGTTGGGATCGTATCGAGAAAGCCTACCGCGCGCTTGCGCTGGGTCAGGCCGAGCATCGCTCGGCGACGGCACGCGACGCGCTCGCGGCCGCGTACGCGCGCGGCGAGAGCGATGAGTTCATCGTTCCGACCGTTGTCGGCGAACCGCGTCCGGTCCGCGACGGAGATGCTGTCGTCTTCTTTAACTTTCGTCCCGACCGCGCACGCGAACTAACGCTCGCGTTTTCGAAACCGGGATTTTCTGAATTTCCCGTGCACGCGTACGCCGACTTCATCTTCGCGACGATGACGAAATACGAAGAAGATATGACGAACCCAGTGCTCTTCGGTCCGCGCCCACAAGCGGATACGTTCGGCGAGATCGTTGCCGCAGCCGGGCTCACGCAATTGCGGCTCGCAGAAACCGAGAAATACGCGCACGTTACGTACTTCTTTAACGGCGGCCGCGAGACGGTGTTCGACGGTGAAGATCGCGTGCTCATCGCCTCAGATCGCAGCGTCGCGACCTACGATCTCGCCCCCGAAATGCGCGCGAGCGAGATCACCAGTGCCGCAACCGAAGATATCCGCGACCGCATGCACGATATCATCATCATGAATTACGCCAACGCCGATATGGTCGGGCATACGGGCGTTATGGACGCGACGATTTCGAGTCTCGAAACGTTGGACGTGGCGCTCGGACGTCTCGAGCACGCGGTACTCGATGCCGACGGCATCCTCGTCATTACGTCGGACCACGGAAACGCGGAAGAGAAAATCGATCCGGCCGGCAATCCGTTGACCGCGCATACGACCAATCCCGTACCGTTCGTCCTGGTGACGCGCACGGCACTGGGTACGCTCGCGGACGGCAAGCTCGGCGACGTTGCGCCCACGCTTCTGCCGCTCGTGGGACTGCAGGTTCCCGCTGCGATGACGGGCCGCAATCTGCTCGCGCCGGCCGCGCTTGCGGCGCCGGCCGGCCATTAAAAACCGCCGCATCGCGGAGGCCGCGGCGCGCATCGAGCGGCGCGCCGGGGGTCCGATCGACGTCGCACTCGTTCTGGGAAGCGGTCTTGCGGCGGGCGTTCGCGCGCGCATCGAGGGCCTCGAGATCGCCTATGAAAAGCTCGACGCGCCGGCGATGTCGGTCGCCGGGCACCCCGGCATCGCATACGTGGGCGCCTGGACCGGAAAGCGCGTCGCCGCTTTTGCCGGACGCGCACATCTGTACGAGGGACATACGCCGGCGGACGTGACGTACTTCGTGCGCCTCGCCGCGTGCGCCGGCGCGAAAACGATCGTCCTCACCAACGCCGCCGGCGCTCTGGACGCGGACTTCGCCGTCGGCGACGTGATGCTCGTCGCGGATCATCTCAACCTCACGGGCGTCTCACCGCTCGAGCATGCGCGCGAACATCCCTTTCTCGACATGACGAACGCCTACGCACCGCATCTGCGTTCCCTTGCTCGCGCGGCGACGAACGACGCGCGCCTGCGCGAGGGCGTGTATGCGGGCGTACGCGGACCGCAATACGAAACGCCGGCGGAAGCCGAAGCGCTCCGTCGCCTCGGCGCCGATGCCGTCGGCATGTCGACCGTACTCGAAACGATCGTGGCGCGCTCCCTCGGACTCGACGTTCTGGGCCTATCGCTTATAACGAATACGGCCGCGTTCCACAGCGGTGTCTCGCATGCGGAGGTGCTCGCCGCGTCCGCCGAAGGCAGCGACCGCATCGCGCTCATCATCGAAGCGACGCTCGCAGCGCTTTAATTCATCGCGACGGAGCCGGCACTTCAATCTATTTGCGACGCTCGCGGTGCCTTACTCACTCGCCGGCTGCCCAATGCAGTGACTACCGTGCATCGAATTGCTACGTCGGCGCAACGAAGGTGCCCGCGGACGCCGTGCCTTGTTTAGTCCATTCGCGACCCTCGTGGCGTTTAATCCATCCGGTACGATCCGCTCGGATCGACCCGGATGCGACGCCCGCCGGCGACGATCGTGTGCACGCGGTGTTCCCAATACATGACCACGTGCAGAACGATGGGTTTGAGTTTCGCAACGAGAGCGCGCGCGCGTTGCGAGAGCGAGAGCGCGTCCTTCATCCACGCGGGATGATCGCTTGGCAGTGCCGGTCCGCCGTACTGATCGTCGGGATCGAAGGCGATCGGCGCAACCGCTCCCGGGTTGCCGGCGAGCGCGACCCCTGGCGGTGCGAGCGCGGTTTGCTTGTCGGGATCGAGACGCGTGCTCATGCGATTGAAAACCCGTGACGTGGGCGCGGGCTCATGCGAGTGAATACCCGTGCCGTGCGCGCGGCCTCATACGGGCGGAACCGCGTGCCGTAAACGTTGAAGCGCGCGGAGATGCAACTGCGAAACGCGTTGCGGCGACACGCGCATCTGCGAGCCGATCGCGTGCAAGCTGAGCTCTGCGCCGTAGTGCATGGAAAGAATCCGGCGCTGCCGTTCCGGTAAGAGCGCCACGGCTTGCGCTAGAGCGGCGCTCTTCGCGCGTTCGGTCACGTGGCTCGACGGTTCGGTTTTCCAATCGGCGAGCGGATCGCGTCCGTTCGCCAGCGGCGCGTCGAGCGACAGCGCGGCTTGCCGGAACGCCGCCGTTCGCGCCCGCCGTAGATTCGCATCGTTGCGTTCGAGTTCGCCCAAGGACGGCAACGTGCCGCGCGCTTGCGCGAGCGCGTACCGTTTTTCTTCGGCGCGCCGTAACGTCCGCCGCACGCGTTCGGAGACGGGATCGAGACGACGTAGGCCGTTGAGCATCGCGCCGATGATGAGCTTGCGCGCGTACGTTTCCAGCGTCGTACCCCGCGCGATATCGAAACTATCCACGGCGCGGATGAGCCCGATCGACCCATCGCCGACGAGATCGTCGAGGTCCGCCGCTTTCGCCACGCGCGCCAGACGCCGTGCGGTCTGCCGCACGAGCGGAAAGAGTTCGCGGATGGTCGCTTCGCGTTCGCCGGCCGTCATCGTTCGACTCCGGCGGCTTGCGGGCGCGAGCCTGCCTCGAGAGCACGTTCGAGACGATCGGTCAGCCCGCCGCGTTCGTTGCGCGCCATCGTTTGCGTGGCTGCCGCCACGGCCGCATCGCCATAGAACCCCAGAGCCTTGGCGAGTGGTTTGAAGGCTGCCGCGAAGAGCAGCGCCTCGAAGGCCGCTGCGACCTCGCGCGACTGCGACGTGGCGGGACGCGCACTAGGAACGGTGGATGTTGTTTGCGATGCGCAACATTTCATCGGCGGCTTGCACTCCTTTCGAATTTGCTTCGTACGCGCGTTGTGCGGCGAGTATGGCCATCATGGACTCGACGATCGAAACGTTCGATTTCTCGAGCATCCCGAACGCGATTTTGGGCTGGCGATCGCCGCCCGCCGCAAGCGCGCGCGCTACGCCGGCTTCCTTCGTCGCCGCGAAGATCGCCGAACCGATCGGCCGTAAGCGTTCGGGTGCATCGAACGATGCGAGCCGGATACGGCCGGCGTCGGACGGCGTTTGACCCGCGCTGCGTACGCTAACGCGGCCGTCGCCCGCGACCTCCACCGTCTGCGCGCGTGCGGGAATGCGTATGCCGCGCAGCGTCCAGCCGTCGGCGCTACGCAGCGAGCCGTCGGGGGCGCGCGCGAACGCACCGGCCCGCGTGTAGCCGCGTTGTCCATCGCGTTCGACTGCAAAGAACCCGGCACCGTCGATTGCGATATCGAAGGCGCCGCCGGACTTCATGAGTTTGCCTTGAGCGAAGATCGCACGGACGCCGGTCGACGAGGTGCCGAGTTGCGCGTTGCCGCCGATTGCAGCGAAGGTCGCCTGCGCGCTCTTGAATCCCGCGACATCGGCGTTGGCGAGATTATCGGCGACGACGTCGAGATTCTGCTGCTGCGCCGCCATACCGCTCGCAGCCGCAAACATCGCCCGATTCACGCTTTGATCCGCACGACGTCGTTGACGTCTTTCTGACGCTCGTCGTCCAGAGCACCGAGCGTCTTTTGGGCCGTCTCGAAGGCGCGTTGCGCGGTGAGGACGTCGACCATCTCGCGAACGCTATCGACGTTCGCGCTTTCGAGGAAACCGCTCTGCAGGACGGTTCCTGCCTGCGTGCGGATACGCCCCACAACATCCCCGGCATCCCGGACGATGCCGCGCGCATCGATCGTCGCATCGGAGCGCGCGACGAGCGGTCCACGCGCGCCGAGAAGAACCCGTCCGCGATCGTCCGCGAGTTGCCCCAAGGGATTGCGCGCGAACGATCCCGAGCGGACTTCGATGACCGTCCCGGACGTATCGCGAAGGAAGAAACCACCGGCGCCGGCGGTCGCGAGATCCAGATTGCGGGCCGTGTGCCGCAGCGGGCCTTGAGTCGCGTCCACCCGGCTGCCGGTAACGAGCCCGGCGTTTGTGAGCGCTACGCGGCTCACGCGTTTGTGAAAACCGTCGCTCGAAACGTTGGCGAGATTGGATGCGCAGATGTCGAGCCGGGCCTTGGCCGCGTGCATCGCGCTTGCCATGAGTTGTATGCCGTCCATGACACCAGTCTCTCGCGGCGGGATTACGGCGGCATCGACAGCGTGTTACCGTTTGTCGCATGGGCCGGGCTGCGGGCACGTCGCGGGCGTGTTAGCGTTTCCCGCATGGGTATGGAGGACGGATGACGATCGATCCGGATTTGCTCGATGCCGCGCGCTGCGACGACCGCGGCGTGCCGCTGGTTGGGCGCAGCGGCGAACTCGCCGCACTACGCCGCGCCGGCGCGGAGGACCTCAGCATCGGCCGCATCTACGAGGGGCACGTCGACGCCCTGCAATTGATCGCTCGTTTCGGTACGTCCGCGCAGCGCACGGCGGCGCAGCTCGACGCCGGCGGCGGCAAGCTCTTCGGCGTTTGGAATACGCAGGATGAAAACCCGGTGCGCATCGTCGCCCACGGAACGCGATATCGCTTAACGGGGGCCAAATCGTGGGCGTCGGGGGCAACCTTCGTCGTTCGGCCGCTCGTCACGGCGGCCTGGCCCGACGGCACCTCGCAACTGTGCCTGGTGCCGATGGAAAACATTTCCCCGCAGATCGACGGCAGCGCTTGGCGGCCGCTCGGCATGCACGACTCGCAGAGTTTTAGCGTCGGATTCGAAGGCGTCACGCTCGAGGCGCGAGCCCTGATCGGCTCGCCCGGCGATTACGAACGGCAGCCCTGGTTCCTCGGGGGAGCCTTGCGCTTTACGGCCGTTCAAACCGGCGCGCTCGAACGCTTGGTCATTGAAACCGCGCGCTACCTGTGCGAACGCAGCCGCGACGGCGATGTCGTACAAACGATACGCGTGGGCGAAATGCGCGTTGCGCTTGGGACCGCACTGCACTGGCTTGAGGCCGGCGCGGGCGCATGGAGCGCCTTCGATGCGTCCCCGGACGATGCGAAAGCGGCCGCTGCCGTGGATGGCGCGGATTGCGCGCGCATAGCAATCGAGCGCGCGGCGCTCGAAATCACCGAACGTACGATGCGCGCCGTCGGAGCGCGCGGGCTACTCGAACCGTTGCCGTTCGCGCGGATCATCCGGGACCTCCAGATGTACTTGCGTCAGCCCGCGCCGGATGCAGCGGCGATCCGCGTGGGCCGGACCGTTTTCGCCGCAACGAAGACGCGCCGTAAGGTCGCAAGTGCCGCTTCGAGCGGCACGGCCGAGCAACGTTCGAACGCGAGCGCGGCGGATTCCTCGAAGCGCTGAACGTTCGCGCCGCGCGTCCGGGCCGCATCGAAACGAGCGGGTCGATGCGCGAATCGAGCGTTCATACGACCGCGAGCACGTCGAGACGATAACGTTCGGAACGTTCGCCTCGCACGAAAGCAAAGCGCGCGTCGGCGAGAAAGACCTCGTGGACCTCGTCACCGCCGCGCACGTAGTCGGGTACGTGCGGGGTGAAGTGTACGAGCACGACGGTGCCGCCCGGCGCGGCAAGTGCGATGCGTTCGCGAGCAAGCGCGAAATCCGCATCGGACCAATAATACGCCACTTCCGAAACAACGACGAGATCGAAGCGGCCGGACGGCACTTCGTGCGGAAATGCGGCCTGCTCGAAAACAACGTGCGGAAACGGCCTGCAGCGCTCCCGCGCGGCCGCGAGCGCCGTTCGGTCGATATCGATTGCGACGAGCGTAGCGCAAAGGAGCGCCAGCCGTGCCGTCAACACCCCGATCGAGCAACCGATTTCGAATCCACAAGCGAAGTGCCGGCCGCCGAGTGCGGCGAGCGTCGTATCGTATTTTTCGCGCTCGTACGGACTGCTCTCGAAGTTCCACGGATCCGCGTTCCGAGCGTACACGCCGGCGAAATACGCGGCATCGAGCGACTCCTTAGCCACGAGTCGTTACTCCGCGCGTATCCGGCCACGAACGCGCCGAGCGCACGGCACGCGCCGCATTGCGTTCGCTTGCCGGGAACGAGAACGTCGGGTCGTCGTCCGCCATCGAGCGACTCGTGCCCAAAAAAGGCGCCGGCAGTGCGTTTTTGCAAAAAAGACGCAAGAAATCGGTAGATTTAGGTGCGAAAGGATACGATGCGTACTATAATGTGCCGAACGCGGTTCCGCCAAAGAACCGATACCGAGATCGAAAGGACCCATGACTAAGAACGAACTTGTCAGAGAACTCGCGGTAGACTTCGAGCTCCCGCGCAAACAAGTCGCCGAGATGGTCGAGTCGATGCTCGACAAGATGACCGAGGTGCTCAAATCCGGCGACAAAGTGCAGCTGACGCCATTCGGTCAATTCAAGATCCGCGATCGGGCCGCGCGCGTTGCTCGCAATCCGCAGACGGGTGAACCCGTCAATGTCCCCGCGAAACGCGTGCTCAAGTTCATCGCCGGCAAGCCGCTCAAAGAAGCCGTCGGTGCGCCCAAACGCGGCGGCACCGCAAAGCGGACCGCATCCAAAGCCGCACCGGCGCGCAAGGCAGGTGCCTCCAAAACCGCGGCGCCGGCACGTAAGAAAGCAGCGGCGGCCCCGGCTCGCAAAGCAGCCGCAAAAAAAGCGCCCGCGCGCAAGGCGAAGCGCTAGCGCGTTCTCCCATGCAGCGGCGTCGCGGGAACGCGCCGCGAACCCAGCATGCGAAGAACCGGGATGCGCCGCCGATGCAGCCCGGTTCTTTATTCAAGTTCCGAATTATCACTCGTCGAACGTTCGCACGATCGCAACGCAGGGCGCGCACAGCGTCGGATGCACGGAATCGCCCGAAGGCGGCAGCGTCTTGCGACAGCGCGGGCATTTCACGCCTGGGGCCGCGGAAAGCTCCACGCGGGCTTCGCCCATACCGAGTGCTTCATCTACGTGGAGCGTCAGCGCCGAAACGACGAGTGCCTCGCGTAACGCATCGCCAAGCGCTGCGAGCTTCGGCTCGAGTTCGGTGCTCGCATAGACGCGCGCCGCGAGGGCGAAATCTCGTTCGCCTTCACTTGCCGCGACGTTGCTGCGCAGGCGTTTGAGCGTCTCCCAAAGCTCGAGTTCGGAGGCGCGTGCCGCACTTCGCTCTTGCCGGCGCGGAAGCACGAGGTCGAAGACGCTGGCTCGTTCCCCGCGCAAGGCCGGAGGCACGTGCTGCCATGCTTCTTCCGCGGTAAACGAGAGTAACGGTGCCAAAAGCGCGCAGAGCGCCTCCAAAATCGTGTAGATCGCCGTCTGCGCGGAACGCCGCCGGGTGCCGGTGCGAAGGCCCGAGTATAGCGGATCCTTGAGCAAATCGACATAAAAACCCGAGAGATCGGCCGTATCGAAATCGATCAACGCCAGATACACGTCGTGTAAGCGATAGTTCTCGTAGTGTTCGACGATGCGGCGCGCGACATCGTCGAGCCGGGCGAGGGCCAGCCGATCTATCGGATCGAGTCCTTCGCGCGGGACGATATCGTCTGGCCGCAGATCGTCGATCAGTCCGAGGAGCATGCGTAAGCGGTTGCGCAGATTGCGGTAAACGCTGCCGATCGACTTGAGCAACGTGTGCCCGAGGCGCATGTCGGCGGTGAACTCGACCGACGCCACCCAGAGCCGCAAGACGTCCGCACCGTACGTCTGCATGCCTTCGTCGGCGCCGATATAGTTGCCCGTCGACTTGTGCATGGCGCGCCCGTCCGCATCGACGACCCAGCCCGTCGTAACGACGTTCCGATACGGCGGCGCACCGCTGGTCGCGACGGCCGTGATTAGATTGCTACGGAACCAGCCGCGAAATTGATCGCTGCCTTCGAGGTAGAGATCGGCCGGCCAATGCATGCCGCGCTGTCGCAGAACCGCGCGATGCGTCACGCCCGATTCGAACCAGATATCGACGATGTCGTACTCTTTTTCGAATTTCCGGCCCTTGCATTTCGGGCACGTGAAGTTCTCCGGCAAAAACGTCTCGACGGGTTCCGTCCACCATAAATCGGAGGCGTTCGCGCCCTCGGCGCCGCGCTCGCGAAAGATGCGGGCGACGTTGCGCGCGACGTCGGGATCGAGAAACGTCTCGCCGCACGTGCGGCAAACGAGCGCGGGAATCGGTGTGCCCCAGGTCCGCTGCCGCGAGATGCACCATTCGGGGTGATTCTCGATCATCGCAAGCATGCGATTCTCGCCCCACGCCGGGTACCAGCCGACATCGGGCACGAGCGCTTCGATGCGTTTGCGCAGCCGGTTGACGTCCATGGCGATGAACCACTGCGCGGTCGCGCGGAAGATGACGGGGTTCTTACAGCGCCAGCAATGCGGATAGGAATGCGCGAAATCGGTGCGCGCAAAGAGCGCGCCGCTCGCCGCAAGGTCCGCGATCATATGCTCGTTTGCCGCGAAAATTTCTTCGCCGGCATACGGTCCCGCTTCACGCGTGAAGTGGCCCGTGCCGTCGACCGGACTCAGAATCGGGAGTCCGAAGCGCATGCCGGTCTCAAAGTCGTCGGTGCCGTGTCCGGGCGCGGTATGGACCGCGCCCGTACCGGTCTCGAGTTCCACGTACTCGGCGCTCACGACGAGCGAATCGCGTTCCACAAACGGATGCCGCACCGTAGCACCGACCAGGGCCGCACCCTGCGCTCCGCCGAGGCGTTCGGCGACGGGTCCCGCTGCGCGCGCAAAAACATCGGCCGCCAGCTCGTCTGCGAGCAGCAACAGTTCTTCGCCGCGACGATACACGCCGTACGGCGCGTCGGCGCGGAGTGCGATCGCGGCGTTCGCCGGCAACGTCCAGGGCGTCGTCGTCCAGATGAGGATCGCAAGTTCGGCCGGTAAGCCCGCGGGGTCTACCTTCGCGAGCTGCAGCAGATCGGCGCGTTGGCCCTCGTTCGCCGTAAAGCGCACGTAAATCGAAGGGGAGATGCGATCCGCATATTCGATTTCCGCCTCGGCAAGCGCGGTCTCATCATGGACGCACCACAGCGTGGCGCGCAAACCCTTGTAGAGTTGGCCGGCCTCGGCCAGATCCGCCAGCGTATCGACGATCGTCGCTTCGAACTCCTTATCGATCGTACGGTACGGGTGCTCGTATTCGCCGAAGACGCCCATGCGCAAGATCGTTTCGCGCTGCACGCCGAGCCAATGGTTCGCGCGTTCGCGGCAGCGCGCGCGCAATTCGATCGGATCGATCTTGTGAAAATCGAGCCCGAGGTGCTTGAGCGTTTCGAATTCGATCGGCAAGCCGTGCATATCCCAACCGGGGACGAATTTGGCGTCGGCACCGTCGAGCAGATGGACTTTCACGAAGATGTCCTTGAGCACCCGATTCATGAAGTGGCCCATGTGCAAGTTACCGTTGGCGTATGGCGGACCGTCGTGCAGAATCCACTGCGGACTACCGGCGTTAAGTGCGAGTCGCCGTTCGTACACGCGCCGTTCCCGCCACCAGGCCACACGCTCGGGTTCCTTTTTCGGAAGGTCGCCGCGCATGGGGAACTCGGTCTTGGGCAAATTTAGGGTCGAGCGGTAGTCGCTCGCAATCGTCTCGTTGGAAGGCATGGAACGCCTACGGTTCGCGGCGCAAGCGTGGACGTCCCGGGGCTTGCCGGCCGCGCACGCGATGGAGGCCGCGCGTCGTCCTCGGCGCGCGCGAGCGACTCCGCGCTAACGCACGAGCGTATCGAGCACCGCAAAGTTACGCGCCGCAAGCGCTCGTTGCCCGGCGGCTGCGATCCGCAGATGCGCGGCCAGCTCTTCGCGCCGGTCCCAAGCTTCATCGACGCTGCGTTCGATGTGCCCGGGCGAGCTGCGTTGACCCGGTATCCAGAGCGGCGCGAGCGGATAGCGCACGTCCTCGAGCAGACCCGTCACCTTGGGATCGTACGGCACGGCAAGAAACGGCACGCCGAATCGGACCGCAAGAATCAACGCATGCAAACGCACGCCGACGACGAGCTTCGCGCGCGATATCGCGCCGGCCACCGCATCGAGACCCTCGAGCGCGGCGAGCATCGGTTGCGATTTGCATTTGCGGATGATGAGCGTGGCTATTTCGGCATCCGGCGTGCCGCCGAAAGGAACGAAGGCGACCCTCGCGCCGTAGCGCTTCGCGAGCCGGTCGATCGCCGTGGCGACCGCCGTGACGAGGTCGGTCAGATGCGCGGTCTTGCGAACGCAAACGACGACGAGCGGATCGCTTTGCGGGCCAAGTCCGGCCGCCGCCAAAGGCACCGGTTCTTGCGGAAGATCGTACAGAAAGACGGGATCCGCAGTTCGTTCGACCTTCGTCGAGCCGACGAGCGGTGCCAGGAGTTCGCGCGAACGTTCGTCCCGCACCGTCGCCGCGTGCAAGCCTTTGCAGCATTCCCGAACCGTTTGTTTTCCCCAAAAGTCGAGCGGCCCCACCGACTGCGCGAATACCATGGCTTTCTTATTTGCGCGAATCGCCGTTCGCACGATGCCGGCGTAATAGAGCAGACTCCGCAGACTCGTGGCGTTCTGAAACAGTCCCCCGCCGCCGGAAAGCACGACATCGGCTTGCGCGATTGCGTCGCGGATCGTGCCTTGTTCCCAGCGCGGCGTCGCCGTAACGCCGAGTTCGTGCGCGGTAACGTCGGGCCTCGCCGAGAGGACGTCGATCTGCACGTGCGGATAGCGCGTTCGCAAACTTCCGACGATGATCTGCAGAAGCGCATCGTCGCCTAAGTTATCGAAGCCGTAGTAACCCGAAAGAAGCAGCCGCACCTAGTGAAGCTCTGATTTGGGGCTCATCGTCGCGCGGAGGCTCATCTGCATTGCACGCTTCGCCTCCGCGTGCCTCAATCCCGACCAATTCAGAGCTTCACGACACCCAATACGGCGCGGGAGCGGCGCCGTGCGAAGACGGCGGTTGCGCGGGCGTCGAGCGTACGATACACCGCGACTGCGATGATGCCGAGTACGATTCCGATTGCCGCTCCGTTGAAGACGCGCACGAGTGAGGCCGAGAGCGGCGTGTGCAGATGTGAGAACGTATCGACGATATCCGAGGTGCCGATCGCGATCCCGATCGCGAAGAGCCAGCCGACGGCCCGTTTGTGCTCGAGCCGCAGAGCCGGCAACAGCATCATCAGCGGAAAACCGATGGCGAACTCCTTGAAGCGCGGACGCACGCCGAGTATTTGCGTGAGGTTGGAGCGGAGCGCGATTTCGAAGGCGGAAGGCGAGATGTCGCCCTGATTGCCGCTGCGCGCGACGTACACGATTGCGGAGCCGGCAAGCACGACGAAGATGGCGAGTTGATAGACGCGCACGGGCGATAGGGCGCTCGTCCGGACGTCGGGCGGATCGTTCCCGAAGCGGCGCGTATAGACGAAGAGCAAAAACGCAAGCAACGGCGGAACGACGATCACGGCTTTCACGCCGGCGAAGCGGTCGATCTCTTCCATTAAGAGCGGCGTGCTCACGAGCCCGACGACCACGAGCGCCCCCGCAAGCGCAAACGCCGTTGCGACGCCGACGGTTCGCAAACCCGCAAGAATATTCGCGGCCAACGTCGGAAACGGCGGAAGGGTGAACGCGCGCGGAATCGCGACCACGCCCATCGTCGCGAATCCGATTGCGCCCACGAGCGCCAGCAGCTTGCGCGCGAGCAAATCATGATGCGTGGCGTATCCGCCGAGCACGAGTAGCAAGTCGACGGCAAACGCGATGTAGGCGATCTGCGCGCGGCGCTTGCCGAAAGCTTCGAATAAGAGCACGACGATCGCGGGAACCGCAAGCGAAACGAGCGCAATGACGAGCGGGTTGATTCGAAAACCGGGAACCGGCGTCGCGCGTCCGAGCGTGAAACCGCGCGCGACGAGACCGTGTGCGATCTGGCGGACGAGCTCGACATTGGTTTTTTCGAGCGACATGCCGTCGTATTCGTGCAAGAACGGCCGCAGGTAAACCACGCGCACGTTGCGCTCGCGCACGCCGAGCAGATAGCGTGCGACGACGGTATCGAATTCCAGCTTGTCGAGTTCCGCCTTCGCAATCGCTTGCACGCGCGTCGTACGCGCGATCGCTTTTTCGGCGAGGCCGTCGTTGCCTTTCTGCAGCTGGTTCTTGTCGTAGATTTCGATCGAACCGAAGTTGAGCCCGCTGCGCCGGAAGGCGTCGGCCGTATCCGCCAGGTGGTCGGGATAGCCGAGCACTTCGTTGCGCACCCCGAAGAACACGACGGTCGTCGGACGTTCGCCGCGACCGAAGCTTGCGAAGATGCGGTCGATCTGTGGCCGATCGAAGCGTTCGTCGTTCTGTACGCGAGGAACGAAGTACAAATGAAGTTTGCGCGCGAGTTCGAGGGGCTGCGCGGGGAAGCCGAGCCCCAGATTCGCAAAATACTCGCTCTGCGAGCGGATCGCAAGAATAGCGGGATTCGCCGGCCGCAGCACGGTCACAGAACCGGGACCGAGATGCATCGCGAGCGCCGTGCGATACCGCTCGAGTTCGCGGGCATCGAAAACGAGCAGGTACAGTTTATCGGCACCGAGTGCGTTACGCCGTGCGAGCGCGGCCAAAGTCGGCTCTTTTAAGGTACCCAAGCGCGACTGCGCGATCAGTTGCTGACCGGAAAGGAGGGTTGCGGTCGTGCCGCCGTTCACGTTCGCGCCAAGCTCTTCGCTAACCGCAAGCGAGGTCAGACCGGCACGGCGCAGAGCGACCAGAAAGTTCTGGCGATCGTAACCGTATGACAGTGAAAGTGCGGAAAAGTCGCCGTAATCCAGCGCGATCTCGACGTGTCGCGAGGCCAGCTCTTTTCCTTCGCGCACCGTAGCAACGTAGAACGCCGCGAGCAGCGCCAGCGCCAGGACCACCGTTAGCACCAGCCGGTATC